>JACKZZ010003779.1_pt1 | contig 38257 bp, 58 predicted proteins | sample 8027871 | NCBI WGS metagenome assembly JACKZZ01 (sample SAMN15724774, study PRJNA655200) | protist metagenome | isolation source: fluorescence activated cell sorting (FACS) single amplified genomes of... | place: USA: West Boothbay Harbor, Gulf of Maine | collected 2000-07-19
TCTGATTGATTCCATATTTTCGTTATGCTCTTTATTATTCATGATGATTTTCCTTTCTTCTTAGATGGACCCATTACTGATTGTCCTTTAAAATAACCGCCGCTTTGCTTTTCTAAAGTCTTGGCAGTCTCCTCTGGTGACACAACCCTGAACTTGTCAGGATTAGCATCGATAAAGTCTTGCGCTTCTTTTGAACGTGCCATTATAAACTCCTCTCGTAAATCGCAAAAGTATCTGCGTGTGGCTTAGGGCACCAAGCTTGTGGTCTTTTAAAACCAGGCTTAGACTTACCTCTAAAACAATATCTAAAACCTTTAACACCTTCTAAGCTATCAAAGTATAACAATGATGATTGCATAAGTTTAAGATATTTCATAGGTATACCTTTAGCGAAAGAAGTTTCGTTTGAAGGTGATTCGTATTTTTCTAGTATTTCCATTGATGTCATATTTGACTCCTTTATTATTTAATATGTATATATTATATCATAGTTTTGATCGCTTGTGTAACTTTATAGTCACAGAAATAGTGTGCTTATTTATGAAGTAACAGCAGCAAGTTGTGCTCTAAGCTGGTTACGATCTGCAATAAGCCTATTGATATGAGCTTGGCATCTTGCCCAATCAAAAGCTGCTTTGTTAGAATCAACTTGTTTTTGAAGACGAACATTGTCATCTTGAAGTTGATTAACTTGAGCAACAAGACGTGCGTGTCTGTCCTGGATTCTTTGATCTCTTGTACCTTGTTTTAATCTATTTCCTACTTTCATAACATTTCCTTTTTTATTTGATATAGGTATATTATATCATATATTGAGCCGCTTGTGTGGAAACTTATGGTGCCAGGGTGCGGCTATTTTTCGCGCATCTGGACCAGTACTATTTGTACTGTTGTATGACTTGTACGAGTTCCTTATCCCAGTTGTCACGGTGTTCGATAAAAACTTGAGGTTCTGCGTCATCCACAGAGATAATTGTTACCAATTGTGTGATAGGAATGCCAGTTCTCTCTTCCCAGGCAATAGCATAAAAGCATTCTTGCATAAAATAAGAGTGGATCCATTCTTTTTTCTTGGTCTTTCTACTTGTCTTATAGTCTATAATAGACGGTTTACCATCGAACTCTGCTACACAGTCAACTCGACCTGCAACTCCTAAGTGATCAGAATACAATGGTAACTCCTGTCCATATACTGTGCCTATTCTTGTGTCTAGTATATTTTTAATTCTCTTAAAGTCATGCAAGATATTAGGCATCAAGTCTTTTGCATAGTCAGGTTTATTGTTCACATAGTCTTCACATACTTGGTGAACTGCTGTACCCCTTCCTGCTGCTTGTCTAGATATTTGATTTGCTACATCATGACCTACACGATCTCTCCATTCCATAATAGCTTTCTTACTTAGGTTACCAAGTAAAGTTGTTATAGAAGGATAGTTACCTTTAGGTGTTTGATATTTTCTACCACCGTCATTTGTAGTTGTTAGGTCATTATAACCTAAATCAATGGGTTCATGTTTAAACATTATCTATCGTAGTCAGTTTGTTTCATTCCGTCTCTTCCTGCCACCTTATTGATCTCACTCATACGATCTTTAAATCCATCATCTGTTTGTGACCATAAAGATTTAACACCTGAGATTACCTTAGGTTGTTTATTAATTACTTGTTGGCAATCATGATCTATATAATACTGATCAAGATCTTTGTAAGACATCGTGTCTTCCCACTCTTTACCAGTCTTATTACTTTTAAAATCATATGTCGGCATCTCTATTCCTTATAACTATACTCTTCCACCATTTATATAACCACATAACTTTCTGTGGATGATGGTCAGGGTCAGGTAATTCATCTTTAAAATAACTCATGAACTCTAATAATTCTTCGTCGCTCAAAACTCTCCAGCACAATCGATTAACATTTTCATACGATGCTCTATTAGATACGTAAGTATATTCGAGCGAGCAGGGTAATCATAATTCTCGTACTTATTTATAGCTGCCTCACGTATACCATCTGGGGTATTCTCAAGATCGATCATTTGAGCATTACGCATAAAGTTACGATAGACATTAGGCTTCATAATAGATTCTAGATCATCACGATTATCCCAGTATTTGTCTATAGCTTTTTTAGTCATAGGTGTTTGTCTTGCCGCTGTCACAAATACATCATCGTGAGAGTTAGCATTAGGAACACCATCACCGCTATCACCTTTAAGTAAGTGTTCGAATAAGTAACGACGAGGATTCTCTTCCTTAATCATTTTATTAAACATAGGTGACCATTGTATGACATGACCATGTGATTGTAATTGAATAAAGTCTTTATCAGCAGATATAATAACTACATCCTCACCAATAAGAGGCATGGACTTGTGTACAGTTAATGCACCTATGATGTCATCAGCCTCTGCACTGTCTATCTTAATAACAGCATAAGGGAAATTAGTACGTAGATCATTAAGAGTATCTTCTATTAAGTCGAAGATCATTGGCCAATCATGTTTATCTGTAGAACGATTTGCTTTACGCTGAGCTTTATACTCAGGGAATACATCTTTACGCCAAGAGTAACTATCACAACAAATGACTATCTTGCCATACTTTGACTCTGGGTATTTGTTACGATACACTCTTAGATTATTAAGAATGATATGTTTAACTAAATTCTCACTAAGCTCTTCACCATGACTAAGCTGTCCCATAATAGAACCGATAGCCAAACCATTAAAATCAACTAAAACCATAATTTATCCTTTTAAATATACTGTGTATATTATAACATGTTTTGTTTAGATTGTACATACTTTTCTGATAAATTTTTTACAGAACCGTATCCAAGCTTGATAGCTATAATACCATTGTAATTCTCAGGGTTCAATAGAACCTCTTCATCGAATTGAATTTTTGCTTCCATATAGTTTGTATCACCACGTGTTTCACATAGACATATGATCTCACGTTTGAAGTTCTCTTTACCTAACTTCTCTATATCTTCTAGTAATCTCTTACTTGATCCCCAATACTCTTGCCAATCAGTTTCCTTTGTGACCTTGCGTTTTCTCTTAAACCCCGCAAGCGGCTTGAGCTTTCTTACGGTTTTAAAATACTTTCTTCCTATGTAGTCGTGTCCGTTAGAAAGATTGGTAATACGATACACAAACCCATACCAATCCATAACGTCATCAGAAGTGAATAGAACACCATTATACGTCCAATCGGTCTTCATCGTTATCGTATTCGTCTGCATCATATCCTCCACGCTTAGCCCATTCTAAATTAGAACCACAAAATGGACAATGTGTTACTTCAATTTCAAACTCAGCTACTTCATGTTCATAACCTAATTCTTCTTTAATGACAACCTCAAATGGTTCACTATTACATTCGTGACATATCATAAACTTAATTCTCCTACTTGAACATGTGCCATCATCTTGTCATATGATCCTACATATTTACCGTCAATAAAGATCTGTGGAAATGCTCTTGCATTTGGAACTGCTTTTTGAAGTTGTGTCATAGTCCAGTCACCTGATTGCACATTTCTCTCTTCTATATTAATACCTTTTTTCTTTAAGTAGTCTTTTGCTTTTGTACAATATATACAATCGTCTTTAGACCACACTACTGCTATACTCATAAACTTAATCCCTCAAATGATTTATTGTTGACGTCATGTGTAACTCCACCGAGTACATAAGACGTTATTTCTGTTTCTTGCGGAGCTACTTGTACTGCTCCTCCACTAATCCATTTCTCTGTCCATGGTAGTGGGTTATGTAAATGTGTATGGAATGGTACTGCATAATTTAGAGACTTAATTCTCTTTGCTCCTATCCAACGCACATATTCTTTCAAGAGGTCAGCGTTTAATCCAATCATTGAACCATTGCCAAATAAATAATCACACCATTCCTCTTCTTGTACTAACGCATCTTCAAATAGATTCATTACTTCATTATGTGTTTCTTCTTTAATCTTCACATAATCCTCATCTTCCTTAATAAGAGTACGTATAATATTTAGCGATGCTGCAAGATGCAAGTTCTCATCTCTTGCAATTAACTTAATAATCTTTGCATTACCTTCCATTTGCTTTAACTCAGCGAATGCCCATGAACATGCAAAGCTCACATAAAACCGTATCCCTTCTAATATGTATATACTTATTAAACAGAGATATAACAGCTTTTTATGCTTAGAGCTACCGTGAGGGCCCTTATAATTGATCAGGTTGTCATAATGTTCTGAGATTGCATTACCACACTCGGATATTGCTGGTATCGAAGTAATCTCATCAAAGACTTTTGACGGGTTAGCATATGTATTACGTATGACATGTGTGTATGATCTTGAATGGATAGTCTCAAAGAATGCCCATGTCTCAATCAATAACTCTAATTCAGGATTACTTGCGAGTGGCAATAATGCCAAGTCGGGTGATCTGCCCTGTACTGAGTCTAATAAGATTTGTCTTTTGAGATTGGATGTAAAGATGTGTTGCTCATTCTTCGTCAACTTATTAAAATCAATCTTGTCTTTTGTAACATCGATTTCATCTGGAGTCCAGTAGAACGATAACATCTTTTCATATAACTTTTGCAATTGTGGATATTTGACCACATCATATCTTGCTATGTCTACACCTTCGTCAAAGAATAGATCTTTGTCTAGATGATTTTTTGTGTTTATTTTAAATACTGATTTCTTCATATAGTATACCAACTTGGTGTAACCGTCTTCCATGCTGCTATATGTTTTTTATATTTCATATAATAATTTCTATAGGCAGTGATTGAATCACTATGCTTGACATCGTCAGGCATGGCTTGAGTCGGTTGTGTAAATGGACTGTCACCACAATTACGTGGTGGGCTCTTTAATACTTCTTTGAGTTTTACGTATGACATATGATCTTTGCCATAGCGTATAACAAATTCATCATGTAGATGGCACCACATCTCATAGAGGAATGCGTAATTATTTATACTTTGTCGAATCCACACATTGCTTGGATGATTAACATGTGAAGCTTTATATAGTGTATCTTCCTCATGCCGCCAGCGTTTGATCTTAGAACCTATTTTATTCTTGTCATAATATTCTGTACCATCACATACTCGATGGGCTGTAGACATAAGCTGTGCGTATTCCACAAGCATCTTACTACAGTGTTTGTCAAGGTGCATCTCTGCACTAGTCTTTGCATCTTTATCTAAATAAAATATATTCATTCTTTATCCTCAGTTATATGTATATCTCTCACGCAGTCAGGGAATATAATTGACGGATAGTCTTCCATCCACATAGTTTCTGGATTGTCAAATTTATATTTCTGATAGTCTTCGAATTTGGTGACTCTTGCTGTACCATCACCTAATGGTTCTTTCATTATACTCATGTGTATATTATATCATATAATACTTAAATGTACATCTATATTGTGAACGATTCTCCACAGCCACATCTTGCTTTTTCTTTAGGGTTAGAGAATTCAAATCCTTCATTCAATCCTTTTGTCTTATGATCTATCTCAGCACCATCAACATATACTTGTGATTTACGATCAATTACAATAGGTATATCTTTTACAATAAACAAGTCATCCATATCTGTTTGCATTATATTATATTCTAAATGATATGCCATACCGGAACATCCTGTACCTTTGATTAACACACGCAATTGCTTACTCCCTGTGATCAGAGTCTTTAATTTGTCAGCGGCAGCGTCTGTTAAGGTTATCATATGGGTATGTATAAAAAAGAAGATCCGGAGTATTTGGTGATAAGGAACTCCGGAAGAAAACCTCAGTTAGCTTTATGCAGCTAACAAATAATCTGACTGATTGCCGATTAATTTTTCATTTTAAAGTCTTCGTTGACTGACGAGTCTCAAGCGGCTCTGCTACCTAATCGATGCCGAATCTCCCCCATTAAATAAATCTATTTTAGATCTATTTGGTGGAGGAGGCGGGATTTGAACCCGCGTGTTAAGTGCTCCTACTTTTACCTTTACGTCGTTTAACTCACTTCATTATTGAATGAATGTTATGCATCATCATGAGTTAGTAGCTTCCACAATACCGCAGCAGAAATTAAACCTACTAAACCAGCATCACCGAGCTGGGCAACTATACCAATAATTGTACCAATGACGTCACCGCCTAAGAAAGGTACTGATCCACCAAATACGATTTGTAGCATGATTGCTAAACCGATTAGTGACATGGCAATAGCCGTTGCAGCTGAAACGCCGCTTGTGATTTTATCTAACATATATTCTCCTATGTCGTTTTTTAAAAAGTAGTTTAGCCTTGTCTCGAAGGGTTCTCGTCCTTAAACTTTTCATTTAGCTCATTATTTAGTTTAAGGAAAATTGGGAAAAGGGCGTTGGATAACAATCCTATGACCCCGAGGGTAAGAATAAACCCTAATGTAAAGTAATTTAAGAATTCCATAATTATTTATATATAACCTAATCTTGATAACATGGAACTATTATAACATAATTTATATACTTTGTACACTGTAAATGGAACTATTTTGCGCATATAGTTTAAAAAGGTAAAATTATTCTATAATGTGATAGTTTCATAGAATATTTTTCTATAAAACACATGATTCACAATAGTCATCATACTCTTTTTGTGTATCAAAGTCTTCTCTTGTATAATCTTGGCTAGACTCATCTTCAGTTGCCATATCATTTGTATTGAAGTAATACAATTGCTTACCACCATACTTATAGAATGTAACAAGATCCTTCATCATATCACTCATTGGAACTTTGTTATCTTCATACTGAGCTGGATTATAACTGGTGTTAATAGACATACCTTGATCTACATACTTCTGGATAATAGCCATGATCTTTATATAACCTTCAGGTCCTTTCTGGTCCCATAGTAGATCATACTTGTTTTTCAGGTTGTGTATTTGTGGTACAACTTGTGCCATCACTCCGTCCTTGGATTGCTTATATGATACAAGTGCACGAGGTGGTTCAATACCATTTGTGGCATTACCTATCTGAGCTGATGTTTCGGCTGGCATAATAGCCATTAATGTTGAATTTCTTATACCGTCCTTTAAAAGCTGCGCTCTGAGCGACTTCCAAGGCATTCTTTCCTTATGTTTGACTAATTCATTGACCTCGGATTTATATGTGTCTATTGGCAAGATACCATGTCCGTACTTAGTCTCGAGATTTTTATAACATGTACCACGCTCTTTTGCTAGGTTTGCACTCGCTTTAATCAAATAATATGACCAAGCTTCTGCATATTCATCAACAGTTTCTAATGCATCAGCATCATACTTTAATCCACGCTTCGCCAAGAAGTATGCAAGGTTAATAATACCTACACCTAATGGTCTTCTATTCATGGTTGATCTTTGAGCTGCAACAATAGGATAGTCTTGGTAATCAAGTAAAGCATCTAGAGAACGTACAGCTAAATCACAATACTTCTCGAAGTCCTTCGGATCATTAATTAATCCCCAATTGATTGCACTGAGAGTACATAGACTGATCTCACCTTTGTTTGCATCATCATAAGATTCTAATCCATGACTTGGCAGATTAATTTCACAACAAAGATTTGACTGGTGTATCGGGGCCTGCTTCTCGATGAATGCACCATGTGTATTTGCGTGATCTACATTTTGTAGGTATATCCTACCTGTCTCTTTACGTTCAGTCAAGAACTGAGAGAATACTTCTAAAGCAGGTAAAGACTTCTTACGGATCTTGCGGGTCCTTTCATACTTCTCATATAACTCTTTAAATTTATCTTGATCCTCAAAGAATGCATCATACAATCCAGGCACATCATGAGGAGAGAAGAAAGTAATGTTCCCACCAGTTAATAATCTCTCGTACATAAGCTTATTAAATTGGAATGCATAATCCATATTACGTACACGAGTCTCATCCGTACCACGATTATTCTTTAAGACAACTAAGTCTTCGAATTCATAATGCCATACTGGTAGATAAACAGTTGCTGCTCCACCACGTACTCCACCTTGAGAACAAGACTTTACACTTGCTTGGAATAGTTTAAGAAATGGTATGAGACCAGTATGTACAACAGATCCATCACCAATGTGTGAACCCACCGCTCTGAGTTTACCAGCATTAATACCTAGGCCAGCTTTCTTTGAAATGTATTTAACGATTGAGGTGGATGTTGCATTGATTGAGTCTAGTGAATCATTAGTCTCGAGTACTACACATGACGAAAACTGTCGTGTCGGTGTTCGTACACCAGCCATAATAGGTGTGGGCAACGAGATATAGAATTGTGATATAGCATCATAGAATTCTCTTACATATTTCATACGTCTACCATTATACTTACCAAATAATGTCATGGCAATCATAATGTATAACACCTGAGGAGTTTCGTATATAGTACCATCACTTCTATTCTGTACCAAATACTTTGATCTCATCTGCTCCATACCAGCATATGTGAAGTCATCATCTCTTGAATGGTCTAATATGTGTTCATTGATATAATCTAATTCAGCATCAGAATACATGTTTAATATATCTGCGTCATAGACTCCAGCTTCAATGTTATGATCAATGATTTCTTTGAGTGGCCATGGGTCCTTGTCACCATATACAATCTTCTTGAGTTTGTAATTGATTAGCCTGGCTGCTACTGTTTGATAGTTAGGTGTAGCTTCTGTAATAAGCTCTGATGAGGATTTGATTAAGAGATCATGAATCGATGTGGATTGCATGGCATCATATAATTGTACATTAGCACGGATCTCAATCTCTGATACCGATACTCCTACTAAATCATTACACGCCCATTCCAGAACACGGTGAATTTTATTAATGTTAAATGGCTCAGTTTCACCACTGCGCTTGGTTACGTAAATAGACGTCATGTCACTCCATTAAATTAATATATTATATCACACTAAGTGTGAAAGTACATACTTATAATATATTGTTTACAGATATAAAAATATTTTCTTGTGTTTTATATATAGGAACACCAGCGAATTGCCCAACTGGTTCTATATCATCTAAATGCACAATTGTCCCTTTCTTACTTTCCATTAAATCATGATTTAGCATGTGCTGACCCTCACGAAGATCTTTGAACTCTTCATTTAAATCAATTGAAGTATTATGACCCAAATCCTCAATCACCTTGAGGATATCTGCTTCTTCCATGCCTGTCTCTTCTTTGAGAAGAAACAACGCAGCAGCGTAAGAAGCTATTCTAGATTTACCGAATGGTACTTTCTCTAAAATTCTTTTTATGTTAAAGACTAATCTTTCGAATATAGTATAAGTTTTCTTTTGAGCTGAGCTTTGATCTTTTACTTTAACTAGTAATTTTCCATTAGCGTCAATTACACCTGCGTCAAATGCCTCTGTCTTTTTCCAAGGTGTGGTAAGTAGCTTAACAAATTTATACGTAATGAATAAATCTACAGCACCTTCTTTTAAATATTGACTCATAACTTCCTTAATACGTCTATAACAGTTGAGTCTAATGGAACCTCAACATAATCGTCTTCTGGTAAATAGTTTAAATATACCAAGAAGGTTTTAATAATACTTTGTAAGACCGGATGTGTCTTCGACATTAATATCTCTGCACATATTGATGGTCCTAGCACATTACCTAAAACGATAATATGGTTTAGTATCAATCGTTCTTTTAAATCATCATCACGATAATACCTGTTGACTAATCTATTGATGTATTTAAATCTAGATATGTCTTCTTTAAAATCTTCATCAGTTGCCCACTTATCTTTCTGATAATGCGAGGCTGCATATAACTCGAAGTTATTTTTAGTCAATTCCATAATATATATTTATTAAGTTTTATTTCATTACTTTCTTTAATTGTGCCCATAAAGACTTTTTAGACTTGCGTCTATCTAGCTCAATGCCCATATCACGGCCTGCTATCTCCATCTCTTCTTTTGTGGATTTTGCTGTTACCTTTGTAGGTTTTGGACTAGCGCTACTGGTAGCCGAAGCGCCAGTCGCTGGTAAGTCCGAGCTTGTTCCGTTAAACTCATCCATTTCTGCTTGAGTCACTGCAACTCCTAAAACTACTTCACCGTGTGGTCCGAATAAACCTTCAGCTGTAGCTACTGTACCTTCTGGATACATATCTTTTGTTACACCTGCCAAATTTGACATAATTTATCTCCTAATTATTTAAACATATATCTTGGAGCCAGAAGTTTCTAAACTCACCGTCTCCTTTCATCTTCACTTTAACATGATTAGCTCCTAATGTATCTATAACTCCTTCTTGGCCATCATTTGTTTTCACAGGATCTTTCACATTAAATAACTTACCAGCCACAAACTTCTCACGAAGATTTGAAGCCTTCTTTAACTTTACATCTTGTCTAAAAGATTTCTCTTCTTTTAAACCCATACCTGAACGAACTGCATTCATCAGTCCTTCAGCATCTCTAAATCTTGGTGGTAGCCCTCTTGTAAATGCAACAAGATCATTATCGGCTGCTGCAGCTCTCATCTTTGAGGCTGACATACCTTCCGCACCATCTGCATCTGGGTCACGATCACCAGCGCTTAGTATTTTAATATTTACAAAGTCATAGAAACCGTGCCTACCCTTTACACCATTATATTTGTTTACTAATGTTTCGAATTCTTTTAATCGATCTTGGCCAACAAACAACTCTACATTCTTAAAGCCATCATCATGTGCAATGGTAAGAACATCGAATATTGTTTTTGCTCTCTTATCCATAAGTATATGTCTTGCGTGTTTAGGAAATACCTTACGCATATACTTAATTTTAGTTTTCCAATCGAGAGGATTCTTTTTGTTGTCTTGTGATTGTGTGGCATATACTCTATGTACACCAGATCCTTTAGACATAGATACGTCTAAAAGCTTTTCATGACCAATAGTAGGGGGATTAAACCGACCCCAATTTAAGGTTACAGTTTCGGCTGCAGCCTCCTCAAGATAGTGTTCTTTAAAGCTATGCAATGACATTACTTGATCTTTTGCATCAAATCTGAAACTTTATCTTTTTTCTTGAATGAAGCAACTGTTTTATCACCAAAAACAAGTTCGTTATCATCAAAGTATATATCGTTTCTGCTTACCTTTGCCTTTGCTGCTGCCTTTGCAAACTTTGGATTTTTCATCATATAATCAACCAGTGCAGATTGATCCATATCTTTTACTAACTCTGAATGGTGAACTCTCTTTGAAGCAGCTCTGCGTGCCGCCATACTGTTTTCTCTTACTGGCTTATCGTATTTAGTATATGATTTTACTAATCTGTCTATTAGCTTCATTTTTGTAACTCCGTATATGAAATTTTATTTGCTCTCCAATCTTTGAATTGCTTAGTATTTTTTTTGTAAGCTTTCATTTTTAATTGTTTTTGAATTTTTGTTGGGAAAGACCCGAGATAACGCCAACCTGGATCTCTACTTGGTACATAACCATCAGTTTTATACTCTTCGCTAGATAAAAAATCCATTATATCTCGTCTTTCACCAGTTATTTTTGCCATAACATTATCGCCGTTACTAAATTTTGTAGTACGAACTGTTATTATTGGTCTTGGATCATAATCTCTGTCATAAATTTTTTTGGTAAATTTATAATATTTTTCACCGGCAAATCCTGATTCCGAGGGGTTTAATCCTTTTTTTATTTGTTCTGGAGTCAATTCAGGATTCCCACTGTGTTTCCTCCATTCGGTTTGATCTCTTTTAACCCCAAGCTTTCTCCAAGTTTCGATCCACTCTCGATCTCCTGCCTCTGGTTCTTTGCCAAATTTCTGTTTGAAATCCCAAATTGGTCCAAAGCCATACTCAGGACGTCCATACACGTTCAATTGTAATAAAGCTTCCTTGCCATCAACAATTATAAAGTGGTCGGGAGTTTCAGGATAATCGGTTTTATCACGCACGTGGCTATCAAAGCTTTGATCTTCTATATCCATAGCCCAACCATGTTTATTATAAAGGTTCTTTATTTTTTTGCCTTGTTCAGCATCAAAGTGTTCACCCGTAATATCGATACCAAATTGGTTTTTAATGAATTTATGTTTACGCTTATTCTGATCTTTCTTTTTATCATTATAAGCATCCCATGGAACTTCAACAGTAGTTTTGCCTTTACCAGCAATTACAACATATTCTGCCGCCGTTATTAAAGGCGAATAATGCTTATCATTCCTATAGTCTTGATAGTATTCAGCTCGAGTCTTACGAGCTTCGTTTATTGCCTGAGGTTCAGTATATTCTTTAACTATTCTTTCTATTAATTTCATGGTTATAACTTCTCCTTTTTACCATTTTTGGTTACTAATATAGCTCGTGGGCTTACAAGAAAGTCATTACTTAAAAAATCTCTTATAAAATCTTCTGGTACTTTAGTATTATTTAAAGCTATTTTTATTGCTTGTGCAGAATCAAAGTATTTAACTTTTGTTGGATTTAGTGGTCCGCCAGCTTTACGTTCATGTGTATAACCAGTATTACTAGTATCTGCAATTCTACCCTCTATAGGTTCTCTCTTATTAATTTTTACATCAAAATAATAAATTTTAGGATCTGGCAATTTCGATTTTCTTTTAATTTCGTCTTTAGTATACATACCCATACCTTTACTTGCCAATGTCATCAATATCCATGCAGCTGTACTGGCATTACCAGTATACGCTTCGTTCATTATTTGTTTTAATGTCTTCATCGTGATTCAGACTCCCAGCCTTTGATTATGTCCTTGCTAAAGTTATTATAGGAAAATTCCATCCTATCCACAATTTTAACTGCACCATTGGTTAGGTGATCTATAGCAACATAGCCTTCAGCTCCTGTTACCCTAAAACCGTCTTTAGTCTTTATAAATGTATTTATACTATCCATACTATCCAAGTGAGTTAATAGCTTTTTCTTAGCCATAACCAATTCATTCTGCATATCAAACATACTTATAAGGCCATCTCTGTTGTCATCTGAGAAGAATTCTAAGGCTGCCAGTTTCGCTTGTTCTTTCCTATCCTTTCCAGCATCGCTCTTAAGCCTTTCTTTTTCGGTGTCGTAACGTAATGATATCCATGTGATGAGCTCGTCAACGTACGCTTTGGAATCTGTCGTTTCCTCTTGCGATCTAACTTTCGTATTGCGAAAGGTATTGATATATAAATTAATATCTGTATTTGCAGCCACGTCATTAAGCGTACTGGCGGCGATCTTCTGAAAGAGTTTGCCAGCGTTTGATATATGTTTCGTAATTTCATCTGTATCCTTTTTAGATAATGTGGCTAAACCAGATATATCAGGTAGGTTAGCAGACTTCTGCCATACCGATCTGACCGTCTTAAATGCTCCAATGGTTACACCAAAAGATGCACTCATTGTTTCAAAGGTTGAGCCTGAGTAATAAGTATGCCACACTACACCAATCTTTGCTCTTATAATTTCTGTTGCTGCTTCAACGGGTACTGCATATACTATAGTATTTGGGTGGAAGGTTATATACTTCTTCCCATCAATTGTTGTTTTCTTTAAGTCTTTTTTAGTGAACATGATATCACCTTGGTAGACTCCTTTCTTTATACCAAGTTTACTTAATTCTTGAAATGCTACTGTAAGTTTCTTTTGTAGATCACCAGAGGTATCGGCTTTCACATCTTTAACGCTCTTATATACCTTAGGATTCTTATTGAATATTCCTTTCTTTGCAACAAAGAACTTACCATCACTAGGATCTATACCAGCAAATACTGCTGGTGCACCGTCCCATTTAACTGTAACTTGTTTAGTGTCATTTGTATGACCAGCTAACATGTCTCTTAAATCTCTTAATGCAAAGATAGCTGACCGTGCTCCGGCTACACCACCGTCAATCACCATGTCCTCAATGTGAGTCATGTGAGTATTCTTTGCTTCTGTTATGTGTGTCTTTAAATTCATTAAAATTTTACCTTTGTATTAACGCTAAGTACTGGTTCTAATTCAAAAGCCCATAATAAAGAATTCATACCACCTTTGATAGCTGTTGTCAAGTCTGATAAAAGATTAGATATCATCTGTGTCAATTTAGCCCATGCTGTTGCTATTGCATTCTTTAGTCTTTGCCAAATACCTTTAAGCATATCTGTTAATTTAGCTTCGTCAATCTTACCTTCCATTAACATATTCTCTAGATTCATTCTTTGATCTATGCTTTCATTTTTAGCATCATCAAATTCTTCTTCTGCAGTTTTCATAGCTAAGCTAACAGTTTGTGATATTGTATACCCTGTTTTAGTTTTTACACCACCTATTGTTTTTTCTATTCTATTCGATTTAACATTAGCAGAAAATTTCATTTGTTTTGCAACTCCAGTAACATACTTATGATTTAACTTTAAGTTTGGATGCCATACCACACTCCTTAAATTATATGGCCAAACTAACATTGCATCTGCAACACCAGCACTAACAAATTTCTTTTGACCACTCATAGCTTCCCATGCGAATGCTTGTGCAAATTCACCTTGACCTGTAGCAAAAGCTTTTTTAAATGCAGCTTCGGCAAGTTTTTTTACATCTATTTGTGTTTGTAAATCTTTAAATGCTTTTTTATTAGTTGCTGATAATGTTTTAGGATCTTGTTTCTTAAGAGTTCTAGAGTTAAATTCTGCACCTTCAGTTTTTACTTTAGATACAAAATCATTAATAATTTTTTCTAAATCTAATCCTAAATCTTTTACATTAATAGTTTCAAACGCTGCATGTAATGTAGCAAGGCTTTCTGTTTTTACACCAGACATTAATCTTGCCTCGGGTCCTTTAACAGATACTTGGTGTTTATCTAACATAACATCTGCTTTAGAAGTATCTGAGGATTTACCCGTAACTGTTTTCCATAAATCAGAAGTCTTCTCAGATGATTGACCAGCTTGAGAACCACTTTTAGCTATTTTTCTTATTTGTATTCTAAATTTGTTTAATGTTGTATCATCTGTTTTCCATTTCCTATCTTTCTTTGCTTCAGCTAACCATTCAGCATAACCAGGAGCAGATTTGACTGCGTCCAAATCTTTTGCATTAGCACAAGCAACAATAACTTGTTCAAAATAAGTAGAGGCTGAAGTAGTTCCTTCTGTGAGATACTCTTCTACCCAACCTGAATCATCTTCTTGTGGTCTTGCTGGAGTTTTCTCTTCATATCTTGTCTTACGATCAAGTACCTTAGCAAACTCTCTATGGTCTAACCCAAAATGATCAGCTGCTATTCCTTGTATTCTTTGTTTGCTCAAGCCTCTTGAGATTACATCGGGATCTTTTCTTAATGCTTTCATCATAAGCAAGGCTGCTTTATACTTATCTTGATGTTGGTGTCTGTATATCATTCGCTTCACCTTCTTCGGAAGCAAATCTATTACACGCATGCCTGTATCTTCTTTTACCTTTTCGTTAAAACTTAACATTAATTATCCACCTTTGCGCTAGCTCTCCATTGGTAACATGACCAATATCCTGCAGTTGTTTTGTCTTTTTTATCTGCACAGTTATGACGAGCTCTAAAAGCTTTACGTCTGGCAGGATCATCTCTCTTGATCTCTGAATTAGGATCACCAAAGTTTACCTTTACAACATTACCTTTTTTGTTCTTTACATACACATGGAACTTAGATGCAGAACCTTTAGGTGAACGTGTAGGGTTATTTAATGTCTTACCTTCATATTTCTCAACAACCTCATCTTGATATTGCTGTTCACATATTGCATCTATTGCTTCTATTTGTTTATATGTTTTCATCTATCCTCCAAACTCATGTCCTGCCACTCTCTTCATTTGCTTTTTAAACTCAGCAAAATCTGGTTTAGACTTGTATAATTTAATAGAGATCTCTGGTCTATCTTTACCTTTAATTCTCCAAGTGTATCCTTTCTCTTTATGTTCTGGCTTTGTGGTCTTTACAACTCTTCTTTTAAACCCTTTTTCCCATGGTTCACTCTTACTGCCTGGACCTTCTTTTATGTACTGTTTAAAATTCATTAGTTATTTTTCATCCAAGTTTTAGCAGCTCTATTCTTTGGCATAGTCTTAGACCATTTCTTAATAAAGTTTTCCACACCACGTATTATTTGTGGTGTCTTTTCCCTTACAGTATTATCTATCTCGAAAAAAAGTTTACCAAATGCCTTCTTTAATTGAGGTATACTCTTATCTAATTCTTTGTATTTTTGTGTAACAAGCTCTGGTCCGATAGTTCTTTCACCTTCTTCACCACGCTTTCTATCTGATTCTATTGAATCTTCTAATGGAATGGTTACATACACCATAGCACATTCATATCCAAGAGCTTCTAATGTTTTCTTTTGTCCCATTACTTTCTTGGCATTTGCACCTGTACCATCAATAACAAGACCTAATCTACCAATCATGGCATGGGATTGTTTAGATTTTGTATGTCTCTTTGCTACAGTTCTTACAACACCGCGCTGAAATTCTGTTTTAGGATCAAGTACAACTGCGCCTTTATCATCAGTCAAACCTGCTTCTTTCATATAACGCGTGAACTCCATATCGGAATTGATTACTTTATAACCAAGTTGTGGTCCTAATGCCATCCAGTCAGACACGTAAGATTTACCGGCACCTGGAGCACCAGCCATAAATACTGCGTGAAAGATTGAGGGATCGTTTCTACCCTCGAGGAATAACTTTAAAGACTGCATTAAAACCCTTATAAAATATAGATATAAAGGTATTTATAGATTTATAAATTCTTAATTATCTTATTTAAATTCTTAATTTTACTATACTTTTTAAGCTTCTTAAGCTTAGGTTCTATGTTTTCTTGTATGTCAGATATGCTAACATAACCATAATAATCTAAAATCATTACCATAGCCATAACATCACCGAGCTCTTTCTCAAGTTCTTTTACATTTTCTTCATCATACGGGCCAAATCTAATTAACTTAGAGTTGGCCTGTATAACTTCTGCACATTCTTCTGAGAGAATGGTCAGCGTTTCTTTTACATTCATTACTTTTTAAAATCTGCTGCCTCTTCCGAACCACCAGTTGCTGTTCCTTTTGTATATGAATGAGCTCCCATACCAGCAAGATCACCATTTTGTACAATGAGATATTCATTACGAATAGGATCTCCATCAAAGAAACATTCTAATATTTCTCTAACTCCATCAGCATATCTCGTTTGAGCTGATAGTGAAGTTCCTGAAGTGTGTGGAGTCATGCCGTGATGTGGCATTGTTCTCCATACGTGGTCATTTGGCGGTGGCTGTGGAAACCAAACGTCTCCAGCATATCCTGATAGTTGACCAGACTCGCATGCTCGCGCAATAGCATCTTTGTCACATATCTTACCACGTGCCGTATTAATAATATAAGCGCCCTTCTTACATTTAGCAATCAATTCATCATTGAACATATGCTCAGTCTCAGGGTGTAATGGACAACTAATGTTAATCACATCACAATGTGCAACCATAGACTCAACTGAATCATGGTATGTTAAACCTAATTCTGTTTCTATTTGATTACTCAAACGATGTTTATCAAAATAGTGTAGATGTACATCAAATGGTTTCATCTTTCTTAGCATATCTAAACCAATACGACCAGCAGCAATAGTACCTACATGCATACCTTCAACGTCATATGATCTCGATACTGCATCGGCAATATGCCATCCACCATCATTAACAATTGCATGTTGGGTTGTAAAGTCTCTAACTAAGACTAAGATCTGCATGACAATATGTTCAGCCACTGATCTTGAGTTACAATAGGTAACTTCTACAACGTCAATGTTGTGGTCCATTGCAGCTTGTAAGTCTACGTGATCTGAACCAATTCCTGCAGTGATTGCCATCTTTAAATTAGGTGCTGATTCCATTTTCTCTCTTGTTACATAATATGGAAAGAATGGTTGAGAGATAACAATATCTGCATCAACTAATTCTTTATCTGCTTCACACCCGTCACCATCTTTATCAGATGTAACAACTAATGTGTGGCCTAAACCTTCTAAATATTTTCTTAAACCTAACTCACCTGATACACAACCTAGTAACTCACCTGGGTTGAAATCTCTGCCATTTGGACTTGGCAATGTCATACCGTCTGGGTATTTGTCTATTACTGGTAAATCTTCCATTGGATAGCTTGTAGGCATTCCGTTTGTGGGATCATCATATAAAATACAAAGTACTTTCATCTTCTTCTCCTATTGTTTTTGACCTAATACATAGTCCTGTTTTTCCATCGCATCATCTAAGATACTCTTTAGTACATCACCGATAGCAGCATTGAATGCTGGTTCTCCATGAGGATCATCCATTGGATAATCAACCACTTCATAATCAAAGTTTATAGATTGCGTTGTCTCATTTAATTTAACATCAGTATACCTATAGATCACATTATGAAATGTACCACCTTCTAATCGTACATACCAATGTTCATTATCTAAATCATTCTTATCTACAAATGTCCATTTCTTAAATGGTACTTCTTTCTTAGCCATTATTGTTTTTTAATAAAGTCAACTTCATACATAATACCATCATATTCAAAACTAATAGTTGAATGAGAGTATTCATTTACTGTAGTAGACTTCTTACGTGTCTCAGTCTTACATACCATCGCTGTTGTTGTGCTATTGTTCTCGGCTTCTTTTGCACCGATAGCTGCACCAATTACTGCACCAGGAACTTTACCGCCGTCTTCATCAATTACATCACCAACAACTGCACCAAAGATTGCTCCCCAAAATGCATTGTTAATTAAGTCATCTTGGTTTGTTACTCTTTGTTGCTCACATACTTCAATTGAGTATGGTTCTAAATAAACAACCTCATGGTAATGATCTTTTACATTTGGTCTATCTGCAAGAGCAGGTAAAGCAAATAGTGCAACTAATAATAAAAATTTATTTTTCATGTTCTCCTTCAATTTTATATGGGATTTCTTTCTCAGCTTCACTTGGAACACCATGTGTACCTGTCCATTGTAGCTGTACCGCTGATGGTGTTGGTATGTTTTGTTTATTTTCTAAATTTTTATAGATACCAACCCTCGAATTTCTTTCCCAGCATTCTATAATATCATCACGAATATATTCTAATGGTGTACCAGTAGGATACTCGTGTCTCCAATTATGCGCCATCTTCATGGCGTTTTCACGGATTGTTTGAATCCTACGTTTCTCATAGTATTCTTTTCTTCTAAATTCTATTCGATCCATGAACTTCTTCGAATAGCCTTGATTAAATAACGCTTTAAGCATTTTGTTTTACCCTTTTTGAATTAGGATGTCTTTTCTTTGTATAAGTACTATGACTCATATCTTTGACAAACCTTGGTTGACCCTTTACCCGTTTCTTGGCGGTGGGTATCATTGATTTTCCCATTTATTTCTCCACGTCAATTATGTATTCGACCTCAGCTTCTTTAAATAAAGCTTTGGCATCCTTTATTGATTCATCCCATTCTTTATTGTAATCAGCTGGACGAGTTGCAATAACTTTGTCTATACCAACTTGAATAACACCTTTAGCACATTCATTACAAATGGGTAAACCATACACGTATAATGTTGATCCTTTTAAAGAAACACCATTTAAACTAGCATTATATATAGCATTCATCTCTGCATGTACAACTAAATTGTACTTTCTTTCACGATTTTTTAATCTTTGAGGTGTATCTTTAATACTTCTTGGGAAACCATTATAACCTTGTGATAATACTTCACCATTGTTTCCAATGACTACAGCACCAACCTGCGTGCTTGGGTCCTTCGACCATGTAGATATTTCTTTTGCTAAATGGGTATATCTATCACCCCATGCCTTACCATGCATTCTACTCAATTGTAAATCCCTCCCCTATTGTGTCATATCTAGGTGCAACTTTAACAGGCTCATCTCTAACGTTTAGAGTCTGGGCCGTATCCTCTACATCATATAGTCTCATCTTAGCTCTATCGATACCAAGTACAAACTTCTTGTTTCCACCTGTAGGATCATTATACCTATTCTTTAATTGTTTAACCATTATCTGGTTAAGGTTCTCTAACTCTTCTGTTGATATAAGTGCAAACATAAGGTCAGCCGTAGCTGGTAAACCAAATGATTCACTTGTATCTTCTAGTCCTACATCAGATGATGCAAAACCTGAACGAGTAGTTTGTGTGGCCGTAACAATAGGTAAGTTATACTCTACTGCTAAGCCACGCAATTCTTCTGCAATTGCCTTGACCATAATATATGAGTTAATAGATCCACCCATAGATTTCATACGTGCACTTGAACATATATTCAAGTAGTCTATACAAATAAGGTCAGGTTTAAAGTCACGCTTGATCTGTAATTCTTTAAGCAATGCCCTAAAGTGAATAGCACTTGCTGCACCCGTAGGATATTCCTTTACAATAAGTTTACCTACACCTTTGTCTGTAAGCTTATGCATTTTCTTATCGAACATATCCTTACTTAAATTCTCTAACTGGTCAATAGGCACATTCATAAGGTTAGCGTCAATACGTTCTGCAATCCTTTCTTCTGCCATCTCCATAGTTATATATAGGACATTTTTCATCTGCGTTAGAGCACCGGCGGCAACATGACACATAAATAAAGACTTACCAACACCTGTACCAGCCAAAGCAACATTAAGTGATTTCTTGACTAAACCACCTTTGGTGATTGTGTTAAACTTTTCTAAGTCAAACGGTAGGTGTTCCTCTTGCCTATGATAGAAATCATAACGACCATCAGAGTCATCAACATAATCGTGGCCAACCCTCATATCAAAGTTAACACCAAGTGCTTCACTTAATACAGATGGTAATGCATTCTTATCTAATGTCTCATGCTTACCTTCAATAATGTTAATTGAATCCATGATTGCTAAATAGATTGCTCTGTCTTGACACCACTTCTCAGTCTTCTCAACTAACCACTCTTGGGTTTGTTCTGTATCTGCCTTACTGATTTCAGGTATAAGAGCAAGAGATTCTGATGTGATCTTAGGATTATTCCTTAATTCAATACTCAACGCATCAGCACTTGGTAACTTATTAAACTTATTCACGAAGCCAACAATCTCATTAAAGACATCTCTATATGGATTCTCAAAGTATATAGTTTTCAAATGAGGAATCACCGTTCTGGTGTAATCCTCATTCAACATTAGGTTACGTAAGATTAATGTTTCTATCTGCATTAAATATCCAAATCTTCAGGGTTTGATTTAATCATTTCGGCATGACCTACTTCATATTTATCTTTAAGATATTGCTTAAAGTCTGTATTAGCAAAGATAGGTTTCCAAAATGATTCCTTAAGTGTTTCAGCAACACGAACCTTTTTATCTTCTATCTCACCAGTGGTTTTATCAACCTTTGAGTACCAACCAATTGTAGGTTTAGCAACATATCCACCTTCTAATGCAACATCTAATAGACCTGAGTAGGTTTCAATACCACCTTCCCATGTAACTGCAATAGGAATCTTAGACTTCTCACGGACAAACCTTGACTTTTCTACATTGATTACAAAGTTATATCCTAAAATTTCTGTTCCCTTCTTCTCTTGCTGACGTCCGATGATCCAGATATTATCTGAGGAGTAGTATATACCTGTACCACCGGAAACGACTGCTTTAGGGAATAAGCCGATTTCTTGATATGTATGGTTGACTGCTAACAACGGTATGTCACGCATTGTTAGATAGGGTGTTGTCATCCTAAATAGACCTTTGAGGGCTTTCGCTCTCGACATATCTGCTACTGACTTTTCATTCATAGCATCTTCCAGCTCCTTTTTAGAGGCTAGGTTACCGATAGAATCAATTATAATAATGACTCTATCTTTGCGTTCGATATTCTCTAACTGGGATATTAGATCGAACTTCAGTTCTTCTACATTAGTAATGGGGCTATGTAGAACTCTCGAAGTGTCTATACCAAACGACTTAAAGTATTGTTGCGGGCTGCCAAACTCTGAATCATAGAATAACAAAACAGCATCGTCATACTTATCTAAGTAAGCTGCTGCCATTAACAAGGCAAAGGAAGTCTTAAAATGCTTCGATGGTCCTGCCAATACTGTTAAACCTGAACTCAGACCACCGTCTGGGTCACCTGATAGTGCAACGTTAATCATTGGGACAGGTGTTATGACCATGTCCTTATCAGAAAACAACTTGCTTTTGTCAAGTTGCGAAGACTCTTTGATACGTGAGTTCTTCTGTAATTTGTCCATTATACCGATAATAGTTCTCCTCTAATAGTTAATTGATATGTATATTATATCACAGTTATATCGGAAGTACATACTGCTGACCGAAATCTTTTCGTCTATATACTTCTGGTGATATGTGTACTGAGCTTGTACCTTCCATTTTGGTTTTAGCAAATTCTTCTGGATTCATCTTTAACCATTCCATTGGATATAAAACTCTATTCATACTTACCATATCCATAGTCTCAAAGATTCTTTCAAGCATTTGTGATCTTTCATAATATGATCCCCAAAATGGTTGACCTTTATAGTAACCAGTCTTTGGTAATCTTCTGCCTTCAAACTCTATAGGCCAAGGTACTGAATACTCAACTGGTATTGGCAAGCTATCACCAAACCTTTTTAGATCTATCCACATATCTCTTGGATCAATATGTAATCTGCATAAGTGATGTCTCACATCTATATTGCCAAAGCTTAATGTGATACCTTGTAGGTTATTGCACTTAGCTATATGATCTGTTACGTATTGAAAGTTAGATTTGATTTGGCCGTTTAGCGTAAGACCATTAGTCTTAATCACCATACTACCTTCAGGAGCAAATGCTGCTGTATGAGAATCACCTATAGTTAACCAATCGGTATCAAGATCTGTTGATAGTAATGTTTGTGCATTGTCGCATTTCAGTTGAACACGAGCACACCAAGCTTTATCCTCCACATCTTTTCTCTTGGCTAGCATGTTACCATACTCAGGCATATCTATATCAAGCGAATAAACTTTATCAGCTGCTAAAAAATTATCTACTCTTTGTTTAAGCTTCTCATCAAATCCACCGAATAGATTAAGACCACCGCCAAAGTTTACACCATGGTCCAAGTATAATATCTCAACAGGATCAGCATCATGGTTAATACCTACCTTTAAGTTCTCTGCCCATGTACGTGCCCAACCATATCCATGGCTGTTCTTCTTACGTGGTATCTTATTAAATGTTCCTGTAATCATAAATCTTTATCCCATTTTCTATAGCTATCAGTTGTTTCATATAGTGTATCATCATATAATTCTGGTTCTTTACCTACATTCCAAAATAATATATCTTGACTAGAATATTTTGGAATATATTTCCATACCTTACCATCATAAGTATCTATGTTTGGAAATGGTGGTAAGTTCTCTTTACTCTCATGAGCCGTGAAAGCCCGTGGCTCAGATATAACTTCTGCTCTACCTAATTCACCAGCCTTCATGTTTCTACTAACAGCAACTGAAACAAATCTTGCATTTGGCCAAGCTATCTGTAATGAACGTGTTAATACACCAGTCGAAGTAGCAACATACACTAGCTCAGGCTCTTTAATCTTACTAGCAACCTTTACCATACCTGCTGTAACTAATTTATGTTTCAGTCCTAATGGCACAAAGAATGCATTAGGATTCTGATCAGCCCACTTCTTAGCAATTAGGTTTAGATTAGGCATGGCTGCAATTCTATGGAAGGATGCTTCTGCTCCTTGCTCTATGCAACATGCTTGGTGAGATGATATTCTTTTAGATGACGGCATAAATAATCTTACAGCTTTATTATGTCTCTTTGCTACATCTAATATACTTACACCAGCTAAACCAGTCCTTGGTTGCACATACACAATAGTATCTTCTTTAATACTTGATATTAAACAATCACCACCTCGGACCTTGGATCCAACTAAGTCATCATCTCTTACAACTCGAATACCTTCATGTTCAACAATACGTGGTGGAGGATTAGGATCTTCCCAATCACCTGCAAGATCTAAGTAATAATTCTTTGCTTCGTCAGATTGCATCATACCGATATCGATATTGAACCCATCTTTTACATGTTTATTGTGTGGCATTATATTGGTAGTGTATTAGTATCTGGTGGTGTACCTTGTCTTTGCTTCCAACCAGATACCCATCCGCTGTTATTAGTTATAGTACTAGGAATATGGTCAAATGTACCGTTACCTCTTGGTACATAATTCTGACCAAACCTTACAAAGTCGCACATGACATCTTCAAGATCTTTTGGTCTACCACCTGTACGTTCTCTTAATATATTCATGAACTCATCGTCCTTATATCCTGTAGATAACTTCTTCATACAACGAACAGCGTTGTTACCTAAATAGGTATGTGAATCTGGATCTACTGCTGTAGGATAATAGTCTGAACAGTCCATAGAGAATGCTGCGTATTGAAAGTTAAACTTTCTATGCCCCGCTGTTTTATTATATGCATTTAGATAGTCTACAATTTGTTTATGAGTTTTCATTTCTTTACCGTCTATCTTTTCATATAATAACCAATCAGTAAATTTAAACATTAACTCTGGTAATTCCTTTGTCATAAAGTCTACATTGCTTGTACCACTTTTAGGAGCAGGTGGTTGGTTACCAATAGAAGTAAAGATTGCACCTCTCTCTTTCATCTTTACTAGATCTTCACACATTTCTTTTATACCATCCTTACCAAATTGTGTTCCCCAATATTGCATAATATTGTTACGGTATCCATGGTCATTCTCAAATGATGCACCAGAACCTGTAATACGGTGACACATCATAACAAAAAACCGTGCGGATAAACCCCATGTAATTTCATCATTCCAGGTATTAATCTCTCTACGTCTCTCGTTTTGCCATCTCCATTTAGGAGTCTTAGAACCAAGAAATAAGTCTTGTAATACATTAGAGAAACCAGCAGCTGCTCTATGTTTACAATCATAGATGTCTATCTTCTGGAGTAAAGGATCATTAATAATTTCATTTGCTTCAGGGCCCTCGTAATCAAGTGTTCCCCAATTGACATTGTCTTGTAACCATCCAGCTTTAGGATAATAATAATTAACAAGCACATCAAGTGCGTCTTCATTTAACCACTTAGTTGGCATAAGTTTTAGGTTGAATTAAATCAAAATGTTTTTCATATACGTGTAGATTCTGTACTTGCCATATCATTTTACCAGTATCTACACCAAGATCATTAGCTAATTCACGTAACACATATTGTTGCCATGCATAATCATTCTTATATCCATATATAACATCGTTAGATCTCATAGAGACTGAGCAATGTAATTTACCATCACGAATATAATAAGCTACTGAGTTAGTACATATAAAGTCAGACATACCAAGAAGATCATATTCATTCCAGATATTTGGTCTTTGATAAATCATCATAGCTCTACGTGATTCTGGATTATCTTTTAATTCTTGTAAGCAATTCTCATACTGGTTACCATTATCATTTGACCATATTAAGTAACCATAGTTAGAGTTAATCATACCGTCAGCGTTTGCTGCATATTGCCATGCCGCTGGTGGCATAGAACCCATACCGTATATGTCATTAATGTTTAATGATTGTGATTTATACCAATCAATTTCTTTATCGATATATTCACTATTAGGTGTGCCGAATATTGCTGGTTCGTTTGCTTCAAATGATGCACCGATTAATTCAATGCACTTTACACCCGTCTTATCGGTAGTATGATTAAGACCGGTACTTTTCATACCGATGAAGTAATCTCTTACATCTGAAACTTTATATGGACGTATCAACATTTGATTTAGGCTTGTTTAAGTAATCTAGTGAAGGATCTTGGCCTTCCATCTTGCCACGAATATATGATACTGCAAATGATGCATAGTTAATAAGATCTTTGTATGTATCTTCGAGTGATTCAAAGTTATTGGCTTGGCCAGATTCAAGTAAAGACTGAGCACGAAGCATTTTGCCATGCATAGTGTCATGAATAGAATCGACACCGCGACGATAATGCATTGCTTGTTTTACTTGTGAATTTGGGTTTTGATAGTCTTCTGACTTTTTAGATTGAAGCTCTGCACATTCTTGCAGAACTACGATTGATTCTTTTTGCATGTTTACTCCTCGATTGATATGTATATATTATAACACAGTTTAGCTAGAAAGTACATAGTCTGTACCATTAAATTTATATTCTCTACAGAATGTATAGTCACCTGACTTAGGATCATAAAGATAAAAGTAAACTATATCAGCTACATGATATCCCCATTCTATTTTACGAACTAATAAATCACCTAACATAAACTTTATATTGTGTTCACCACGTGTAACCTTTACTTCGACCTCACGGCCATCTAAGTCAAAGACATCCATGAATCCATTAGTGTTATCTGTATATCCACAATTGTCTATTAAGAATAACTCTGCACATTGACCCATCATGCAGTCTTCTAATATTCTTTGCGGTGTTCTGTTATTAGGATTCCAAGTAATCTTCTCAGACTCTTTAAATGCCCTATCGTATAAACGTTTAGGATCTATGTCTGTTTGATTAAAGGTTTCCGTATACAAATTCAATGGCACGATCTGCCTCCTTGTCGAATGGTCTTGTCTTATACCAGTTTCCGTTTTCAAAATCTATCTCCTTACATAATGTGGTGATCTCTTGTGCAGTGATTGGATACTTTTTACGTATAGCGTTACCTGCAATTGAAACCATAATGGCATACATCTTTGTATACCAGCCTGTGTCAGTAATTTGATTGTACTCTTTCACCATCTTTAGATTAACAAATGGACAATCTTTATAATTACTCCATGTAACATTTGTGTTTGTCATTTCATTCTTACGATGAGCCAACATTGCTTTACGTATTGATGGTGGTAAATTATCTAATAAGCTTGTGTTATACTTCTCAACATAATTATGCTTTGCCATAATCTCATATGGATTCATATCTACACCACTGAAATTATTAAATATAAAATTGTATGCACCTTTGTATTTACCTGGAACATAATACATACGTGATAGATCCTTTGTTTGAGGATCACCTATATCACCTAACTCTTTGTTCAGAGCAAACCAAAAGTGTTTAATCTTTTCTGCAGGTATATGTATTGATAATGGAAATACTATTCTAAACTTAGGATGCTCTTGAGTTGATGAAGCAGTAGAGTAAACAACATGATTCCATGTTCCATATGCATCAATTAGTTCTTTCTCAAGATCACCATCGAATACATGTTCGTCTACATCTACCGCACACCAACCAGCCCAACCGATTACATTATCATTAGCACGAGTCGTATCTTCTACATAAGTTGCAGGAGATATAAGGGGAGCCGACTTCTTATCTTCACGCTTCTGCTGGGCTAGATCAAATAACAGTTGCTCAAATTGGTGGTATGACGTAAAGTCCATACGCTTCTGAGTTTTGTTATCAAATATACTTTTAAATAATGTAAGGGAATAATCCATTATAACTTCTCAATGTTTCCTACTTTCCATTTAGCATAAAGCTTAGCAAACTTAGTATGCTCTTCAAGTGTAAGTTTATCGATATCTTTGGCTTTATATATTAATAGCCATCTACGATAATCAATATTAGCTTTCTGTATTGTCTGTTTTAGTTTCACCATATAATCTTATATACTCCGAATCTTTTGTCCAGTCAATCTTTGCTTGTGTACCATCTAATGGTCCTGGCCCTGGCGTATATCCATCTGGACCTGGAGGTGGATAGTGTAAACCATCATTACCATTTTGACCAATAATATCCATACGCGATGGTTGTGGATATTCAGGTTCTGCATCTTTAATAAATGCTGATTCAAGCATGCCATGATTAGGAAAGTGTATAGGTGCTTGCCAACCTTCTGGCTTAATTAGATCTGGTAAGCCTAATGGATTTGGACGTGATTCTTTCACACCTACTTCTTTTGACATGTTTGCTCTTAATACTTCATCCCATGCTTTATGAGCATTAACGCCCATAGCATCTAATGTACCGATAGCTATAACACATAAGTCAATAAGACCATCTACGATCTCTTCACTATCTTCTAATATAAATGCTTCACGTGTTTCATCATACTCTTCTCTAAGAAAGTCTATACGAAACTTTAAAAACATCTTTAATTCGAATGGTGTAGCTTTGTTTACCCATTCACGCGTACCATATTTTGTTTGCATACGATTAATATCGTTTACCCAATCTGCTGACATAAGTCTCCTTTTATATTCATATTTAATATTATATCACACTTTTGATGAATGTACATACCTAAACAAAGAAATCTTCTAATGAAACTTCATGCTCGCTGGTCCATCCAACTGCTTCTAATACCGGTTCGATTGCACCTAAGAATGTCTTCTCAAACTGCAGGTTATAATCAATGTACTTCTCAAGTTTAAACTGCCTTGGAAGATAATCAACGAATGCAATAACATTCTCTTTGATTGGATTTGGCTTGACAAGGTATGTGAACTTGACCTTGTCTCCACTAGTTATCTTCTGTATACTTCTATTTAGCTTTTGTTTTGTAATCATATTATTGTGGAGTATTGCCCCACGAATATGGATAGGTGTACCTTTCTTGTATATTGTTTCACGATCAGTCCACTTGTTTAAGTTATTGACACCACGTGGGAAGCTTACCTCTTCGGCAGATGCTTGTTTAAATGCAGCTTTGAAGTTTGCTATGTCTGACTGTACTGTCTCCTGATCAGTCTCAATGATCCTGCGAAAGATATCTTTGAGAGCTTGTCTACATATTGCTGGTGTAGATGATTTGATTGCCTCGATACCCATAATCTTTAATTTTGGTTGGGCATAACGAACACCTTCATTGTCATGCACATTGAGTATGTATCTCTTCTTGGCAGTCCATATGCCACGATCAGCAATTACCTCACGACCCATAACCATTTTGTTCTCTATACCACCTAACATTTTAAATAAACGATCATAACATTCTGATAGTGCACCTTCAAGTGCAGTCGAACACATCTTGTCTAAGAAGTCTACCGGCTTGGCTGGACCAAGACGATTCACAAACTCGTCAAGACGAACATAGACAGAGTCTGTATCAATAGCAACTACATAATCTTTCTTGGTTTTTAGAGTTTTGTTAAGGTAATCATTTAGGTTATTCTCTGCCCAACGAATGGTTGCTTGACCAGTGAGTGTAATACCTTCGGCAATTCGCATGTCAAAGTATCTAAACCACTTATTACCCATTGCACCATACAAGGAATTCAATAGGATCTTTAATGCCATCTGTTGGTTCTTGGCAATAGCAATACGCTTCTCTAGACCATACACTTCTGACTTGGTTGCGGTAAGCTCTAACTCTTGCTCAGCTTTAAGTTGTGCTTGCTTGAATTTGACACGATCATTATAGATCTCTTGGATAATGGCTGGAATAATACCTAGCTTCTTTGTATCGAATCGAACACCATTAACAGCTAATGCTGTGTCTGGTTTAGTGTTTGTAATATGACCATCTAAGACTGATTCAACATTTACTCCTGGCTCATCATCAAGTAGGATAGTCTCGGGAGACATATTGTATTGCATAATGATTGATGGATATAGAGAGTTCAAGTCGAATGAACATACCCAATCATGCATACCTACTTGTGGTTCTTTGACATAACCGCCAGGATATGCACCTTTAAATGATTCAGTATTTTGTGGTACAGCTATACGTTTAGCATGTAAGTCACGATAGATCAGTGCATCCCATATAGCCACAGTGCCAAGCACTTGCTCATAGTTCACACCACCTTTATAAGCCATGGTAAGACATAGACTAATAAGACCAAGCTTGTCTTCCATACGGTCGATAAGTTCTACGTCTTTGATATTATAATCAATAAACTTTTGGTAGTCATTATCGTGTAATTCATTGAGGTCAGAGGCTTCACCGAAGTCAAGCTTCTTCTCACCGAGAACTACATTAGCAATATGATCTAACTTATATGATTCTTGTGGACCATATGAATAACCGAACTTCTTAAAGATTGCCATGTAATCTAAGATGGCTACACCTTTGATTTCATATTTAAGTGTGGATTGACCATAACCTGTGTGTGTCTCACGCTCATCAATCATTCTCCATGGTGATAGGAACTTCTCACGACCATTGTCGAATACACGTTTGATACGGTTAATAAGATATGGTATATCAAAGAACTCACAGTTCCAACCTGTAACAATATCAGGGGAAGTCTTAGACCAATGATAAACAAACTTGTGTAAGAGTTCTCTCTCGTCTGCACACTTGACATAAATTACTTCATGTGTTTGTAATAAGGCATTGTCTACATCATACTCACCACAACCAAATGTGTAATAGGTATCATCGATGTTATTCTTCATTGTGATTGCTGTTACTTCCTGATCAGCCAGGGCCGGTTCAGGGAAACCATCGCCGAACTTTGTTTCAATATCGATTGATGTAACATTAATAAGATTACGATCCCATTTGATTACACCAGGGAATTCATCATTCAGATATTGCACAACATAATTGGTATTGCCAAACACTTTAAAGTTAGGTACATCGCTGTACGACTTGATAAAGTCAGTGGCTTCACCCATCGAACCGAATTGAATAGGTTCTACAGGAGTACCATCGAGGGCATGCCAATCATGAGCATTGTTTTGTTTGGATGTAACAAATAGAGTAGGGTGATACGGGACAGTAAATGAAACTTTTTTACCATCCTCGTAACCCATATATTTGATTACCTTTCCGTGACGGAAGGCGCTAGTATAAAAAGTATTTGTCATGTGTGTATTATACCACAAATAACACTAGATGTACATACTTTATACAACTATTTGTGGTTTTTCCGGTGTGATTATATCTGTGTCACTGAACATACGTTCGTGTTGTGCTGCTAATTCTTGTGTTGGTGTTAGATCAAACATGATATGTTCTTTCTTAATGACCAATTGGTCTATCTCACAGTATGGCATATAAGGCATAAATCCTAATCTCTCTTGAGTAGGCACTAATGCCACAAGATCTTTTACTGTTACTGTTAAACCTGATTCATTTACTTTCTCACATAGTACTTCTTCACCCGACGTAAGTCGGATTAATCTAATTTGATTCATCTGTGTTCCTTTGGTTGTTTATTAATATAATCTTTCACTGCTGATTTGATTGCATCTTCAGCTAATACACTACAGTGTATTTTGACTGGCGGGAGTTGCAACTCTTCAACAATTTCAGTGTTTTTGATTTCTTCTACCTGATGTATTGTTTTACCCTTAACCCATTCTGTTAACAATGAGCTTGAGGCAATTGCTGATCCGCAACCATATGTTTTAAATTTTGCATCTGTGACTATGTCATCTTCTATACGTATTTGTAATTTCATAACATCGCCACAAGCAGGAGCACCTACCATACCAGTTCCTACATGTGGATCGTTCATATCCATCTTACCCACATTGCGTGGGTTATTGTAGTGATCTAAAACCTTTTCTGAATATGCCATGTGCTCCTTAGTATTTAGCCTAGTAACAGCTTTTTAGCTGATTTCGGCAGGTCACCTAAATTGATTGTTTGAGGCTTGTCCTCTTCTGGAATATTGTTCTCCAAAATAACTACAAGCATACCATCTACAATATCAGCACCAACAACTTTGAGTGTGTCAGCTAAAGTAAATGATCTTTCAAACGCCCTTTGAGAAATACCACGATGAGCATATTCTCTTTGATCTGCACCAGTCTTTTTCTTACCGATGATTGTCAATACACCTTTTTCAAGTGTTAGATCAATGTCTTCTTTACTGAATCCTGCAACAGCGATTTCAATTAGAAAGTGACCATCATCCCTTTTAATTACATTATACGGTGGATATCCGGCACCACGTGCAGATTCCATGTTAGTACTTTGTAACGTGTTAAAGAGTTGATCGAATCCAAGAAAAGTATCCCTTGGAAAGTTAAATGCTAAGTTTGTCATAATGACCTCCTATATATAGCAAGGTTAAAAAAAATGAATACCCTTTCGGCATACTCAGTTTTATTTATACAGGTTTTACTTAATACCTATATTATATTTGGGACATAATTCCCAATCGTTTTTATCTTTATGAGATATAATTTTAATTTGGTTTAGTGATGCTGTCTCTCCAATTGGAGCAACCGTAGTAAGTAATCCCCAATCATCCATTAACTTGACAATTGTATTCCTACGTTTGAGATCATTCTCTGTGAGATTAGAAGGCTTTCCATCTAATAAGAATAACTCTTTAAAGTGAGTTATAAAATATCTTCCTTGTTTGTGTAAGATATGACATGATTGATATAGTTTATTGTCTTTTTTAGAAGCCACTCCTATTCTCGTGAGAGTTTCACGTATCTTTAGAAAATCATCTGGCTCTGCCAGTATTACTTCTAACATCATCTCTGGTTTCCAATTTACCAGTTCATCGTTGAATTCCACCATGCTGTATTCTTCCTCTTATTGTTTTAAGGTTTTCATTACTTAAAAGCGGAAGTACATCACGAGCTTTCTCATTGCTATAACCATAATACTGCTTTATAGCATTGATATTTTCAGATTCAATAGATTTGTTCCACTTAGAAAAACGATTACGTTTTCTAATAGTATTTATAAGAAAATGATACTGAAGGCGGCTATCCAGATGGTGAAACCTATTCATCTCGTTAGCATATATAACAGTATCAGGGAAATATGAAAGACCACGGTTAACCATAAAGGCATTATAGTCCTTCTCATTCTCAAGTATATCCTTCTTTGTATTGGATATAGATTTAATTAATTCAAACGGATTCATTTAAATTAGTCTTTACATATTTAACACTGTCTAATATAAATGATCTCCAGCCTTGAGCTTCAACATCAAAGACATTCATATAATCTCTGTTCTCTTCGTCTGGTGGATTACCGATATTCTTCGGTGCCATTTCAGTAGGGATCTCTTTAGCCATAAGTGTGCATTTCATTACACGATCATCACCATTCTTTTTAGTGAATGCTACTTCAATAATCTCGCTATGCAAGAATTCTTTAAGATCTTCGTACAATGTTGTTCCTGTAATATTAATTTTTGTCATGTTCTTCTACTGCCTCCGCTAAGAATTTACTCATTATTTGTAATAATCTACCAGCTTTTTCTAGCTGCCACACTATGAATATTACACCTATCGCTGTAATTATATGGGCGTACATTGCTAATTGTTCTGTCATAGATCTCCTTTGTTTTTGCACAACATCTCTGTTGCTTTTGTTTCCCATACCCAAGGAAATAAACCATGGACTATAAGAACTATTGCTATTGACGTGGTGTGCAACAAGTGCTGTCCGTACGTCATGTTAACTTCTCTTAAGTGTTTCATTTAAATTTAATCGATGACATGATTTCTGTCATGCATGCCACTACGTTTAATTCATGATCAGCTACAAAACTATCTTTATATGAATAGTCTGCAAGTATAAGCACTAACTGTGGGATACTTGAAGGCTCGACATAGTCTGACATGTTATCATAAATCATTCTAAACATCTTTGCTGATTCTACGTCAATATTATCTGTAACCCACTTACGCATCTTCTTAAAGTTTTTAGTCTTAAGGTCTTCCATCAATCCAGCAATGCTTGTTTCAGATAGAGTAACAAGAATGCCTGTATCGATATGACCACTCATGCCATACCGCTGACATTCATTAATAACACGTCTCCAGTCTGGTATGTATTTCATAATGAGTTCTGCAATGACTGCATCATCATATATAATGCTTTCGGAATCAAGAATGAATTGAAGTCTAGACATAAATGCCTGAGCCATCACTGCTTTGTTTCCTAAGTTGAATTCATATATAGAACACCTTGAATGAAGAGGATCTATTATACGATTCTTAAAATTACAAGTAAGAATAAATCTACAATTAGAAGAGAACTCTTCGATAAACCCACGCAATGCAGGTTGTGTAGATTGTGGATTTAGGTAATCAGCCTCATCGAGTATGACTACTTTCTGTCCACCTTGAAGTGATACAGTACTTGCAAACTGTTTGATCTTACCACGTAATGTATCAATGTTACCATCTTCTGATCCATTGATTAACATATAGTCAAGATCTAATTCATTACACAATGCTCTGGCTACAGTAGTCTTACCTACACCAGCAGAACCTGTAAACATCATATTGGGGAGTTCTCCCTTATCGACTATCTTTTGGAATGTTTCCTTTAAGCCTTCAGGGAGAATGCAATCCTCAATGGTTTTTGGTCTATACTTTTCTACGAATAAAAATTCTTTCACATACACCTCATAATATAATAAGCATGGTACTATTATACCATGCTTTTGTTAAAAGTACATACTTACTCAGCTGTTGCTGGAGCTTCTTCAGTTGGATTTGCAGCTTCTTGTGCCGCTGCAGCTTTTGCCAAGAATGAATCGATTCTGTTACGAACTGCACCAACATCAGCTAGCTCACTACCTTCAAATGCACCGCGCTTTGTTACTATATCAATAATTGATACACAAGCACGAATGTCACTTAGGTTAAGCTGATCATCTGTTGGGGCTTCCGGAGCTGGAGCATCAACTTGTGCTGCTACCTTATCGAATTCTTCTTGTCCCATTGCTTTATCTTCTGCCATTTTATTCCTTAAATGTTGTAGTTTTATCTAGAGCAACCCAATAGTCTGTGTTGCCGGCCGTTATTAATGCTACCTGTTTTTTGTCTATTCCGAAGACATATTCAGCCGCAGGTTTAAACTTGAAATTGTTTATGTCAAACACAAAATCAAACTCAGCACTAGTATTTATATCACAATTCGCAACGTTCATTGTAAATTGATTTGATGTAGGGTTTTGTTTATCAAGAATAACACACTCAATAAACTGACCTCCAGTAGAACTTTTACGTATACTCAACCAGTTGGTCTTAAGAGTAGCAGAAGCTTTACGGAGTTTATTTAATTCTTCATCTGTAAGTGTAAACTTTAGATCTTCACACGGTAGATTAATATCGTTGGTAGGAACTGTGAGGATGTCGATGTCCGAAAAGAAATACTTGAATGATGTAACACCATCAGTAATTTTGACAAACTTCTTATCGTCATCAAACGCAAGAGTAGGATCATCGAACATATTAAGACAAGCTAGGAATTCACCTAAGTCATATATGCCAAACGGATATGGAGAATCAAAAGCTATGTGGGCTTTTGACATAAGTGTTTTAGAAGTAGACATGGTTCGAATAAATCCACCTTCCTCACCAATTGCAATATTACTATTGATCGATTGGTAGTTGCTCAATACATCTTTTATTTCATTACTAAGTTTCATTACTGGACTCCTTTAAGTCATGTTCATTAATTGCTAAGAGAGTATAGTGCATGATCTTCATTAGATCTTCACGGTTTGCTCCATTCTTTTTACCATACCTTGATGCATATTTCAATACATTACCAAGACAAAAATCTAATCCTAAGCCAGAGGCAGAGATTAGATCCATACTTTGTACACCATTCGGAGCAGCATAATGTTTAGAGTAAGTGCTCTCAACATAAGTTTGCAATTGATTGATGTTTTGTTGTTCGTTAAATTTCATATAGTTCCTTTTTCATTATGGTATTATTATATCACATAAAGGGTGAAAGTACATACCCTCACCCTAAATAAATTAAGCAGCAACCGCATCAGTAATACGTGAAACTAATTGCTTGTTACCTTTCTTAGTCTTCGCAAACTTCTTGAACTCACGTTTAAGATCATTAATTGTGTCAGCTTTTTTAGGTTCGAAAGTATCAGAGTCAAACCTTGCTGAACGATTGATCTTGATAATGAAATAGTCATCGTAACCTTTAACATTTTTCCAAGCACCGAAACCAACTTTTCTCCAATCTTTGATCACGTTATGAAATTCTCTGTTGTCTTCAATATTGACATAACCTTGTCCGAAAGTAGATGCATCATACGCAAGGTGGAAACCCATAATAGTTGCACCAGTTATCTCTTTAAGTCTTAGAAGAACAGCCTCATAAATACTACGACCACCCTGCCCACGTATTAATTTGCCATCAAAGTTAATCATCATCTCACGTGAAGTTTGAACATTAGACTTTGAATCTGCTTGGATTCTTATGCCATCAGGATAACCATCAGTCAAGAACATAATGTTTGTGTTCTGTATTGCATGTTTACGTGTGAATGCCTTAGTCAATTTAGATGCAAGCATTGCAGTCTGAATAAGAGGAGTTGAACCCATAGCATCAAGAGCATGAAGATAGTGACCAGATATATGGTAAGCAGTATGCTTGTTGTTGTAGCTATGTGCCTTGGCAATCGCAAATGAAACATAAGCAGCTTCATCAAAAGTTTTTTTGTTCATCTTTGAAGAGAACATCTCAACAACTTTAGTACCATCAGATTCTAACTCACCAGATTTAGCTTCGATCTCACGAATACCCTTACCACGTTCTCTCCAGTATGAAGTAGAAGTAAAGTTATATGCCTCGAAAGGAATATTTACTTGACGACAGAACATAGCAATAGTAATTGCTTGCGCAGTAACATCTTCGATGATCTCACACATTGAACCAGAAAGGTCAAGGAACATTACGATTCCATGTGACTTTGCTTGTGCCAACTGAGTAGTAGTCAAAAAGATATCTTCTGAAGTTTTGTATGAATGCAATTTTAAAGGATCAAGTTTGCCAGACTTTGCAGTCCTCGCACGTGAATATTCAAATGCAGCTTTCTTACGTTCGAAGTCTTTCGCCATAAGATTTGCTTGAGTCTTATAAGTCATTTTAGTCTCATTGAAATCTTCTCTGCAAGCTTCGTGAGTATAAGCACTATGATCATCACCATAATGAAGTCTTTCACCCATCAATTCTTCTACATACTCATCACGTAATGATTTAGCATAGTCATAAGAGTAAAGAATCTTTTCGATATTCTCATCGCTCAAGCCGCTTGAGTATTCTGGCTGACCACTTCTTTCGAAATTACGCTCAGGAGATTTTTCAAGAAGATCATCTTCACGTTCTCTTTGAGTATCTTCAGTCCAAGTCTCATGGCCTTCAGGAGCTTCATCATCTGCAGCTTCAGCACTAGTAGGCTCTTCGTCAGATTCATCTTCACCGTCAGATTCACCATCACCTTCACCAGAGTCATCGCTTTCCTCATCACCAGAGATAGGAGTTTCACCTTCATTCTCAGGAGATTCACCCTCTTCAGAACTTGGCATACCCATTTCGATTTCATCTTCTTCTTCTTTCTCATCTTTTTGATCTTCGATGAAATCATATAATTTTTTACAAACATCGACAACGTCATCCCATGTTTTAACTTCCATAGCTTCTTTCACTAATGGAGATTCCTCATCAGAGAATTCAACAGGAACATAGCCACGACCTTTTGAAGAAACGTTTAGTCTGTCCATAAGTCCAGCCTTGTTAATGTCTCTCTCGTTAGTGCCAAAGAGATCAGTATCAAATAGAACTTTATAACCATTCTTGAATCTACGAACAATACCAGGATATGTGTCTTGGATCATACGTTCGATGCGGATATCCTCAACGATGTTGAGATAAGCACGTGGGATTTTACCGATCTTCTTTTCAGAGTCATGCCATCCGTCAGCAGGAGTATATAGTGCATGACCAACTTCATGTCCAACAAGAAGATCATACACATCTTTACCTTTATCTTTCCAAAGAGGAAGACGAAGTACTCTATTCACAACATCGAAGCTAGCTGTAGAATAGTTACCGTGTTGAACAGATAAGTTCTCCTTAGCTAATAGCTTCGCTAAATATTCTTGAGCAGATAGATTCATAATTATTCGTCCTCCCAATTGTTGTTATCTTTAAAGTTTGGTTCACCATCTAAATCTATCTCAACTTCTTCAGGAGCATTAATAGTAGCATCAACTTTCTCATAAAGATCAATGAAAGCTTCTTTAGTGTCATCGTCAAAACGATTCACACAAAGAGCAATCGCTTTGTCTCTCTTACCGAAGATAGAGAAAGTCTGAACGATGTGGCACAAACGACGAGTTGAAATAACTTCGTCAATACCTTCATCATAAAAAGTCTTACGAATAGCATCAGCCCAGCCAACAAGTAGCTTACCAAATTCTTCGTCAATAGCTTCAAACTTTTGCATATGCTTC
>JACKZZ010004801.1_pt1 | contig 38256 bp, 43 predicted proteins | sample 8027871 | NCBI WGS metagenome assembly JACKZZ01 (sample SAMN15724774, study PRJNA655200) | protist metagenome | isolation source: fluorescence activated cell sorting (FACS) single amplified genomes of... | place: USA: West Boothbay Harbor, Gulf of Maine | collected 2000-07-19
AAGAATGTCCGTTCTGCATGACAGAGTGTAGTGCTATTTGGGCTACCAGAATTTGTCATGCAAACAGTGCCAAGAGGCAAGCGGTGGACTGGGTATTTTGCATGACAAATGAGGGGGAGGGGGAGTTGTGCACTGTCATACCGGAGGAAGAGGAGCCAGAGCCCGTGGAGCTGCCGCAGGCGGTGGTCTATCTGCAGGAGAGGTTGGACTTTGAGGCACCGTACAGCTTCAAAACGACAACTAGCACGGTGGATATGAAACCAGTGCACAACTCCCCCTCCCCCTGTTTGCCATGCAAAACCCCATCAAATCCAAGTGCTTCCCTTTGGCACTGTTTGCATGACAGATTCAGGAAGGAGCCCAAACAGTACTACACTAGACGCGTGAATTTGTCATGCACAGGCTCCTCGTGTGCTGGTGTTTGTATTGCTGTTCATGCAACACAAATGATAATGAGGGGGAGGGGATGAAGTTGTGCACTTTCATAGTGGAAGAAGAGGGCGCGGAAGAGGGCGAGACGGTGACCAAGGAAGTGGTGGAAGATATCATTAGCGAGGACGAGAAGAAAGTTTTGTTCTCCAGCCTGATTGAGAAAAAGCTCATGACAAGCAAGTCACGGTACCGCGGCTTTCTCGTGGAGTTAGGGGACTTTCCGTTGAAATACGAAGACGCGCTCGACTTATTCACAGACAAGGTGCCAGAAGTGGTCAAAGAAGAGGAGGAGGCCGGGGAGGAAGGTATAGGAGTACTGTTTTCGTTTTTTCGCATGACAAACGCCACGCCACTGTCTGCATTTTCACATGACAAACAACTTCACACTCAGAAGAGGGCGAGCAATTTGTTTTATGTTGATTTTACATCGTCATCGTGTCTACTATGCAGGTGAAGAAGCTGCGGAGCCGGTGAAGGAGGCGACAAAATACACGCTGAAAGAATTTTTTCCGGACGTCTTCGTGTTGGCAAGTTCTAGTGATGACAACGCAAAGAAGCAGCTCACCGCGAACAGCAGACCGACCGCCGACTTTGACACGAAAAAGCAGGACTTCGCAGCGAAGTTCCGACAACCATACAAGACCCTCCAGGAAGATCAGCAAAAGGCCTTCGTATGAGAGTTGTGCACAACCGCCCCTGCTGCTTCCCCTCACTTGTCATGCAAAATATTGAAATTACAGCACTAGAATCTTACCTGGTATTGTCATGATGAACTACCACCTGAATCCACCTCGCCAGCGCTTGTGTTGCTGTCGAGCTGCAACTGCATGGTGCCATTTTGATGCAACTGCATGGGGAAGGAAATGAAGTAGTTGTCCACTGTCATACTAGGATGAGTGGCAACAGAAGACGAACGAGCTGAAAGAGCAGTACGCAGCGCAAATCAAGGAGTTAGAACAGGCCGCAATTTTGGAAGCGAAGCAGCAAAGCGAAGAAACGGGCGAGGAAGTGGAGCCGAAGCCCATTGAGCCGCCAGAAGAGCCGGAGTACCCGGAATACGAAGAACCGAGCTTCATCCAGTTTCCCGCGTCGCATCTCTTCTCCTCCGACAAGTTTCTCGACGGGAACAGGACCGAGATCGAATTGGTCGGTCTGTTGCCAACGACGAAGACAAACCGAGTGCCCGAATTGGAGTTGGACTACATTCTGGGGGCGGATGAGACCACGCCGGAAAGATTACACGAGCTATGCACTGCAAACGTATCGTACTAGTCTAAATCACATGACAGATTTCCTCAATGTTAGCGATGGAATTTCTAATGCGGATTTCACTTGAGAAGAACATTTTTAAATGCATGAATGCGATTAGTACGAGCAGTACGATACAACTTTTGCACAGGATACAAGTTGCTGCTGAACGAGTTCAAAATCGCGTTTGAATCGGTGTTGAACGACAAGATTTTCAACTTTTTTCCAACGGATATCGCACGAAAAAACTGCTTCACTGTGAACTTGTGATGCAGATGAAAATGGAACACAGAACTATTTGTCTTGCTACACCTGCAAGACATTGGATTTTCAAGCGTGTTTTCGTCCCTTTGGAATACCGCATAACAGATTTTCAGTGTCATGTGTAACAAACTTGTGATGCAGATCTTGCAATAAAATCATCACAGTGAAACAGTTTTTTCGTTGGATAACGGAAGAGGAATTGAAAGCGATAGAAGAGAAAAAGCGGTTAGAAGAGGAGGAAAGAAAAAGATTGGAAGAGGAAGAAAAAAAGCGCGTCATTTACGAGAAGGAAGAGAAGTTACTGAAGATGCAGAACACCGAGTCAAACTCCAGATTGGCGGTATGAGGTTGGAATAAAAGTACAACTAGTATCGCATTCAGGATCAGTACACAGAAAAGTTGCATGACAGGTTTACGTTGATTCTTTTCCCTTTCCGGAAGCAGGACGAGAAATGAGGTTTGTGTTTGTCATGCGAATTCGAATAAAGAAACCAGATCTTCTGTATCTGTCATGTTAGTCTGCAAAAGATTATTCGTATCAGCTGTGCGATATTGGAGGTACTTTTGGACAGGATTACCGGAGATTGAGTCAAAGACGGCGGAGGAGTTGCAGAATTTGTCCTTGCCGCTGAAGAACTACATGCAGGAACACGTGGTGCCGGAGGTACAACTTATTGTTTTACTATTGTCTATGATCGTGTTTCTGTCACAGTCACGGCATCAACGTGTTGCACTTAAATCTGTGTTGATGCAAGAAATAGCTTGGTATTAGGAATCGAGAAAGCAGAACCTGTCATGCAGAAACAACGGAAATCAACACTATCAGGTTGTGAAGGGACTGATCGAGGTGTGCAAGGTGATGCCGGAGGATCCGGTGGACTACCTGGCGGAGTACCTGTTCTATCGGGATGAAAAGCTCCTTCACTCTATTAAACTTGTGATGCGTGACGAGTGTCATGCGGCACAAACGCAAAACCAAAAGTGGTTGTCGTGCTATGCATGCAAGACCGGGAAGCTTTAGCCTTGTTTTGTTCCCTGAGGAAGCGCACATCCACATGTCAGATTTTCTTTGCTTTTGTCATGCTGAGCCACAAGCTGGCGCTGGAAGGGAATCGAGTTCCGTATAGTTGTGAAGCCTCTTTTCCTTACGAGATGCTCACCCACTCCTCCAATATACCGCCGCTGCCGCAGTGACGATCGAACTAGAACGGAGGTCTCCTCTATTGATAAAGTCGGCGCATCGAAAGGACAAATAAGTTGCGAGGAACAACAACAAATTAAAGTAAAACGCGTAATTACTGAAACGTGAAAAGCAAAAGGCTAATCCTGTTACTCTTACTTTCTCTTTGTGAACAAAACCAAAAATGGCTAGAATCTGACTAAACTACTCGATCGTATTTTTAAGAAGCCTAGACCTAGACACTGCCTGGCCGCGCTCAAACTACTGGAAGCGTAGGTACTAGTAAGGACTCAAGTGTCCGTGCGGTAGAAATTGGAAAGAGATCATCCCAGTTGAAATATGTTGATGACTTCTAACAGTAGAATTTTAGGATTTTGGTCTATGACAGATGAACCTAGAAAGAGAGAACAAAGTGCAAATGCTGACCAATGACCACTTGTAGCGAAGGAAACAATTTTGTACCAAATTATACTAGCAGTGCTCGTCGTGATCACACCGCGGCATGAGAGCCTTGTATTGAAAAACGAGTGTCCGTGCAACTCCGTGCTGGTGCGGGCGCATGTTGATGATGAAGGACAGCTGCACTATACTAATCATTTCCGGGTAGATGATGAATTTCTCGTGGTGTTCATCTCTCTCGACACTCCAGCTCTCTTCAAGAAACGGCTCCAAGTTCAAGAAGAAAACGAATATCAAATGTGCGGAGCGCGGTTCTACTTTGTTAGGATGAAGATCTTCATCACCAAAGAATGCAGTAGCTCTACCTGTAAAAATGGTGTAGGGCATTTTAAGTAGAAGCACATGGCACGCAAGTTTTCTGGATCACGTCATCTCTCCAGTTTCAGTTTTTTTGTCGTTTCCTCTCGACGCTTCTTGCATCTTGACCGATTTGTTTCTCTTTTCCGTTCCCCGCATCGTTACAAAGATGGTTCACAAACCTGCAGGACCTCAAATTATAAAGCCAAACAGAATTTTTATATCGAGCGGTTGGAGTAGTTCTTGGATCGACCATCGCCAGCACCAGTACAATTTGTTTTTTAAAGTTGTAGGTAGCCGCATCTTCCATCTCTTACTAGTCTTACGATTTCATGGAACTGTGCTCCATAATATCGATACACTGCTACTAGCCCTACCGCAACTAGGACAAGTACCAAATAAAATTGTAGCAAAATGGCCGCAACCTCGAGTTCTTCGTCCAGCTGCGTCACGAGCAGCTTCCAGGTCCCGCAGAAGCGCATCAAAGACCGACAGGACTTTGAAGTACGTTTCAAACAGAACAACAAAACGCTAAAAAAACGGATTCTCGAGTACCTCCAGACCTGTGACATCCCGATAAAATCCACCCTCTACGGAAGTTCTAGCTCCACCACGGGAGGCCCTCTACCCGGTTTCGGCCTGGGCAGCGGATTGTCCTCGACCGACCCGTCGAAGTGCGCGCTTTCCCCTTCAGACTTGTCGGTGAACAGGGAACGAAAGCAGGACTTTCGCGCGCCCACCGACGTGGAGATAAGCAACGCGATTGCCACGGGAGTGGGGGTAAATGCTGTGGGGGCTGTCGCTGGTGGAGTGGCAACTCGGGGGCCGCAAGGTACTGAGATTAGTAGCTGGGTGGTGTTTCTCGTGATGAATAGAGTAAAACTTCAGCGTACAACCTCGTGACGATAAATGAAAATATAGCTGCTCAGGAAAAGGTAATAAGCCCGCTACAATTTCAATTTCGATTTCCACTTGCACTTTATCAAACGATCCCCAGGCGGCCTCGCTGCAGGCAACCAAAACGGGCAGCAGCAGCCGCGACGCCAGCAAAGAATTTCCGACGATAACTCCGCGCACGACGTGGTCGCAGATCGACAGCGAGAATGCGCCGACGTGGGTGACGTATGCAATGCAAAAGCATCGTACTAGTATAAATTGCAGTACAAATTCCCCCAGCATTACAACTTGAATTTGTCATGCTGATGTACCTTGAGAAAGAGATTTGTCATGCATAAATGCAATTACTACGAGCGCGATACTTTTGCACAGGATACGACGGGAGCGGCCAGGCGCGGGAAAACGAGGACTACCCGTTGGTGACGCGGATAGAAAAATTCACTGCTATGCATTGCAAAATAAAAGTCGTACTCGTACCAATTGCAGTACGGCATGACAGATCTCGTTCCATTGCAAAGTCAGCATCGCAAATTTCTTTTTTCCTACTTTTGGAGAAATTTGTAATGCTCTTTTAATAGACTAGCACTAGTGCGATACTTGTTTTGCAATGCATAGCTGCGATTTTGAAACAATTCATGAACCTCGTCGATGAAATTCCACTCGAGCCGCGGACGGACATGCGCTTTGGGAACAGCACATTCCGCACGTGGTTTGCCCAAGTGGAAGAGAAATGCGAGCAGCTGGTGCGGGAGAGACTCCTGCCCGTGGATAAGTTCGGAAACGCGTGGCAGGAATTTTCCTGCTATTTGATCAACTCCTTCGGCGACAAGACAAGAATCGACTATGGCACGGGGCACGAGCTGAACTTTATCTGCTGTCTGTACTGTCTGGAAAAGGGGTACGGCTATTTCACGCAGGCGGAACGGGGGGAGTTTGTCCTCGCGGCGTTCACCGCGTATAGAGAAGAAGATTAAGATTTACGGTTTTTGCTTTCTTGTTTGAATTACATATTTCGGCTTCATTTCATCTTATGCTTATGTGGTCAACTACATTACATTGTGTCCTCCGACTACGATTTGTAGTGTCTCGGCCTCAACGTTTATTTTCTGTTTTTATCAAAACAGCTACATGACCCTGATGCGCAAACTCCAATCCCATTATGTTCTCGAACCGGCGGGGTCGCATGGTGTCTGGGGCCTCGATGACTTCCACCACATTGTCTACATCTTCGGTGCCAGCCAACTGCGGAAACAGGCAAGTTTGTTTGCCGCTGCCAATAACGCAGCCGACGATGATATGGACATGGCGGGGGCTGGCGGGAGTACGAATGGACGGCACAATGTGAGGACAAACGTGAACCAAATCAACATTGCCGAGCCGGGCGGCGGCGGTGCATTAGCAGGAAGTAGAGGACAGCAACAAGCAGCGGGCGTAGGAGGACTGACATCAAACCAAGCGGCAGCACTACAACTTCAGCAGCAACAACAGCAGCTACTTCAACCAGACATGGTTTTGCAGGCGGCGCAAGCTTCCCAGCACCACGCTTACCTCTTCGTCGCCGCGGTCCGGAATATTTTGGATACGAAGCGGGGCGCGCCGTTTCACGAAACCAGCCCGCAGCTGAACGACATTTTGCACACAGTGCCGAGTTGGGACAGATTGTACCTCGGATTGATAAAAATGTACGTCGGGGAAGTGTTGGAAAAATTTCCCGTGATCCAACACTTCTACTTCGGGACGACATTGCCGTACGAGTGAAGAAGAGGATGTCGTCGGGTGTGAAAGAATTACCAATGCGAATCATGCACCGTGCTGCTACATCTTATCATCTTGACACCAGCCAGGAGTGAATAATCGACGCGACGATCACCAACATGATATATAATAAAAGTAGAAACCTCGACAATCTTCTCGCTGTTACCCGAATGAATTGGAATTCAGGTTGCAAAAAACCCCGTGGCAAGGAACTTTGCTGGGTCGTTGTTCGGCTTGCGCGCTTTTTCCGTCATGTTTAGAAAAAATAAAAAAAAACGCCGTGACTCTTGTGCTGTTTCACGTTGCAAATGCAAGGAGAGGGGGAGAAAACGCTGGGAGTGAAAAACCAAAAGGATTCATCCCTTATCAACACAACCAAAACGTGAGAGCTGGGAAATCTTCGAGCGAAACTACACAGACAAGCAGCCGGAGTGAGAAATGCATACCGAAAAAACAAGAACGAGAACTTGTTTAGACAACCTGCAAATCTTCTAAAATTTTCGATCGTTCTTGTTTAGATAAACGGGCAGAGAAAGGGATGTTTTTCCGACGTTCTTTGCTTCAGTAGAACTGGCAGTCGACAACTTGAACTTTTTGAAGCGTTTGCGTTTCTTGCAAGCGGTTGTCTGGAGGCAAAAGTAGGCACTTTCTCTACAGGTGGACCAAGACCACTACCAAGATGGCCGCCGGAGAGGAGCAATACGAAGACTACGACGAGCTAACCGGCGGTCAAGACGCAGCGGAAAGCAACAACCTCGGCATCGCTGCGTTCGAGAGGAAGCACTTGGGTGGTGGTCAACCTGGCCAGAACAGCGCCAACTTTGACGACGACTCGGATGACGAGGTTGTTGATGCGAAAATAATAAAGACCAAGCATTCAACCAGTACCTCAACCTGCGGTCCGGTGAAACCGAAGTCGATTGTGACGACTACAGCAAGCAAGCCAAAGCCTAAACCGAAGCCAGCAGCAGCTAGTACTTCTGCCAACAAAACTGGACCTGGTCCTGCTGCAACAGGAGGCGAGAAGATTCCTATCGTCACAAACGCCGGCGCAGGTCCGCAGGCTCCTGTACAAAGCCATAAACCGCCGAGTAAGACCGTTCAAATCATCGCAAGCAACAGCACAAATCAGAGTGAGAGCGGAGAGGAAGACACAAACAGCGAAGACAACGAAGAAGATGGCGAACTTTCGCCCAATATCCTGTGCAAAAGTATCGTACTCGTAGTAATTGCAGCCATGCATTACAAATCTCCTTTCCAAGGTAAAACAGCATGACAAATTTCATTTCTCATGCTGAGCAAATTTGTCATGCGATTTATACTAGTACGATGCTTTTGCAATGCATACCCAACGGGACAACCTTCATTCCGAAGCGGAATTCAAAATCTTCTTCTTCAAAATCGGCCCTGAAAAAACAAAACCTGCAGCTACAACGGCAGCTCGGAATCAAGTCGCGAGAATGCGAGATGCTGAAGGAGTACGCATCGCAAAAGTATCGCAACTAGTGGAAATAGCTTTAGCTGCATTACAAATTTTTCCAGATGGAAGAAGAAAAATTTGTAACTGAATTTATTAGCTATAGCTAACAAAACAGATCTGTCATGCTGTACTGCAAGTAGTACGAGTACGATACTTTTGCAGTGCATAAGGAGGACACGAAATTGATCCTTGGGCAAGATGCAGGGGGAAAGATGGATGAAAACGATCTGAACGCGCCATTGGAGGAGGTTTTGAAGAAAAAACTCTACCAAATGGCCCAAAAATCCAGAAGACAGCAAGTCACTATCGAGTCGCAGAAAACCAAAATTGAAGCAATGGAGAAGCGGGTACGCAATACAAATTTCCCGTACAACAACATGTAAAGAATGCATCGCGAGTTTTGGCAACTTAGAGATGAGTGTAAAACCATTTGTCATGCTGTTGACTAGGATTGAAGGCCTGGCTTGTCATGCAAAAACCGCATCTCTAGCTAAGCTGGGCTGCTGCTGTACGGAAAATTCACTTTGGATAGCGGGAGAAAAGTGGCAATAAGGATCAGGCGACAAAACAGCCGCCTGGAGGCAACAGCAATCTTTACAACGCCACCCAGCAAAACCAGCAACTCACCATTGAGCAGCAACTAGCAAACCAAGATTTCCGCCCGAAGTTTCTGCAGGCGAGCAACCAATTGCAGGAAACGAGACGGGAGCTGTCGGATTTGAAACAGCTGACCGCGACGTTGAAGAAGGTCTTGCTTTGGGAATTCGGGAACGATAAAGAGAGAGTGGATGAACTAGTCCGAGGGACTACCGCGGCGACAGGGATTTTGGTACAATCTTCCAGTGCTGGTGTGAATAAAACTCTCCCACGACCTGAATTAGAGAAGAAAATCAGCGATTTGAGGCAGGAAGTAAAACAGTTGCAGAGCGAAAACAGGAATCTGCAGTTGCAGAACAGTTCTTCGAGCTTCGACCACCCATCAGCACAAATAGTCCCGGAAGAGGCAAGATTATCCGGGGACCACGGCGCGGCACAACAACTACTTCATCTCGGGAATAATCATCTACAAGGCGAGCATCCAGTAGCGGCAGGAGCTCTAGCAGCACAGCCCCCATCTACTTCGAAGACAAAAGTGACGAACAAGATCGAAAAATTAGCCGACGAGAAGCGGCAGAAACTCCAGCAGCTATGCCTTGCAAAAATATCGTAACTTGTATGAATTGCGTTACAAATTTTCTCAGCATGAAAAATTGAATTTGCCATGCTGTTTTACCTTGGAAAGGAGATTTGTCATGCATACCTGCAAAGAGTACGAGTATCAGATACTTTTGCAATGCACAGCAGTTTGAAAAGGACAACTCGGAGCTTCTGTTGCAGAACAAGCAGCTGAAACAGCAGATATCAAATGCAAATACGTCTGGATCTGGAAGGATACAATACAACTTGTGATGCTGTGTTTGGATTCCAAAAAAATCTGTATTGCATGAGCAGCAAATAAGGGACTGTATATGTAATTTTTGCTACGCGGAGAGGTCATTTGTCATGCGGATTTCGCATCAAGACACCCTCAAAAAATCTGTGATGCTAGGGCATGCATTACAGACATCATGGCTCATGCAAAACGTGCGCGACAAGTCTCAGAACCTCCCAGACCCAGACATATTTGCATTTGATAGCAGAAACAAGCGGGCCAGAGCCGGGTGTCGACGTTGGAAAAGCAGGTGTCGATATGCATAGCACAAATTTCCAATACAACATCAGCTACAAAATCGTGCATCACAAATTTTGCCAACGTATCATAGCATACCACTTGTCATGCTGAATAGGATTGAAGGAAACGAAAGTTTTGCGAACATGCAGAACGACCTGCGTGATTTTTTGCACGTGTACTATGTATAGTAACCGGGAAATTTCATGTGGATAGTCGACTTTGAAGCAGCATTTGGAGAAGCTGATGGAAAAATCCGAGCGGGATGATGTTTTGATTGACGAACTGAAACAGAAAACCGATGGAGCAAAGGCGAGCCGGACATCCAAAGCAGCAGATAAGGAAAAGGACAAGGAACAAGGACTGCTGAGTTGTTCTTTTGACCCCGAAAAAGCGAAACTGTTGGAGCAAGTGGAGCGGCAAGCGGCGCTGATTAGGCAGTTGAGGGGATCCTAGTAGTTGTGCTAGGGGTGAGCACAGTCGTCGTGTAATGAGTAAAACTGAAACTGTCGGTTGGTCTTTGATGTCTTGCCCCTGGTCTTCATGGAGCAAATCATAATCAAAAATGGAACTTCAACGCTTTTTTAATGCAAACGAAGGTGTTCGGCCGACCGGAAAATGTCCTTCGTCGTCACGTCGTCGCGCTTCTTCATTCCTCTCCGGAATTCGCAATGTGAGTGGATTTGTGATGCTATTGGGATTAAAGATGTGCTGCCGACTGTAGAGAGAGTTTAGATTCTTTAGCAGAAGCGATTACGTCGTTAATTATACCTGCACGCATGTACTTCTTTATTGTGTGTCGAGGCGTATGCTTTGATGAGTGGTTATTTTACTTTCTTGAGACAAACCGAAGGAGAGGTGGAGAGACAGAGATCTGTGTTTCTGCTTACGTTGCTAACTGATTGCGCCCATGTAACGCTACAACTACAACACTTTCTCGAAGACTCTCTAGTCGATCGCTTCCTCATTTCACCTAAGCACCGACCCTGCACCACCATCAGTCAAAGCCTCCCCGCAACACTGAGCGATCAGTAGGACAGAACAAGAGGAAGAACAAGAACCGCTTTCAAGCTCGCGATATAACTCGGCTTGCACGAAGATGGTGGTTTCTTGCGGCGGGATCCTGCACACCAAGAAGCCGGTGCTTTTCTGCATCGCGGTCTACTTCGGCGCGTCTAGTACCTCCGGCGTGCAAGGAATAGTACCGACTAGCAGTTTATCCAACAGAAAAAACATTGTAGGTGTAAACTAACTTTGTGATGCGCAATATGGAAGGTGATTGCGTCTGTCATGGCGGTTTTTCATCGCAGGCTTCATTTCTGTGTGCGAGGTTTCCTTTTCACGTAGTGTTTGCGCATGACATCAAGTTTTTACTGTCATGCCTGACAGAAGTTTTGTAATGCTGTTCTGCCAAAAAAAAAAGTGACATCTACAATTTTTTTTGTTGGATACAGTAGCACCACCAACACCGAGTTCTCCGATGAACAAGCGGATGCCGCATATGAGAGTGCACTAAGCACTCCCCCTCCACCTCATTTGTGTTCTTGCACGAACAGCATTACAAGCGTGCGTCGGCAAGAGTGCAGGATTTGCATGAGAAATTCACCCAGGATTGTAGTGCTGTTTGAGGAGCTTCGAGAACTTGTCATGCAAAAAGTGCCAAGAGGCAAAGGACGATTTTGGTATTTTACATGACAAATGAGGGGGAGGGGGGGTTGTGCACTCTCATACCGCAGCCGCGTCCGACACGAAGAACGGCGCGACCGCCCTATCCTGTGTAAAATCGTCCCCATCTTCGTCCCAGCAGAGTCATCACAATGGGAATTGTGCGACACAGATCCAGAACTTTTCCACGTTGGGAGTAACGCATGACAAGTTTTTCTCGGTACTGTGATGCGGGTTAGCAAGGACAGCCGCATTACAAAGCAATTCTGGTATCCTCATCCTGTTTACAGCATCACAAATTGAATATTAACACGATGAAAAAAAAAAATGTCTGTCATGGGGATGCGCATTACGAGTTTATTTCATGTGATTGCAAATCTGCATGACAACTCTGGGGGTGGGGACGTTTTTGCTCAGGATACGCCCCCCGCAACCTCGCCGTGATCGGTAGCGACGGAGATGCGGTGGCCGGCGCGTACTTGGAGGAGAAAGCAGAATCGCAGGAGAAAGCAGAATCTGGTGATGGTTTGATGGAGACAATAGAATCCTGCTACCCACCTTACACGACCCAGGCTATGTTGAACTCGGTGTCGTTCTCGGGCGTGTTCGCGCCTAGCTCCGTGTACTGGTACTGCGTCTGCAAAAACAAAGCGAGGATCTCGTGCCGCACTCGGAAACCAACCATCGCGGAATGCACGGAATGGTGTGTTACAAGTGCTGATAGTACATTTTTTCAGATCGACGCGTGCCGCGTGAAGTAGAACGACTACCACGTCTGAAGAGTGAAGCTGTTTCATCGGCTAGGTGGAGTTTAGCGGAGAAAAAGTATCAAGCTGTACGGAATCTACTTCTGGCGCATCTTCTTCTTCTCATCTTTCTTCATCCGATTTATTTTCAAGAAGAAGTTCCCGAACGCGGTTGCTCAAACAAAAGTTGCTGTAGCGCTCGATCAAAGGAGAAGCGGGACGCTGCAACGATGAGAAAAAGGAAATCGAGGGGAATAAAATCGAAGCTGAGTAAATGAAAAGCACGTAGCTAAGTAAAAGTTGTTTGCTCAAAAGCAAAAAACCTCTTGAACACAAGATTCTGGACAAAAAAATTACGTTTTTTATCTTCGTTGTACTACTACAAAAACGTAAAACAAAAAAAAATTGCTTTTTATAACTTTTTTCAAGATCTACTTGTATGATTTTGATTTGACTTCCTGCAAAACGAAAACTCCCTCGCGACTTTCGTCCACACAAACTACATGCGTGCCAGAACATGATTTCGACTGTTGGCGCTGCAAGAACAAGCTCCCGGTTCTTGTAGGCCAGAAACAAACTCGCAACGAGTTTTCTGAGCCAATTGCACAGCTCCCAGGAGCCATATCATCTACCACAAAAAACAAAAAAAATCGATGAAGTGCAAGAGTATGCGGTCGCTCCTTCGTCTCCCAGGCGTGGTGCTCTGGTGCTGCTTTTACTACTGATCCTACGGCTGAACAAGATCCGGCGCGCCAAAGAATATTTACAAACAAGGACGAGTGCGAGTGTACTACAACAAGATCAAGGGAAGATCCACTATCGCAGTCGTGCTGCTCGCGCTAGCGCGTTACTAGCTCCATAGATCCAAGCTCCTTTGTGACCTTACTCTCAATCCCCATCCTATCAGCGTGCAATAGACTCTGATCTCATCTTCCAAAGCCTGGTTTGGGTGGTCATACAACAGTACTAAGTATGATCACCCAAACCAGGCTCCAAAAAAATCGTGTTTCTCGTAGTTCCGTCAATCAACCCTGCTCGTCACAAGAAGGCACCGCCGCGCCGAATCATTGTCAGTCACGACGTTTTCGAAATAAAGCTCTCGTCGTCCAGCTTCACGCAGTGCTGACACTTTCCCTCTCTTTCAGTTGGTTTAGGGTTGTGACCTGTCGAGCGGAACAGGAAAGCCAGGAAGGCAGCGTAGTGCCCCCGCCGCAAATATTAACGCGCGGAAGCAAGAGGAGCATATCCGGAAGATCTGCAAATAACGCAAAAACCACCGCCCTCCGCTCCCGCGACTGGGTCTATTCTGACGCGCGGAAGTATTGGGAAAAAAGTTTCACCAGCCCGCGACTTTTGCAAGCGGAGAATGGCGCGGCGTTTTCGGAAAAACTGCTGTTCCTAGCGGATTATGAATTGCAAAAGTATCGTGCTAGTATAAATTACATTACAAACTGACTTAGCATTACAAATTGAATCTATGATGCGAATTTACCTTAAGAAAAAGACTTGTAATGCATAAACGCAATTTTTACTATGAGCGCGATACTTTTGCAATGCATACGGATGTCGTTTCGGAGCTGAATCTGCGGTATTACCACGGATCTTTTGAAGCCGGCACGACGAACAAGAACGGGGACGTAGTTACTGGTCATGAAGTAGATGACGTTGATGCCCCGCTAAGACGAACAGCAAACGCGGCTCAACCTGCGAAACACGAAGTGAGAAGCCCAATCCGCTGTACCTGCGACACGTCGAAGTTACTAGAGGTCGTGACGGATTTGAAACTTCTGTTGCGAAAAGCGCTCGAGGAACTAGAGATAAAAACAACTGCACGAGAAGGCAAAGATAAAGATTCCAGTTGTTCCGCTGGGCCCACCTCTACTCGGGATGAGGAACAACACCACCCGTTTCAACAGACCAACGGCAACGGTCCGCTTGAGGAGGAGTGGTCCCAGTCCACGGACAATAATCATACCGAAGAGCTGCGGCTGCACCGCACTACACCTACAGTCTGGCATGTGCCTATTGATAGCCATTTTGCAGCGACGACCAGTGAAGAAGAAGATGAGTCCACCGCAAGAAGAAACCGAGCCGCTTACTTCGAGGAAGCGGTGCGGATTTTTCTCCTCCAGGAGTTTACCGAGGATGTGTTAAACCCGTTATTGGCGGAAATCTCGCGGCACACCGGGCTTGTTCTCCACGAGGACGAGGAGGCCATCCTTAACAAGAACTCTGAGTACACATCTTCGCCAATATCCCAAGACGACCATGATCCCTTACATTTTTGCGTTCACCCCACCGAAACAGTTCAGGCGGCGATGAAACGGATAGCAGAAGTGTCGCAAATCGGCCTAGCCCGCCTGCACGTGGTGCAGTTACACTTTCTTGATAAAAAGCACGACAAGCAGGAGGACGACGGGGTTCTTGAAGATGCTGGGAATAAAGAGGCGAGTAAAACTGTAGCTGGTCGTAGTAGAAGTGCCACATCAAAAATACTTCCTGGACAAGTAGAAGCGGGCGACCGCGACCCGCAGGTCGTCGTGGAAGAGCAGCAGCAGCAGTACGAAGTCCACTTCCACTCCGATCTTGGCGTATGAATTGCAAAAGTATCGTACTAGTGGCACTTGCAACACAAATTAGCTCAGCATGACAAATGGAATTTGTCATGCTGTTTTGCCTTGGGATGGAGATTCGTAATGCATGATTGCGATCATTACTAGGAGTACGATACTTTTGCACAGGATATGGCGTCCACCGCAACGAAATCATTCCAAATCTGCTGAGGCGCAAAATCTTGGAAGTACAAGAAGAACGTGCTCGTCGTGCAGAACCTGCAATACAAAGTCAAGGACAGAGTCCTCGTTCTAGTAGCAGTAGCACGACAACGAGCCCCAGTACCCGTCGGCCTTTCCGCTACCTAGAAATAGGCATCATGGACGGGGACAACGCATCTGCGGTGTGGCATATGTTGAGCGAGGTGTCTGCAGCTCATATTGCTCCTGGTGGGCACCAGCATGACAAAGATGACGGCACCACCTCCTCCTCTCATGCTGATTCGCATGACAAGTTCTTCGAGATCCATCTAGTCGACCCGTTCGCGAACGCGACGAAGTCCTACTTTGAGCAGATGTATGCATTGCAAATAGAATGTCTGCGTCTGGAAACTTGTGATGCTGAACTGTGCATGACTGAAATATTTTCCGATGCATTCAAGCATGACAAGTTTGATGCCGAACACTTTGTAGTCATTCGCAGTCCGCATGCGAAACTAGAACTGCCACTGCGCTTTTGTATGACAGAAGAGGGTGTCCTCTTCTTGTTAATCATGACCACGCAACACAGATTTTCCAGGAATGTAGGACTAGCATTACAAGTTCTATGTTTCCAGACCCAGTGACATAGTTCTTGCAGTGCATAAGATGAAACCATGGAGCCTGACGGAGAAGTTGCAAAAGAAACGGCTTTCCAAGGTGAAGTTTCGATTTGCGAAATCACCGAACGTCCACCTCCATGCCGTCTCCAGTCGGGAAGCGTGGAAGGGGTTTCAAAATTTTTATGCTGCAGAAGGTGAAGAACAAGAAGTTCTCGCCGATTATATTACAACCGATGGGGACAATGTGGAGATTGACGCTCAACAAAAATACAAGTTCGATGCGATCTTCATCGACGGAGACCATTCGTACGCAGAGACGAAGTGGTATGTAGAAAAAAACACCCATCCCCATCCATGTTTTGCATGACAAACACTGGATTGTATGCATGTTTTGCATGACAAATTGGATGCGGATGGGTGTGCTTTCCTGGATAAGTGGGACCTGGAGCATTGGTCGAAGCTGTTGGTTACCGATAGGCCATCCATTTTACTGGTCCACGACTACAGTGCGGATTGCGTGATATCCTGTGCAAAAGTATCGTGCTCGTATTGCAGTCATGCATTACAAATCTTTTTCTTAACGTAAATCCGCATTTACAAATTTTATTTCTCATGCTGAGGCAATTTGTGATGCATTTATATATACGAGTGCGGTACTTTTGCAATGCATGCGTGAATTGCGAGTACCAAGTAGTCGACGCCGTGCGGGATTTTATTGTCGCAGGAGACAGAAATAACACGAGCACAACTCATCTTGCTTCTGAAGATGGTAAAAATCGTGATCGTCTTCCTAGAAGAAATTCCAGAAGCAAAACCATTTTGCACACAGCTCCCGACGTTTTGGCGTGGATCGAAAATTAAGATAGAACAACCCTGCACATCTGATTGTTGCGCACCCTGTGGTGACAGAACGGAGACCACGTATACTACGCGATTGCACTGTGAGGATGTTCGCAAAAATTATACGGAGGGCATCCTAGAAGTACCAGCTTGTGTTCCCTTCTTGCTCAGCCAGATGTTGACCGAAATTGCACAGAACAGTTCTCCTGCTGCTTTACATACGACCTCAACAGGTTTTCTGTGATGCTGGACTGCATGTCATTGCAAGAATAAGCCACCGTCCACTCCAAGATTTCGCGATCTCTAGGAGCTCCGGTTCATCACTCCCTTGTTAAACAGTTGTTACAGTGTCACACTGACTGTGTTGAAAGCGAGTGTTTACTTAATATCATGGCATGATATTAAGTAAACACCCGGATCTTTCGATCGCCACATGATCTCTGCATGATAATCATGCACAGATGTGGCGATCGAAAGATCCGGCATTGTATATTCTTGAGTGCGTGTCCGACAGAAGTAGGAACAGAGAAACTCGGAGATCAAGAAAGATCTTCAACTTCTTATATTTCTCTAGCTATGAGGTAGATCCTGCTCTGGTTCTTCAACATCGCGCTATGATCACAACAAAAGTAAGCGGAAAGCGGATACGCAAGACGCGAAGGTTGCGTTAGCTTTACTCATTGAAGATGTCGCAATGCTACATTGATGTCCGGTTTGATTTTTCAAGATAGCCGTGCATATAATGAAGAACTCACCCAAGAAGAACAAGCTACACCCACAGTCCTGTCGACGTTCAGAACACTGTCGCTGTCTATTTTTTCAACTACAGATTCGAAATTGTAGATGCATCCTTCGATTTTGCTTTAGCAGCTGAAATACTAAGTAACTGGGCTATAGAAAAAAGCCACTCATTTATTCTGTGTGCAGCTCTTCTCTTCTAGAAGAACACATCAGCAGCTAACTTCTTTTTGAATTTGAAGAGTGTCATCCTGCTCTTGAACGCATTTTTGCAGCGACCTGGTTTTTGCTACCGTGCATGTGCATGAAAATTTTTTCGAAAACAAATTTTGTGTCGTGCTTGTTCTCTCTACATACAAATCAAAAACGCATATTTATACAATTTTATATATTTCGTTACCACAAACTGAAACTTGCTTGGGACGCAACAGAAGTGTTGATCGACGAGACAAGGACATCACGAATCCTGAATCCCTTACCTCGCCGTCAACATGCTCAGGCATAGGAGCCAGCCACCCGTCCTTGGCGGTAACAAGATGGGGAAGAACGAGACCGCCTTGGCGCAACGAGCTACAGTCAAGACAGTCATGTTTTTTTGGGTTCTTACCGCGCCCGCTCTACAACTCGTCTTGCCAACGGGGGGAGCCAGCGCTAGCGCTAGAGCCTCAGCTTCAAGTACTACAGCATCTTCCCCAAAGAACCTGCCTTCGACTCCCCCAGCGCATCCGGGGGGACCAGTGCTGCGAGTTCCACAACTAGCAGGTGCAGGAGGTACTGCTAGAGGCGTGTCTGGGAAGATGAAAATGACCTCCGCCGCCGCAGTTTCCGCAATGGCTGGACAAGGTCATCAAGCAGGGGCGCCAGCTGTAGATGACTTCCCGGAGCTTAGTGCTGTCACTCGTGATGGCACATTAAGAACTTCAAATACTAGTAAATCGAAGTCCAAGAGGAAGCCGAAGCGTAATAAAGGGGCCGCCCAACAAGGAGCGAATGCGCAAGGGCCGGCGCCTGTAGACGAGCCCGGAGCTTATTCTGGATGTGCACAGAAAAAGCTTCTTGAAGTAGCCGATACAGCTACAGGAAGCTGCAAAGCCAAAAGCTCCGGCGCCGGCGGCTCCTGTGAAGATAAAGACTCAACACTCGAACAGAGTACATCACAACACTCGCCCGACATTTATTTCGCGGAGTCGTCTGCTGCAGGGCAAAGACATATGATCACAGAAGAAGTAGGACATCAGCCTGAAGACCACGAGCCTCCTTGCGTTTTCCCTTTCGAGGAAGAGTATCAACAGTTTCAAGCCGAGTTTCAGGGGATGCAGATGGCAAGTGTAGTTGGCCGCGGCGCTCCTGCATCAACAACAAAGGTGGGCAACTCCGTAGAAGATGGTCGTGGCTTGTCTGCTGCATCTGCTCCTCCAACAGCACCGGTGGACCACGAGCGTCCAACGCGATTGGAAGACCACGAAGAAGCTCTGCAGTTGCCCGACGTCGACCATGAAAATTTGTCCCGCTTACAAACCCCAGAGAGCAACACGTGGGGGCACCACCCAGGATTGAAGAATTTCCCCAATCTGCAAGGTCTGTTTTTTTACAATTCCGACTTTCTTCAAGAGCACGAACTAGGAGTAGGAGCAGAGCACGCCTCTCGAGCTGGTGCAGCAGGTTGCTCTGGTGCACCAGCTGAGGATAGTACAAGTTCTCCGCCCCAAGCGCAACCACCAGGAACGGTTACTAACCTAGCAGCCCTTCTGGAGGCTGAGGCAGAAGAACAACAAAAGTCGGCTTCGAAAGAAGAAAAAAGAGTACAGCCCGGGGCTCATTATGATCGACCGGACTCTTCCTATCAAGAAACGGACTGTAGTACTAGAGAGCAGGATCAAGTTGTTGCAAACCCTAGCAGTCTCGAGGAAACGCAGTCACAAAACGCGTTTTCTTATCCACCGCAAATATCAATAGCTTCGATCTGACCGTGCAATATACAAGTTGTGATGCAGATGCTGGTTGGAGAAATTGAATACAACCGTGCTGGTGCAGAGCGTGACAAGTTTTCGATGTATGTTTAGGAAAATGACGGCATGACAGACGAGACAGAAAGATTTTAAGTTTCCTTTTGGGTAATAAGAACGTGCAAGACAAACATTCGAGTCGGAGTCACAAGGCGAGCATGAGAAACAACGATCTTCTTGAAGTCATTCTTCTACGAGAGCCCAGATCGTGTACGAATTACATATTTGCAAAATGCATACTCATGCCGTGTCTACGCTGTTGAAGAGTAAAAACTTGGAAGTCGAACGATTGCAGCGACAGCTGGAAGCTATGCACTGCAAAAGTATCGTGTAATCGTAGTGTATATTGCAATGCAGATTTTTAGATGAGAAATGGAATTTCTCGTGCTGATTTGGCTTGAAAAAAAAAATTGTCTTGCAGGACTGCGATTAGGAGTAGTACGAGTACGATACTTTTGCCATGCATAGAAGCCAAAGACCAGCAACTGACGGAGGCGTTCGCTTGGATCCAAGAGTTGCAAGCGAAAAACGACGAATTGCAAAAAACCAGAACCTATTAAATGTAAAAATGTCTGGGTCTGGAAGAATGCAACTTGTGATGCTGAATTTGAATTCCAAAAAAATCTGTATTGCATGAGCAGCAAAGGGAGTGCAATTTTTGCTACGCGGAGAGGGCATTTGTCATGCGGAAAAGGCATCGCGAAGCCCTCAAAAAATCTGTGATGCTAGGGCATGCATCACAGGCATCATGGGTCATGGAAAATATGCATGACAAGTCTCAGAATCTTCCAGATCCAGACATTTTTGCATTTGATAGAACCGCTTTGCGAGCCCAAAATGACGAGTTGCAAAAGACACGGACCGTTTTGCGAACCATGTTGGAACAGGCAGAATGCAGGGCGCTGCAAGCGCAGAACGCCATGACGGTGCGTGCACACGAAGCGCGGCTGTCCACGTTTCAGGAATACAAGATAATGTTGTCGAAAATACAGAAGAACGCTTTCTCTGCAATTGCAGCTGCTTCACCCGCGCCCGCGAATGATGAGAAAGAACAAACCCACGCTCCCTCTGCGGCCGAAACAGAAGTTGAACCTTGTTCCGCTGCAAAGGGCGGAGGTACTTCTAGCGCTCCTATCAAAATAAAGCCCAGCAATGAGGGAACAACAACATCTGTCGCTGTCCCGCCGGCAAAGAAGACGTCGCAGCATGATCCTACTCTGCCGAACCGGGCAAGCGCTGGACCTGCTGTCCACTTGTACGGTGTAGGCAAACGTAGACTTCGAAGAAAATTTGCTTCTTCTGGAGAGGCCGCCAGTGGAAGTGCGGGCGGAGCTAGCAGTGCAGAAACACCAGAGGCAGCAGCTGGAGCTACAGTGGAGGCGAGTGTGGCAGAAGGAGGTACAGCTGCTGTGCGACGCCCGCCTCGGCAAGAACTCGGCACCACCAGCGGCACCCTGTGGCGGGCAGACCAACGACCGTCGAAAATTGAAACGAAGATGTTGATATCAAATGTAAAAATGTCTGGGTCTGGAAGAATGCGCGATTTGTCATACAGCTTTTCCATGACCCATGAGGTCTGGAATGCAGGACCTGGCATGACAGATTCTGTGCGATCTTTCTCATACCTATCCTGCATGAGAAACTGCCTCCCGACTTTGTCAAAACTGGACGACTTTTGGTAAATCATGCAACACAGATTTTTGCATGCTTCAGATTTAGCATGACAAGTTGCATTCTTCCAGACCCAGACATTTTTACAGTTGATAGTTGAAAGAAGGCGGCGGGGGCCGCAACCAAGTTCAACCTCACCATGCCAACCATGCTGCTATTGTGGAAGAAGGACAAGCTGCAGAGGCTGCAAACGAAAAAAAGGCCGCTAGTAGCACAACCCGAGGTCGCGACGCTTTGTCTTTGTCTCCCCGCGAGGCGACTACCAAAAAAGTAGGTGGCACTGGGTCTACTACCGCCGCGTCGGTACTATCTGGTGGGACGAGCGGATTGCTGAGGCGAAACAGTGCCAGTTTCAACCTGCCAGGAGACCGAACTTCTGAGTCAACTGCGGGCAACAGTGTAGTTGGCGACCCTCTATGAACAGCAAAAGTATCGTACTCGTAGAAATGCATGGCAAATTCCCTCAGCATGAGAAGTAAAATTTGTCATGCGGATTTACCTTGAGATAAAATTTGTAATGCATGTTTGCAATTACTACGAGTGCGATACTTTTGCACAGGATACCCTCCTGCTGCAGCTTATTTCAACCAATTCACATCACAATTTTCTCCACCTATGGGACCTAGTACATGTACTGCTGTGCCGGTCGCATTTTACCTGCAGCCACCTGGACCCCCGCCTCATGTAAATCAACAACAATTTGTCCAGCAGCAGATGGAGGTCCCGAGCCGCACAGGAACGCCGGATTTGCTAACCGCACCAACCACGTATCAGGGCTCTTTTGTCGCTGGCCAGCATAATTACCCTTATAATCTCTGCGTGCAACATCCTCAGCACGGTCAGCAGCAGGGAATAAATGTCGGAATCGGCGGGCCCAGCGCCGGGGCAGGAGTGATTCCTCCGTTTCAAGTAGAGCAGCTACCAAGCCGGCCAGGAAGTCCGGACCAAATCGAATTTGATCACCGAATGGGAATGCAGCATCACGCTGGCGGGTCGTCGCCCTACGTGCAAGTGCCGGTGGTTCGCCTCCCACCTGCAATGTCGTCTGGAACTGGAGGCGTGTACACGACCAATTCTAATTTGCCACCGAATCAGCCGATGGATTTTTCTACTAGCGGTAGTACTGCTGAACCGCTAGTCCCTGGTTTACAGCATCAGCACTTGATAGCGCCGGTGCCGCTGCGGGGCGTAGTTGACCCAACGGACGGCCTGCAAATGGTCCACCGAGGAGGTGGTGTGGGCGGCACGAAATCTTCTGTCTCAGGGGGCCAACACGCTGTGGGCGGTCCATCACCATCAAGCGGGGGATCGACCACGCCAGCACGTACAACTCCGAGCCCTGACTTCGCTCTCGCAGGAGCCGGAGCCACCGAAGGGAGTCCTACGACTGTGAGTCAACATCAAAGCCCACATGCACACTGGGGTAAAAGTTCTAGCAGCACTAACAACAAAAAATCTCCTACCCAACCACCAACGCCGCCGCCTATGCACCCGGCGCCAACATTTTTGCCATCGACAAGTGCTGGGCCGTCTTCAGGTGGTAGAATAATTCAGTATGAAAAATCTGAAGAACCTGAGCCTGACCTCTCGCCGTACGAAGCGACCAGGAGGGCGAAACAGGTGCCGCTGCTTTTGGACGTTCTCGTGCGCGGCGAAAAAAGTGCGAACGCAGACGAGGCCGCAGCTACCAAAGCCGAGATACAGGCGCAACAAGAGAAAGTCTTTGCGGCAGTTGGAATGCTGCATCAACCGCCCGGCGGCGGGAGTAGCGGGCGCATTGATTATGATCATTTTTTGTCCGACATCGATTGATCATGATGCCGTCGGTAGTACACGGAGGGAGGAAGAAACGAAGGAACAACTGCTACAGCAACACAACAATTTTGAAGTGCAAGTGGTCGAAATATGGTGCAAACATATATTTTTTCCACTAAACGATAGCCGCTATCGGATAGCGAATGGATGCGATGGGCATGGGTCCATCTCCACTACTTGCAATGTAGTTGGAATAGCCTACGTACACAGACTTATTGGCATGCAAAAGCAAAGACCGAGATCAAAAGAACAACATGAACATGCACCTGGAAAGATTCACACCAACTCCAACTATATTTTCTTTCACAGATATTCGGAGTATCTTATGGTGATGAAAATACAAAACACATCGAAAAAATTACTGTTTCTGACCGGGAACAGGAGGAAATAAAGACCTCGGAATTCAAGAGATTCATGCAACATGGATTCATTCATCTCAAACAGAATCACACCCATCTTTTTTATTTCTGATTCTTGGGATTGACATGGATAAGATAAATTGGATTCTCACTTAATCGAAAAATATTATCATCATATTCGGAATATGTACATGGATTTCCAAAATTATCTCAATCAAATCATCTGATGAAGATCGACAATAGAATTGAATGAATTAGATTTTTTTCTTTTCAATTGAAATAATGTAGTTTCAAATTTTCGATATTGGAATGTGGGATCTCTATTCATATATGTCGAGATATCAATTGCCATATAATTCTTGGAATCCCGGAGTGTATTATTAATTATAATTGTAGATCTAGATTTTGGAAATTTTTTTTTAAAGTTTTTAAATAAATTTTGTCGGTGTGGGTCTTGTAGGGCATATCCGATCCATCGGATGGATTCCATATTCCGGGTTTGTCATCATTTGGAAACTTGGGATATTTTTTCGATCGCAAAAAATTTTCAAAGGATTTTCAGAAAATTTCAAAACATCCAATAAATTCTGGAAAAATTTCTGCAAAATTTTCTGGATATTTTTGAAATTTTTTTTAAAAAAACAAACTTTTTTTATGATTTTTTCGGAATTTCATTCTTAAAGGAAATACCCCGATCCTCATCATGAAAATAAAAATTGAAAGTAAAAATTTTCAAAAATATTTGTGTTCCGACATTAATTCAAATCCTGGATTTCAATAATTCGATAATATATTGAAGATCAAACATGAAAATCAGATTCAGAATCTCCATTGAATTTATCACATAGATAGATCCAAAATCTATCTCTCGATATTTCGAAAATTTCGAAATTTTCGAAAATTTTTTTCATTTTTCCCATGGATGGATATCATTTTTCGAATCTTCATAATATATGAACCGATTTTAATTTTCATCACATTCAGATCCTGATAAGGGAAATTCCGAATTCCATTTTCCAATGATTTAACCATATACCATCCATTCAATTATGAATTTTTTGAAGATATGATTCAGGAAGAATTTGGAAAATTTCCGATGGTATGATTCGATATCCGAGGATGGAGGATGGATTCTTGAAATATGGATCATAAGATTCCTGTCGATCGATCACAATCTAATATATTCAATTGTATATATGATATATTTTTAGGACCTTGAACCTTTGACGCCGTGTCCAATCAGGCACGAGAGAAAGAAAGAATATATTCAAAATTGTGCCTCCTTTTTTTTCAATTAGTTTTTCTTTTTGCCTCAACAATATCAGGATGGAAAATTGTTCGCTTAAATAAAAGTTGCTCTATTTCAAAACTAATAGAGGAAAATGGGTGGGTTCGTGCTATGTATTGGTATTCTCCTGAATGTCTATGGGAGTGTGTGCCGTCGTTGTAGTTTTTTTATCGGTGTTGTATCATACATTTAAACTCGACCTCATGCTCAGCCTCATTTTCAAGAGTCCTTGTTTGTGAAGCGAAATTGCGGTCGTGGCTCGCGTCTAAACCGGCGGTGGAAGAGCATAGACTAACCACTATCGAGGTAATAATGTGGTTCTTGCAATCTCCTGCGCATCATGCCTCTTGATCAATAAATTTCAAAAGGCACCACAACCCATTGATTCTCGTACATTCGTGTTGAAACAAATAAATTCAAATCCTAAATTCAGGCTACATTTATATCACTTTGATCAGCTCTTACTCTACAACTAATTTGGGAAAATTGAACTGAGGCTGGATGTTGTAATAGGTTAACGTTGGTCTTCGTTGTAGCAGTGGTATTGAAATTGATAATTGTTCTTGAAAAAAGGTGTCGGGATAAAAAGTAGGAACCGTTGTTGGAAAGGAAGAAAATGAAAACAACACTCGTAAATACTTAAAATTGTCAGCATATTTCAATGGACTAGAAGAGGACATCTCCTTCTAGTTTTGAATTCGATACCAGTTGTGACTTACCATCGTTCATCAGAATCCGTGGCGTAAGTAAGAGTTAGCAACCGCTAGACACAGCTTGTCGTCTCCGAAAAAACCATCCTCTTCAGCCGCTCCCCACCACCCACGTCACCACCTCATTCCCGAACCGCCAGTAAAACCTTGGGAAAATCTATCCAAGGAAAGAACTGTGTTAGTGTAGGTTTCTCGGAGGAACAGCATCACAAGTTTGCTCTGCATGACAGAGAGAGCCTGTCGTGCGCGGCTATTAAGTACGTGAAAACACATACGCAAAGAGCCTCTGATGCATGTCCAGCATGACAAGTGTATAGTGTTTTGCATTTGCTGCATCACAGATTTACACTGACTTACACAGTTTTTTTCTTGCATAAAAACAAAACACAGTTGATCGCAAACTTCGGCGCTTCGACGAGCGTGATTTTCTATCCTGTGTAAAAACGTCCCCACACCATAGTTGTCATGCAACTCTGCATGCTTAAAATGTTTCTCATGCGGAGCCGCATGAGAAGCATTTTCTAATGCGGTTTGTAAATCCGTAATGCGCCAATCAGCATGAGATTGAGATACTAGATCTGTAATGCTGCTTAGCTAGCTCAAACAGCACTACACTACGCGTCCAAATTTGTCATGCGAAACAGCCAAAGCTTATGGATTTGTCTAGCCGATTTCCCATCTTGACTCTGGTGTGGGGACATTTTTACTCAGGATATTTTCAGCGGTTTTTTCACAAAAAACTCCGCGAGCCCACTCCGGCTTCCGAATTTGGATTTCAACATCGAGATTTTCATCAGTGCTTGTCCTGTGCTGGTCGGAGAACTTGCTGTTGAGCAGATGACAGTGGCTTTTTGATCAGAAGATGACAATGGTAACACCTGCTCCGCCCCGGACGAATGATCCATCCCCATCTTCAACCTACGCTGTTCATTGTCGTGCTTCAACCCCGTCCTCTCCGCCTCGCCCCGTTCCGGCTCCGCATCACAAACTACACGATCATGATCAGGTAGTACGACTCCTGGTGGAGCTCCCGCGACGTCATTCAGTGTCACAAGACTGGATGACTTCGAAGAAGCTAGTACTGTAGTCGACGACCCAGCCGTACATTTGGACGCAGTTTCGGAAGTTGTTGTAAAGGGAAAGAACGTGCTCAACATCGTGGAACTACTGGAAGAACAATTACTCACCGCCTTTTTCAACAATTTCTTTGCTTCGTTTCTATCCATCTGCAGGGTTAAAATCTTTCCTTTCAAATCCCTTCCCCTCTCGCCGATTTCGTTCTTCAAAACCTTCATCCTCTTTTTCATCACGAACCCGCTGCGCAGCATGAAGCGGATGTAGAATTTCGTGAAATTCCGTTTGAAAGAATCTTTCGCATTGTCGTCTAACTCCAAAAAACTCAACACCTGGATCTCCATATCCGACGGGAAGTTTTCCGCTTCTTCCTGGAGTAACTTCCAGTTTTTCAGCACAATTTCTTCCGTTCGGTCCAGGGTTTTGTCCGCAATTTTCCGGTATGAAGTGCAAATATTATGTCTGGGTCTGGAAGGTTGTCATGCAGATTTTACATGACCCGTGAGGTCTGTGATGTATTCCCTACCATCACTGGTATTCTGAGTGCTTCTTGATGATGATGCCTATTCCGCATGACAAATGCCCTCCACGCGTAGCACAGACTGAACTCCTCTTGCTGGTCATGCAATACAGATTTTCTTCGAGTCCAAAGCTAGCATCACAAGTTCCAACTTTCCAGACACAGACATACTTATTTGCGTTTGATATCCGGAAGAGCAGCGTCCAGTAGTACCCCTGGAGCCGCATCTGGCGGTAGGTTTCTTCGTGAGAGGAAGACGGGTTGTTCTATGCATTGCAAAAGTATCGTACTAGTAGAAATTGCAATACAAATTAGCTCAGCATGACAAACGCAATTTGTAATGCAAATGCTGTTTTGCCTTAGGAAGAAGATTTGTAATGCAGATTTGCAATTAGTACGAGTACGATGCTTTTGCAGTTCATAGGTTCAAGCTGCTCGTGAATTTCTGGTGCTGATGTTGTTGAATCCGGACACTGTTGTAGAAAGACGGTCTGTTGCTAGTTAGCACCATCGTGCGATGACCGGCACTTATTTGATCGGCTGCAGAGTGTATGTGTGTCGTGAGTTGATGATGCGGGGTCGTCGCATTTTTGATGTAGTATGGTTGCTCAAGAAGACCTCCTGTATCTTCTCCGCCGGCATCGGGACTGCAAGACGAGTTCGAAATGGATCCTGCAGGAGGAGGGTATCGTCGTTCTCTACTGGTACTACCACCGTTTTTTATTTCCCCAACAATAACCCCGTCCTGACTCACCACCGGGCTGGAGTAGCACGTGCCGTCATGATTGTTTTCGTTATTTTCCTGCTCTCCTGCTCCGATCTGATAGCTGTAGCTCTGCTGCGAAACCTGCTCCCTCAGTCGCTCGTTCTCCAGAACCAAGTCCTCGCATTGACTTCTTGCTGTGTAGAGAGTGTTATGAATTGCAAAAGTATAATCGTACTCGTATAAACGCATCACAAATTTCCCCAGCATGAGAAATGAAATTTCTAATGCGGATTTGCGTTAGGATAATGCAAGACTTGCATTTATACGAGTACGATACAACTTTTGCACAGGATAGGTGTGTTCCAAATCCTCGCAGCGTTTCTTCGTCTCTTGCAACTCGGAAATTACCTTCAATCTCGTGTATGCATTGCAAAAGAATTTCGTGGCGTACTATTATTGCAGCAGCTATGGTGCATCACAGATCTCTTTCCAAAGCTGAAACAGCATTACAAATTTCATTTGCCATGCGGAGCTACTTGTAATTGCAAAGCTAAAACAGCATTACAAATTTCCATAACTTTTGCATTGCGTATCGTGATGGAAGAGCTGAACGACGTGTCGTTCACGGACAACTGCGTTTGCTCCATATCCTGTGCAAAAGCATCGCACTCGTATTGCAATCATGCATTACAAATCTTTTTCTTAAGGCAAATTCGCATTACAAATTTTATCTCTCATGCTGAGGAAATTTGTAATGCATTTATATTACGAGTACGAATACGATACTTTTGCACAGGATACTCCACCTGGGAAGATGACAGCGTGTGGGCTCCTAAACTGGCTACTTGTTCTACCAGCAGGTGCTGGGGTGGGTTGGTCTTGGTTGCCACAACTGTCGCGTGCTGGTGAGCGGCTGCTTGCGCCGGTCCTGCAAGCATGGGAGAGGTAGCACTAGTGTCACATCCATTTCCAGGAATAGGAATCTGCAACGCCGGGGTGGTGTACTGAGAAGGCTGGGGCGGGGGAACAGGAAGAGGAACAGCAGCCTCGTAGTAGTACTGCTGTTGATGTTGACTACCACTCGCGGGGGCATAATGCTGCGCGTCAACACCTCCAGCGTTAGTCATGCTCATGCCGGCCAAGGTAGGAGAGACTATTTCACTTTTCTTGGAGCAACTGCTGGGCGGAATGAAATTGGGCCGGAGTTGGAGATGGTTGAGCGACGGGGACAGAATCTTCGGCGTGTTATACTCCCTCGCGGAAAGCATCAACTGTTTTCCCGGACTTCCCGGCCGAGAGGCCGACGTGTTGGAGGAAGCATTCAGCATCGCTTTTTCTGTAGTTTTGTGGTCGTTTGAAGATGAATCTGTGATGCGTGACACCTCGCACACAAGCAGGTCGTTTTTGTAAATTTTTAGAAATCTTCACGAATAATAGAACAACTGACTCACGGTCACGGGAAGAAGCACAAGCAGAATTACAATTATACCACTCAACAGGGGCGGCAGTCCCAACCTCAAGCCTCCCGGAGCTCCTCTAAATATCGCAGGTCCGCTGTTCGTCACTCCACCAATCACGACATCGTGTAGAGACCCGGACAGTGGTGCTGTTTCCCTTGTTGTGGAGCTGCACTGCTTGGCGTCATTTTCCACTAGATGCGGAGTGGACGAAGTCTTGTTCGACCCGACACTCCCAACATCCGTTGCAGCTCCCTTCGTCGACCTGGCCACGACTTGTTCGGACTTGAACTTGTTCACAGATTCCAACATGACGGAATTTTCGTCAAAATTGCTCCGCGTGTAATACGGCGTGGAGATAACGTGGTGCTCCACGTCCGAGCCGAAGGACTGGTTTTTCATGTCGATTTCGTTATCGTCGTCCTCGTTGATAGAATTGTAGCCGTGCGGATCGTGTCCTGTGCAAAAGTATCGTACTCGTACTCGTAGTAATTGCAGTCATGCATTACAAATTTTTTTCTCAAGGTAAATCCGCATTACAAACTTTATTTCTGATGCTCCTGAGGGAATTTGTCATGCATTTTTTATACGAGTTGTACGATACTTTTGCACTTCATAGATCGACATCAACATCAACATGCTCTGGAACAACTCCAGGAGCTGCAGCTGCACAAACTGCATCCTCATCTACATCAACTTCCGGACTATCGAAAGAGTAGTCTCTGCTCGCATTATTCGGGTTGTAGTTGCTAGTATTCAGGTCTTGCACCGTCGGTTGGTCAGATCCAATCTGGTTATCAAACACGTCCTGCTGCTGGCCCCTGCTACTATCCGGTGTTCTACTGACCATTTGGTGTTGACCACTGGAGCGACCGGAAACCCGGGATGCTCGGGAGGTTCTAGAGGTGTTTGCGTGGCGCTGCTGGCCAGCGTAGTGGTAGACAATGTTGCTCGGAACTTCATCTTCTTCCGCATGTTGACCTGTGGGTTTCACGTCAGCTGCAAAGCGGTCCGCCATGGTATCAAACATCCCCTCTCCGATCCACCCGTCCAAATTGTTCAGTGGTGTGAAATATCAACTGCAAATAGGCATCAGTCTGGGTCTGGAAGAGTGCAGGATTTGTAATGCAGTTCATCGCGGACCAGCACTGCCATGGTCATATGGTCTGGAATGCTACGCACGCAAAAGCAAAAGCATCACAGATGTTGATTCTGCGAGAAGATGACCTTTTCCTTTTTGATCATGTCTACGCCCCATAAGAAGCCAGCCTTTTGCGAAGTAACAAGTGTCGTGTAGGAGCTACTTTTGGGGTTCATACAGCAAAGTTCTTGTTTGTAAGTAGTGATCGCGACTTCTACAACTCCGCATGACAAGCTGCTGCATCTTTCCAGACCCAGACATACTGTTGCATTTCCTACGAAATCCTCATTCACTGACGAGTTCCGGTCTTCGGAATTGGGGTTCAAAATCTCTTTCGTCCCTGCAAAAAACTTCAAGCTGCGGCGGCAGGAGTCGCGGCGCTCGGTGGTGAAGTTTGGTTCGTCTTCGTTGGCGTGGTTGACGTCGTCCTCGTCGTCGACGTCGTTGTGCGAACTGGGGAACACAGCGTCGTTTTTCATTTTTGCATCATCTCCTCCATCCGCCACGAAGTCTGGCTTTGCCGCTGGCGGGGAGAAGTCCGCATCTACTTCGTCGTTCACCTGCTGATGATATTGATTTTCATTTTCCTCACTCCCGCCTATCTTCCCACTTAAACTGCTGTTAACGCCGATGGTATTCTTAGCTACCCCAGCGCCAACTGGTCGACCTTTCTGTCCTAACACGAAAGGAGGGCGCTGGTGCACGATTCTAGGCCGTCCACCCTGGATCGTCGGATTGTAATTGTTCATCTGCGAAGTCTATCAAATCTAAAAGTGTCTGGGTCTGGAAGAATGCGAACGTGTCATGCTGTTTTTGGACTCCAAAAGAAATTTGTATTGCATGACCAGCAAGAGGGGCGCAGTTTGTGCTAGACGGACAGGGCATTTCTCATGCGGTAGGTGCATCAGGAAGGGTTCTGGAAATCTGTAATGCTGAGCATACATCACAGACAATCATGGATCATGAGAAATCTGCATGACAAATGTAGTTACATTCTTTCAGACCGACATTTTTGCACTTGATAAAGAAGATGTTGAATCCGCCCTTCTACTACCGGAATTCGTGGCGGCACTGCCGCTCCCCCAAGAACTAGAAGAGGGAAATAAATTTGCGTTCTGAACGAGCTCGTCCTGCCCCTGCGTCGTGCTGTTTGATTTTGAATTGAAGTTGCTTGTCTTGTTCTTATTTGTATTTCTCCCGCCGCGACGCGGGCTTTTTCTTGTTCCCCGCACCTCTACCTGGCCGTAGTGGTTCACTTGCTGGAGCTCTTGGCTGCTCTTGACCTGCTGATGTGCCGGCTTGGTTGCCACAGCTGCGCCACCACTAGCACTACTCCCGTCCCCGTCCGCCTGGCTTCGCATTGACGTCGTGAAGGGTTGATGGGGTACCAAATATAGCCGCCGGGGCGGAGGTAGTGAGGTCGTGGGCGTTTTCTTGCCGGCCGTCGCCTTGGCCGCGGCTTTGCTTTTTCTGGGCTCGCCATACCGCCCTGAGTAACGTTAGGCCGCACGCTATGGCGGCCGCATGATTAACGTCGCAACTTTTGGCGAATTTCCAATATTCCTTTCCGAAAGTCAGCCCCCATGCTACGGGGCCGATCCGGGTGCCACGGAGGGCGCCCAAAAAGCGAAGAAAAATCAGGCCCATAGCATGCGGGTTGGCTTTGCGCGTCTGGCGCGCTTTTTCTTTTTTGCGTTTTTATTTTTCGCGCCGGCGCTTTTTGCAAAGCTTCCCAGGCTCTGAAACCGGCGAAAATGCGGCCGCTTTTGCGGCCGCCCAAAATGCTTCGAAATCGCGGCCGTGCCATGCTGTTTCGCTGTTCTGATTTTGGGCGCGTTTTTTTCGGGCGCCCTCTTGGGCGCCCCAAACCGCCAGAAACCAAGGCGGTGGGAGCCTCAGAATGGCGCCCCTTTTGCTGGCTCATCTGCGTCGTTTTTTCAAGCGGCGACCGATAGAATCCGCTGGCGATTCGGTGCCGACACAGCCAAAGCCGCTTGATAATTGGAAATTTTTTATGTGCAAAAACACTTCCGGCCGCTTGAAAACTGCCGGTCGTTTTTCACGGGAGGTGGCAAAAAAACTCCCTGGTTAGAACCGTTCGGTGACCTCACTACATACCACGCAGCTGACCGGGCTGCGACTGGCAGATCTACTGCTTGAGATCATGTTCCGATGGTGTTGTATTTCCTGCTCGGCGCGATTTTCTATGTTCACGGACTCGGCCAGGATGTCCAGAAGAGACTGGGTATCTTGTAGGGGGTGGAAAGGGCGGGGGGAATGTGGTTTTGCTGGCGGGGTTGTGGTTTCATCATCTGAGGTTCTTGCATTCGTTTCTTGCCGCGGCGGTTGGTAGAAGAGGTGGAGGAGGACATCTTGATTTTCAACAGAGAGGACTGGCAATTCGTCCAGGTTCTTTTGACTACGCCTACGCTTTTTCTATCCGTTGCAGTTGCTCATGCAACTTTTCATTCTTCTACTTCTTCTTGTTGAGTGTTTTTGTTGAACGATATCAACGTCAATTTTGCTTCGTGACACGTTTTTGCCCGACATTCATGTTTTTATACAATTGCGGGCCCAAGGACTGAAATACTTATGGCCGTGACGGAACGACAATTCTATGTGGTTCTCTCGGTGAAAAATCTTCTCACAAACATCACAATCTCAATGTGGACGAAGCGACTCGTCTTTGCTGTGTATCTACCAACAAGAATCAAAGTGCCTGAGGCGCCACACTCGTTTAACACTTATCGATAGAGTCAACGTTTTTTTTTGAATCTAATCTACTTCCACTCGTCGCAAACCACCGCGACAGAACAGGCAAAACTGTACTCATATCAACGTCCACAACGCAACACATTGCCATGATTCATTGCCTCCAGCAGCAGCGGCGACGTCGGCGCTGTGGCATAATAGAGCGACTTCCCTTCGATGGATCTGTTGTGGCGTCATGGCTACGCTGCGACACTGAGAGGGCGCGGTACACTGGGAGGCAGCGGCCGCGCCGGCATTTTCTTGAACGGCGGCCCAGGGCAGGGCCCAACACACCGGGGAACGATCCATGGGCGCTGCCGGGGCGATCGAATGCTTCAGGGGTGCAACGATCACCACATCGCCCACCGCCGACGAACCATGCCGGGCCCTGGCAATTGAGATGGGCGCCACAACGTGCGGTCGCAGGGGCGCACATGAGAAACCAACACACGGGGCACGCGCGCCGGCCAAAGGGCACGCGCGCCAAAGCGGGCACACACGCACGGACGGGACGGGCGGCGCGGCCTGGCGCGCGCCCAAGATGATGCATGGGGCAGCCTGCCAGGCCGGCCGCAGGCAGCGGGCCTCCACCCAACAAGGAAGCGGCAGCCGGGCGGGCGGCAATGAAACTGCCCAGACCTCCGCCCCACGCACCAACACACTAGCCGGCGCAGGGAGCAAAAGGGGCGCGCCTTCCTCCAGACTTTTTTCTTTGGGGCTGCGCGCGCGCCGGCAGTTAATCTGTCCCCGCGCGCTCCTCCGGAGTGCGTCCCTTTTTGATGGGTGTGCGCGCGCGCGGGACCGGCCGACGGCCGACCGGCCGGCGCCCTTGAAGCGGACGACCACACACAACCAGAGGGAGCGGGCCTCAACCAGCCCGGCGCCCTCTGGGCCCCCTCATGCTGGAGCTAGGGCCAGCGCCGCGCCTGCCTGTCCGCCCCCCTGACTGCTCCAGGTGATACGGCTCAAAGACCCCTGGGCCACGGGCCGCGGCCCTGGATGCTGCTTACCACGTTCGTAGTTCCAACAAGACGGAGACGGAGAGCGAGTTTCCGTAAGAGTAATCATGGAGCAGGAGCACAACAGCATGCTTAGCTCTTTTTTGCCTGCTCCGCCTCTTTCGCTCAATAGTTCCTCAGCGCCTCCTTGACTTTTTACCTTTGCCTCTAAGACGAGCTGTGAACATTAACATACTTGGGCTTCCACTGAAAAATACGTGCTTGCAGCCTCATTTTACTGCGGTATCATGCTCAATGGGTGGTCAACACACGCTGTCACTTCTTCTCGAGCGGTCTCACAACCGTTCAGGCCCAAAGATCATCATGCACTGCGTTTCCAAATAACAAACGACGTTTAGGTTGTTTGAGATATCTTAACAAGTTATACAACACTCTGACTCACCTTCACCAGGATCCAAAAACCTAAAAGACGCTCTCTAAACACTGCAACACTTCTTGGCATCTCAAGATCAACGACGAACAACACAGGTCAACGTCAACCCACCAAATGACACATATACGATGGAGGCGAAGTTATACATTGACTTGACATGACTGCGCGCCACTAATTGCAACATGATGGGCCGCGGCAACAAAACGAGGTCTGGAACCCCTGCGCCCGCCGTCCTAGTTGAATGCATGGGCAGGACCCAATGGACCGCCCACAGACGTATTTCTATAGCTGCGCCTGGCCATTTGGGGCGCGGCGTCTTCTATCCATCGATCCCCCCTGCCGGCCCCCGCCCGGGCGGGCGGCTAATCAATTATCTGCCTCGCCCCCTCGGGGCGCGAATCAATCCCACGCGCTGCCAGTCCTTCTTCCATCACCCACTCAGCGACCGACATCCATTCTTTCGGTAGCTACGTCGCCCCGCGGCGGTAGTTGCTTAAAAGTTGGATGGCCCGCGAAAGTAAGCAGAGCACCCCGCTGGGCGCACTATTGGCGCTGCGCCTTGGGCCCAACGGGGCTTGCCTTGGTGGGCCCGGCCGCGGGACCAATTTATGAACGGCGGACGCCCCAAACGCCCGCGGCGTGCGGCGTTGCAACGGCGGCGCTTGCGGTATTTGCAGGGCCAGATGCTCGGGCAGGGCGGCAGACTGGACACTTAGAGGACATAGCGCCAAAAAAGGAGCGCCCTCGCCTCGCCCGCCGCTCTCCGGATAGGTCACCGTCGCCGCGGCGCCCCTCGCGGACGAACCACAGACCTAGGCCCTGCGACCGCCTTCCAAACCAGCAATGACCGGCGAAGCCGCCCACTTTGGGCGGCGCGCGGATATATACAATGCAAGCAGGCTCGAAGCTTGCACAGCAACGCTAGCGGAGCCTAATTGGGGTGCATTCCGAACGACGACGAACAAAATGAGTACACTGCTGCGCGCCCTCCCGCGCGCGCCTCCTCTCTTTTCCTTTGCTCATCCTCATGCTCAACATCATGTCGTCTGCTCTTCAGGTGTTCTTAACCTGGAAGTAACAGTCTGCACCCTCATCTCCTACGTCTCTCTTCAGAGTCTCAAAATGCGCTGCCTTCTTTAACATTAACTCTGACCGGTGCCCTCATCACAGCTCACTTGCTGATGAAGATGAAGAACAACGTCAACGGAGTAGGCCACCATTAGAAGATTTTGGTCCGCCTGCCCCTGCGGTTGCGCTCGCAGGTACTTACACGACGACACAAGGGTGCGCCGGCTGCAAAAAAAGCTGGTGATGAACAAAAGGTACAAGAGAAAGTAACCGTTATAAAGTTCCATTTCTCGTCCTATCAAAGGATGTTTTTGTACAGGGTCATTCGAGAATGCAAAAAAGCTGCGTTACAAGTCTTCAAGCATAAAATTGAGATTTGTATTCTGATGATAAACAAGATGATTTTTTTCCTGTGGTGATACACCTGCTGTTTCTGTTGGTGTTGACAAAGACAAAGATTAATATGGCGTAAAAGCGAGTGACTGCGACTTGGATAAAATTTTCTTTGCCCACCTCTAGCAATAGTTTCATCTTCTGCCCCTGCTTGCCTCTGAAGTTCATCTCCTGAGGCGGAAGTATGAGCAGCTACAAGTTCGTATCCAAATTGAATTCATTTTTGTCGCGTGCTGTGAGTGTGACACAGTTACTGTCTGGCTATCAGATTGCTGGAACGGCAAAGGTCGTGAAAGACCCGACGATTTTTTTGGCGGAGCGAGTACTAGGGGCGCGTAAAAAGAAGTATAGTATATGCAATCTAGTTCGTGAAGTCCTCACATCCTCTTCACCCCAGTGGTTGAGTTCTTTTGATTGCAATTTTTCTGTTCGGTTCGACAGAAACAAGCCGCTTGCTTCATTTCCCCATGAAGCTCTGCTGCGGCCCCGCCCCCTGTGAAGCGCCTTCGTGTTGAAAAAATGAAAAAAAAGAATTTAAATGCGCATTTAGAATTTGTTGTTTTTTTCTGATAAATAAAGTATGTTGTTGCATGGTTTGATAAAATTAGCGTCCTTTTGCTTGCGTCTGACATAAAAGTCTTGTACTAATACGTCATTTATTTTCAGATGATGTAATCCTATTGAATATCCTGAAGTGAGTTGTTTTGTTTTTGTGGTTTCGAGTCTGATGTTGAGTAAAAATCCGCATAGTTAAAAGCTCTCTACTCCCGGTCCCGCAGGAACGAACCTCGTCGGTAACATCCTGCTTGAAACCTCCGTTTCTTTGGTGTTGCTGTTGCAGACGTGCTGAAAGGAGTAGTGTGAAGGTTCTTTGTCGGCTTAATTTTGGCGATACAGGTTGTATAATCAGTTGTGCTTTTGCTTTAATATGACGAGGAGGGGCGGCTGCATTGATTTTGGTGATTTTTGCTTCGTGTTATATCTTTTTTTCCCTTCGGCGTTCTCGTCATCGTCGGGTTACATAACTCTCCCGTTTTGATGTTCCGCCCACTACAACTCATCCATGTTGACACTGACCTGCTTCTTCTCCTCTTCCTTCTTACTCGCCACAGACTCCGCCTTGTCTAGCTTGAAGCTGATATTTATTGTCGTGTTTCGTTTCATAGTTTTACAACAATATTGCAACACAGATTCGAAAGATTTTCATTTTGATTTGTTCACATTGCATGACAAGTTCAGGTGGCATGACGATGAAAAACGTAATATCCACTGCAAAAGTATCGCACTCGCATAAATGCATATACAAATTTCGATTTCCTCAGCGTGAGAAATGAAATTTGTAAAATGCGGATTCACCTTAGGAAAAGGATTTGTGATGCATGCTTGCAATGTAATTGTAAACATACCTGTCTCCATCCGCCAATAAATCTGCCGCTCTAACCTTCGTGTAGTCAATGACCGGACTAGATTTCACCTCCCTCGCACTCGCTGCCGCCGCCTCTTCAGCCTCCTTTTTCGCTTTCGCCGCCAAATATTCCTCCACGCCGCCACCGGGTTTGTAACTTGAGGAAGAGGACGCAGCAGCTGCAGCTTTCTTCTTCGCAGGCGGAGGTGGCGGGGGTTTCTTCTCTTCCTTGGCGGTGATATTGTCCTTTGCTTTCGACTTTGCATCTTCGCGGGAGGTAGTTGTTTCTTTCTTGATATCCTCTTTTATCACACGAAAAAAGTGTTACAGTTACTTTACACATTTGTTGTCAATTCAGCAACACAAATTTCTCTGCATGAGAGAGAAAACTTGCAATGAAGAGATCCTACGGGAAAACACGCACGAAACAAGGCTCCTATGCATATTCTGGCATGACAGTGCTTGTCTGTCTTGCTTGGCCTGCAACACAATGTGTAACTGTAACACTTTTTTCTTGCGATATCTTTGTCCTTATCCTTACTCCCTTCCCGTCTGTTTCCATACCGACTCCTCCCCCGGTCGTTGTTTTCTTCTTTATTCACTTCTTTGGATCGACTGCGGTCACCTCCACGGCGGTCGTACCGGTCTCTCTCGTCCTCCTTTTCCTTCGACCTCCTTGCTCCTCTATCCCGCCCCCGGCTGCGGCTGTACCGAGATGGTTGGTTGTAGTCTTTGTGCTTGCTGCCGCCCCGATAGTTGTAGTCATCTTTATCATGATCCCTGTATTTGCTTGACCGGTTGTAGTTGTTGTACCGCTCCACGTCGTCCTCTCTGGTGTAGTTGTCATTTCTGCCTTCGTAGAAGAGAAACTTGTTTTGCGAACTGCTAGCAGCAGACGTAGCACCACCGCGTATCCTGAGTAAAAACGTACCCACACCATAGTCAGGTTGGGGAATCGGCTAGACAAATCCACAAGTTTTGGCTGTTTTGCATGACAAATTTGGACTCGTAGTGTAGTGCTGTTTGACCTAGCTCAGCAGCATCACAGATCTAGCATACCATGCTGATTGGAGCATGACGAATTGCAAAACACTACTGGAAAATGCTTCTCATGGGGCTCCGCATGAGAAACATTTTCAGCATGAAGATTTGCATTACAACTCTGGTGTGGGTACGTTTTTACTCAGGATACCGCGTTCCTTCTCCTTACTGCCTCCCCGTCCTCGCTCTGGGGACTTTTGTCGCTCTTTTTCTTTTATCAAATGTAAAAATGTCTGGGTCTGGAAGAATCCAACTTGTAATGCTGCATTTGGATTCCAAAAAAATCTGTATTGCATGAGTGCCAAAGGGAATGCAATTCTTGCTACGCGGAGAGGGCATTTGTCATGCGGAATAGGCATCAAGTAGCTCTCAAAAAA
>JACKZZ010003412.1_pt1 | contig 38234 bp, 22 predicted proteins | sample 8027871 | NCBI WGS metagenome assembly JACKZZ01 (sample SAMN15724774, study PRJNA655200) | protist metagenome | isolation source: fluorescence activated cell sorting (FACS) single amplified genomes of... | place: USA: West Boothbay Harbor, Gulf of Maine | collected 2000-07-19
GGCAGTTGTTGATCAATTGAGTCAGACTGATACAATTACTATTAACATACCTGGTGAAGTTGCAGAAAACTATGACGGATTTGATTTTGGTCAAGACTTTTTTGAAGGTAGAGATGTTAATCACGAAAAAGTTTTTCAAAACTTAAAATATGAGCAATATCGTTGGGATTATCAAAAGATTAACTATTATATCAATGATGAAGGTAATTTGGTTGCAAGATTAAATCAACCTTATAACTATTAATAAATATGGAAGTATAAAAAATGGCACAGTTTAAATTAGACAGATTTACATATAGTTACGCGGGAGATTGGGCAAAAGCAACTGCGTATAAACTAGATGATATCATTACTGTTAATGGTAATGTGTATTTCTGTACTAAATCTCATACATCACAAAGTGATTTTTACTTAGACTTTTTATATGATTTTACATATCCAGCACCATATAGTGCATCAGATAATGTTAACGATAGTTTTAATTTTAATGTAGATGTCGGTGGAGAAAATAATACAGTTGACGGTACTGGTATTGATTTTACTGTTACAAGATCGGGTAATCAATATACAGTTACACTAGTTACTGGCGGAAGGAATTATGTTCAATCAGAAACATTTTTAATTCCAGGTGATCAGTTAGGTGGTATTAGAGGTACACACGATGCAACAGTTACTATTGCTACAGTAGATAATGCAGAAGTTGATAATGTTATTGTTCCGGGTGTTGTACAAAGTTTAACAATTGAAGGCATACCATCATTAACTAAATGGGAATTAATATCTGAAGGATTAAGTTGGAGAGGTGCATGGAAACCATCAACGGGTGTTCCTGGAGAGGCAAGTTACGTTCCTCAAGAATATTATATTAATGACTTAGTATCTAAAGCAGGACAAATTTATAAATGTGTTCAAGGACACACATCAACAACTGATATTGCATTTGGATTAGAAAACAATATTAGATATTGGTCATTGCTAACAAAAGGTAGTGAATGGAAAGGCGTTTGGACAGGATTTACTGATTATGTTCCAGGAGATGTTGTTAAATATGGCGGTAACACATGGCGTTGTGAACTTAAACATACATCAGGAACTAATGCACAAGGAATTGATTATAATCAAGGTAATTGGGTAGCATTAAGTAAATCAGATAAGTTTGAAAATGCTTGGCAAACAAGCACAGTCTATAAAGTAAATGATATCGTTAGATATGGTGGTATGGTTTACAGATGTACTATTTTACATACTAGTGCGGCATCATTTACAGGCGACGATAGTGGTTTAGAATTTGATATAGACAAGTGGGAAGTTGTTGTAAGTGGTATTGACTGGAAAGGTTTATGGCAATTTAATACAAAGTATATTGTAGGTGATCTAGTTCGATATAGTCAAAATGTTTATAGATGTATCACAACTCACACAACACCGATAACAGATGATAGTTCACTTGAAGATTTTAACACACTATATTGGGAAACATATGTTACTGGACTTGCCGCTGAAGGCGTCTGGGATACTGAAGAAGAATACCAACCAGGTGATATTGTCGAGTATGGTGGATATGCGTATTATGCGAAATCATTTAGTTCAGGAGCAATACCAAGTGAAACACCTGGTGATTGGGAATTAGTCGGACAATGGTACGATTTTAAAGGCGACTGGAATTCATCAGAACCTTATAAAGTTGGACAAATAGTATTAAACAACGGGTACATGTATTGGTGTACCACAGACAATCAAAATCAAAAACCAGATAGCGGAGTAAACACTGCAATTTATAGTGTTAGAGTTAACGGTGATAACAAGTACGTATGGAACGGTGATGTAACACCAGATCTAACGTTATTACGAGGAAACACATATACAATTGATCAAACACATTCTAGTAACGATAGTAGACCTATATATGTAGCAACTCATGTTGACGGATTTAATGACGCAAATGGTAACGGAGCATTGCTTGGCAAAGGAGTTCAAGTAACTTACTTACTTGACGAAGAAGCAGTTAATACTGCTCAAGATTATAATGCAGGATTTAATGCGGCATCGGCAAGAAGAATACTTGTTAAAATAGAGCCAGATTGTCCGGACTCGATTTATTTTGCAGACTTTAATAACGCCGGAACAAACAATACAGCAGTAATGACTGTTACAGGATCGGGCTATTGGGATTTACTTGCACCGGGCGTAAGTTATAGAGGTGTGTGGGACGATGTTGCTCCAGACTCATCGACAACAGAATATCAATTAGGGGATATAGTTGTATGGGCAGGTACATCATACGAATGTATTAAAAGACATAGTTCGTTAACAGTTGGATCAAGACCCGACAATGATGTTAAAAAAGATGTTCCAGAGTATTGGGTAATCTTTATACAAGGTATTAAAACAAATGCACTGGCACGAAAAGGTGATATTAAATCTTTTCAAGCAGACAGTAACATAAGAATTCCTGTCGGTGACACTGGTACAGTATTAAAAGCATTAGAACAACAAATTGAAGATAGTACCAACGTTCAAGGACCTCAATGGGAGTTGTTCAATGAAACTAGCAACGTGTTTTTTGTATCACTAGATGGTATTGACGCGGCAGACAGAGGTAAAACTCAATCTAATGCATTCAGAACAATCAAGTATGCACTAGAGCATATTGAAAATGACAAAGCACAACTTGCTCCTGCAACGGTAAAAGTAGGAACAGGGGAATTTGCAGAACAATTACCTTTAAAAGTTCCAGCAGATGTTGCAGTAGTAGGACATGAACTCCGATCAACTAGAATTGTACCAGCAGTAGGATTTAGTGATACTGATATGTTCCATGTTAAAAACGGATGTGGAATTAGAAACTGTACATTAAAAGGACTTGTCGGAACATTGGGAGATCCAAACGAATACGGAACAAGAAGACCTACTAACGGTGGTCCAAGTTTTGTCAGTTTAGATCCAGGAACAGGACCTTCAGACTCTACAGTTTGGGTAACAAACAAATCAACTTATGTACAAAATGTATCAACATTTGGTATAGGTTGCGTAGGAATGAAGATTGACGGTGGCCTACATGGCGGCGGAAATAAATCCATTGTTGCTAACGACTTTACACAAGTTATCAGTGGAGGTATTGGTGTATGGGTAACAAATGGTGGAAAATCAGAACTTGTATCTGTGTTTACATATTACAACCATATAGGTTATCTTTCAGAAGTTGGCGGAAAAATACGTGCAACAAATGGTAACAATTCATACGGTGACTTTGGATCAGTAGCAGAAGGTTATGATTTAACTGAGACTCCGATTACTGCTACAGTTAATAATAGATCCGGCGAAGCATCAATTAAAGAAATTTTAACAGACTTAGATAATGAAATATATTTCTTAGGTTATGATCATGCTGGACAAAATTATTCACAAGCAGAAATTACTGCTTTCTCAGGTACAGGTAGTGGTCTTAAAACAGAATTTTTAGAATACAGAAATAAAGCATTAAGTACGGCAAGAATATTAGATCCAGGTGATTCGTCTACAGCAGGTGGTTCAGGGTTTATAGTCATTCAAGGTCAAGCACAAAGTGGTGATACAACAGGATTATATTTAGATCAAACTACTACTATTGAAGATAGTGCAGGTGTATTAGACGGCAAGCGTATCTTTATATACCAAGGTCAAGGCAAAGGACAATACGGTTACATTCAAAGTTATGACCCGTCAACATTTAGATGTGAAGTATTAAAAGAAAGTGATAATACACCAGGATGGGATCATTTTAGGGTAGGTACTCCGATATTAAGTTCTTTTGATGAAACAGCAGGTTATCAAATTGAACCAAGAATTACTTTTCAAGATCCACCATATAGCCAAGAGAGTTTAAACCTAGGTACTACACTTGATTATAAAAAAGTAGTGTGGGGTGGAGATAAATTTGTTGCTATTGCTCAATCAGAATTTGGTAGTCCAACTACTAATAAATTTTTATATTCATCAAACGGAACTTCATGGGCAGTAGGCACGTTTTCAGGTGCCGGCACACCTCAAAATACAGGTGCTTGGTCATGGGATGATTTAATTTATGGTGGCGGCAAATGGGTAGCAGTTGCTAAACAAGGAATCGTTGCTGTATCCGAAAATGGAACTACATGGACACTACAAGAATTAGGAGAAGATAGTACAGTAACTACAAAGCGTCAAGTACGTTATGGTGAAAATGAAATTACAAGAGAAAACATACTTGTAACAACATCACAATACGGAGACAATAAAGTTTTCCACTTTAACAATGCAACAAACACTGCGCCAGACTTTATTTTGAATACAGAAAGTACATATGTATTCAATCAAAATGATGCAAGTAACGACGGGTGTCCGTTATATCTTAGTACTAATCCAGATGGTATTGCAGGCGGCGGCGCGGCATACGTAAACAGTGTAAAATATTTCTTAGACAATGTACAAGTTGCAAATTTAGCGGCATATGTTGCAGGGTTTGACGGAGCAAACACTAGACGTGTTGAATTTAAAGTACCTGAAGAATTAGTTAATACAAATTTCTATTACGTAAACTATAACGAAACAGGATCAAACGTACAAATAGATAGTACATATGCTAGATTAATTATTAACGGAAGACGTGAGTTTATCATCACAGGTACAGGAACTACGTATTATTACCAAAGTTTAGACTTGGGTGTTACTTGGGAACAAAAAATATTACCTTCAGCAGAAAGTTATAATGCTGGGATTGCATCACTTGAATACGGTGCTGGAAGATTTATAGGTGTTACAACTGACTATGATTCTAGTAAGACTAGAATGTACGTCAAACGTTCAGGATCAGCAAATTTCGATGAAGAATTTATTTCTAGTGCTGATATGAGTCAATTTAATGATTTGGTATTTGGTAATAATATTTTCCTAGCAACTAAATCAGGAAGTGACAGTGTATTCATTAATAACTCATACGGGTTAGGAGAATGGTACGAATGGACAGGCAGATTACCTAGTACAGGTGACTGGAAGTTAGGTTACGGACAAGGTGTATACTATGCGTTTAAACCAAGAAGTACTGAATTAGCAATAAGTGAAAACGGTATAAATTGGACAGCAAAATCATTGCCTGATGCAAGAAATTGGACTAGTATTGGCACTGGTAATCCAGGCGGCATATCACAATCATTGTTAGTAGCAAGTGGATTTCCATTACAAGGTTCAGGTGAACCAAATGGAATGAAAATTTTCGCTGGCAGAAAACCGTTTGCAAGAGCAAAAATTAATAATAATAGACTTGATAGTGTATTAATATATGATCCGGGTAGCAACTACTCAAGCGATTTAACAACAGAAGCAATAAATTACAAAGTAACTGTTGGAAGAAATACAGAAGATACTGCTAATGTTTACTACATTGACGGTGTGGAATCTCCGGTACTGAACATGACAGAAGGTAAAACTTATGTATTTGATCAAACAGATAGTAGTAATGAACTTTTTGGCGGAGTTGATGGCGATGCTAATATTCATCCTATAGGATTCAGTTCAGTTGGTGTTGATCAATCAATTGGTTATCAGGATAATGTAATTTACAATTTAGATGGCATTGATAAAACATATGACGAATACCTAGCAGGGTTTGAAGCCGCAATCGAAAGAACAATTACTATTAGTATTCCGTTTGATGCACCATCATCACTATACTATGTTTGTGCATACCATGCAAATATGGGTAATGTAATTAATATTTCTGAAACTAATGATTTGGGAATTATTATCACAGACCCAGTCGCGGCGCAATTACCAAATATTAAATTAAGATTAGCAGACGGTGTTTTACCACAACCTAGTTTTATTAGCAGAGGTGAAAAATTTAGAAGTGCAACAGCAACCATTGATGGTAATGGTTATGCAGATAGATATCAACTAGGAGCAGATGTAGTTGTGTCGGGGTTAACTCGTATACCAGGACCTGGTGCTAACTTATCAGTTTCTGGAATTGATTATAGACAATATTTGATTACGAAAGTTACAAGCACTAACACTGCTGATACAGAATACAATAATGGTGCAGTTATTGACGTTACCGGCGACGGTAGTGATTTCTTTAAACGTGAAGTCACTGTAAATGGTATAAGAATTATGGCGGCAGGCGGTGTCGGCGGCCAAACAGCAGTACCGGATGCATTTACAGAAAAAGTAGCACGTATGGTTGAATTATTTACAGACCCAGATGGTTCGGCAATTAACAATGCACAACAAAGAACTTTAATTAAAACATTAAGCGGAGATGTTGGAACCTATCACGTAGGTAAACCAACCATACAAAGAGTAGCAAGAGGTGCAGGAGCAGATTACACTCCAAACTTCTTAACTGACGCAGGCATTCTTGCTTGGAATCTAACAGACTTGTTTGATGCAACTGTACAAAACGATATGGTATGGTATTTAAACTCAACAGGCGGCGCACCAGGTGATGGTGATATCGATGCACAAGAAGTTATTGAACACGTATTTCATACACTACACATGCATGGATTAAATGCTTCTCAATTAAAATTATACCCCGATTTTTATTCAGATTGGCAGACAGGTGATTTATATGCGGCAATGGAAGAAGCCTATGATGGCGGCTTTTGGGATAGTGCAGGATACGGCGGCGCTGATTGGAAAACTAGCGGCGGAGCATTTGAAGTAGCCGCAAAAGAATACTTGTACTTGTTAAACTTTTGTATGTTTGATTACTCAGACTTGTGGGAGAACGATAGTCTTGCTCCTGAATGGGCAGATAGTGTTAAAACACCAGCAGGAATACAAGCAAATCTTCCTTTAGGTTATGCTTTACATAATACATATATTGCTCCAGTTATTAGTAAGCCTTCACTTGCTACTATTAGAACTATATTCAAAGACGGTGACGTAGGCGATCCGACAGTTGCAGGAGCATCAGGATATATAGTTACTGTTGCAGGCGACGGAACTACAACATTAAAAATTAGTCCACCTTTTGGTAGAGACGAATCACCAGATCATGACACATTGTTTACAATACGTGAACAGTACAGTCAAGTAAGATTAACATTCCATGACTTTTTGGATCTAGGAACAGGTAATCAAAATTCAACAAGATATCCTATTAGATATTTAGAGGGATTTGTAGAAGGTGCAGACTTTGCAACAAGACCAGAACAAGAAACAGATTTTAGTGACGGTGGTCGAGTATTTTACAGTTCAACAGACCAAGATGGTAACTTTAGAGTTGGTGAACTTTTTGAAGTTGAACAAGCATCAGGTATTGTAACAATTAATGCAGATCAATTTGAATTAAGCGGCTTAACTGAGATTTCATTGGGTGGTGTTACACTCGGTGGTACTGGTGCTGTAATTAGAGAATTTAGTATTGATCCATTGTTTACAGCAAACAGTAATAATGTTGTTCCGACGCAAAAAGCCATTGCCGCATACGTTAAGTCACGTATTACAGGCGGTGGTAGTTCGGTTAATGTTAACAAAGTTACTGCTGGTGTTATAACAACAGGCAATACTGGACAAGCGTTAGAAACAACTGACGATAGTGTTATTGAAGTAACAGCAAAAATGACATTTAATGGTGGTGTAGACGGTAGTTTAGCGGCATGGGCGTTCTTTGGATCAGGAACACATATACCAATCGTAGACGATATGGGTGGAACTGATGAAACAATGGAACTTGGTGATCCAGGGCAATATACAGGGGATCCTTCTTAAATGGTAAATACAATGGTAATTGGAGTATAAAATGGCGGAATTTTTACTAGGTAGAATTAAATTTGTATGGAAGGGACCTTGGGCAACAAGTTCCTCATACGTTAAAGATGATGTGATTAACTATGGCGGTAAAACGTACATTTGTACAAATCCTCATACTTCAAATGGATCAGATTTTTATTTAGATACTGCAAACTGGAATATCTTTGCAGACGGTCAAACATGGAAAGACGAATGGGCTATAAACACTTACTACAAAGTAGGTGACATTGTTAAGTACGGTGGTTACTTATATATTGCAAATAATGGTCATACATCAGCAGACACAATTACTAAAGGTTTGGAATTTAACCAATCAGACTGGGACCTTTATGCAGAATTTTTTAATTATAGAAATGATTGGGCAGTAAGTACTAGATATAGAATTAACGATGTTGTTAAGTATGGCGGAACAGAGTATGTTTGTATTGACGACCATACATCTAATGCCACATCTCAAACAGATACAGACGGTTTAGAATCAGACAATAATGGTAGAGCATTAACATTTGATTCAATATCAGCCGCTGACGTAACTAGAACACAAGGTACATACACAAGTATTAGTCCAACAGGCGGCAACGGGTCTGGACTAGTAGTTACAATCGATGTTGATAATATCGGTGGTGTTGCAATTACTATTACAAATAATGGTAGTGGATATTCTGTAGGAGATACAGTAACAATACCAGATTCACTTTTAGGTTCAGGCGGTGCACCAGACGTTACATTTAATATTGCATCAGTTGCAGATCGTTGGAATATTTTTGCTGAAGGGTTTGATTGGAAAAGCGATTGGACAGCAACAACAAGATATAAAAGAAATGACTTAGTAAAATATGGTGGACAATTATATCTTTGTATTGTAGGACATAGATCTGGAACATTAAGTGAAGGACTAGAAGACGATCAAAGTAAATGGCAGTACTTCCACAAAGGAACAGAATATAGAAACGATTGGTCAGCAGGAACACGTTATAGAATTAACGACCTTGTTAAAAGCGGATCGAGTGTTTGGATTTGTACAACGTATCATACATCAACTAATTCTTTTAGAGCAGATCAAAGTAACTGGGCACAATTTGTTCCAGGATTAGAGTTTGAAGATAGTTGGGCAATTGGTACAGAATATCAAAAAGGTGATATAGTAACTTATGGTGGACATAGTTACATTGCTATTACTAACAATGTTGGTAAAGCACCTTACTCAGAAACTGCTGACTGGAAATTATATCTTAAAGGATTTAATTTTAGAGGCGAGTGGGCTGAAGATTCGTCCACACAAGATTATTATGCAGGTGATGTTGTACGTTTAGGCGGATACACATATCTTTGTATTAAAGATACAGTTGGTACAGAACAAAAACCACCACTAGCGGCATATTGGACAAAACTTAATGAAGGCTTTAATTGGACAGGTGACTGGACAAATATTACACAATACAATTTGGGTGATATTGTTTATTATGGTGTAAACAGTTATGTTTGTGTTACAGCACACCAATCAGATCAAGCGATTGCACAAAACAGACCAGACCAAGACACAGACGGTAGTGAGTGGAATATACTTGCTGGCGGTAATGAGCAAAGTGCTGTTACTACTGATGGTGATATACTTTATTATTCAGGTTCGGGTCCAACTAGATTACCGATTGGTAATAATGGTCAAGTACTTACAGTTAGTAATTCAGGATTACCTGCTTGGCAATATTGGGGAAGACAAGATCATGTGTATTATGTGGGACCAAATGGTGTAGACGGTGTTTATCCACAATACGGAAGCAACTTAGATAGACCGTTCAAGTCAATTCGTAGAGCATCAAGAGCAATTGAAGAAGGATCACTAATTCCAAACGCAGTTGATAACTTAAGAAAAAATAGACAGTTTATTCAAAGAGAAACAGTTGAATGGGTAGACTATCAAATTGCAAATAATATTGCTCCATTTACAAGTGGATTTTCATATAACAAAGACAAGTGTTATAGAGATACTGGACATATTATCGATGCATTAATTTTTGATATGTCACATGGTGGTAACACGTTTGCTAGAAATGTTGCATTTACATATTTTACTAAAGCAGGTTTAAGTTATGTAGCAGGACAAGAAACAGAAACAGTTGCGGCAATTAATTACACAAAATCAGTAATTGATGCAGTACTAACACAAATTGATCCTGCAACAAATTATCAATCAGAAAATAGTTTTACACCTGCTGTTGTGCAAATTAAGACTAGTGAGACTGAAGAAGACAATGCACAAGCACTTGCAGATAGTTTAATAGCAATCGTTACTGACGCTATTACCGCAGGAGATACAGATGATGTTCCTGCAGAAGAGCAAGTACAAAAAACTATATTTGTTGCAACAGGAGAGTTTAAAGAAATTTTACCGATTGTTGTTCCAGCAAACACTGCTGTAGTAGGCGACGAACTACGTTCGACTAGAATTGTACCTGGAACAGCATCAGATTACACACAAGCAAGTGATGTTGATTACAGTTTGGCTGGTATAGCACATATGAAATCCTTGTTATCAGATATCATTACAGGACAATCAATAACAAAAGAAACGGCAAATACACAAACTCAAAGCACAGCAGGACCAGTTGGTACAGCCACTGAAACTGGCGTTGCCGAAGGAATTATTGATCATTTATCAGATTACATTACATATTTTACAGCAGACACACAAGATTCTACTGTACCAACATTAACAAATGGTCAAACTCAAGTTAATATTAGTGATGTTGACATTACATCCAATCCACTACTTGTTAGAATAACAACTGCAACAGCACACGGATTAAGAGACAGACAAGAAATACATATTACAGGTGTTGGTGGTTGTGTTGAACTAAACAAAAGAATTTATTATGCTGATGTTATATCAACAACAGAAATTGATTTATATGAAAACTACAGATTAACAACAAAAGTTGCAGGATCTGATTACACAGGATATACCAGTGGAGGAGTAGTTGCATTTGGTGGTAATGAAGCAACACAAGATCAAGATTTACACAATGCGGTTAGACAGTTATATGTAAACAAAGAATTTATTGCTGAAGATGTAACATCTTATATTACTAGAGTTTATCCATCTTATGTTTATAGTGTAGATTCTTGTAAACGTGATGTTAGAGAATACGTAGAAGGATTAATTTATGATTTAACATACGGTGGAACATATAGAACACATTATAATGCTAAATGGTATGTTAATGCTGTGTTAGGTTCAACTACCGAAGACATGTTCTACCTGCGAAATGGTACAGGTTTACGTAATTGTTCGTTGTCAGGTCTTTCGGGCGTACTAGGAACAGCAAACGCTTATGGAACAAAACGTCCAACAGCAGGAGCATTTACATCACTTGATCCAGGTTGGGGACCAGCAGACAGTAATGCATGGATTACTAACAAATCTCCGTATGTACAAAACGTATCAAACTTTGGTACAGCGGCTATTGGATTAAAAGTTGACGGTGATTTACACGATGCTGGTAACGATTCTATTGTTGCTAACGACTACACACAAATTATTAGTGATGGTATTGGTTGTTGGGTAACAAACCTAGGACGTTCAGAACTTGTATCAGTGTTCTCATACTACGGACACATTGGTTATCTTGCAGAAAACGGCGGCAAGATTCGTGCTACAAACGGTAACTCATCATATGGTACATTTGGTTGTGTTGCTGAAGGTGTTGATGTTACCGAAGTTCCAATTACTGGTAAAGTTGATAACAGATTCCAACAAGCAATTATTGATACAGTTCTTACAGATCAAGACAAAGTAATGACAGTATTCTTTAAAAATGCTGGTATTAACTATGAAGGAACTACTACATTTACAATTACAGGTGATGGTGCAAGTGTATCAACATTAGGTAACGAACGTAGAGATCAAGCAGTACATGAAGTAAGAATGTTAAACACTGATGTTAACGCCGACGATGAAGGCGATTTTGGTGGTGCAGATTACGGTTTTGCAGAAAATACTGCACAGTTCGGTGACACAACAAGCATTAGAATTTCAAACACTGATACTGCTAACACTGGTGACTATAATGGAATGAGAATTTTTATTACTAGCGGCTTGGGAGTTGGACAATACGGATACATTGGAACATACAGTGCGGCAAACAAAGATGCAACTGTGTATAAAGAAAGTGATGATCAACCAGGTTGGGATCACATTATTCCCGGAACTACTATTGCTGAGTTGATGGATGGTACTACAAAATACATTATTGAACCAAGAGTTGAAATAGCAGAACCACCATTTGCAAGTACTGCTCAAAGTTACGGTGGATCTATTCAAAGTAATAGAAACTCTCTAGCATATGGTAATGATAGATTTATTATGTTAGGTAAATCAACCAATCAAACAAGATTTGCACAAAATCCAACTAGTTGGTCTAGTGGAGGAAACTTACCAGGTTCAGGAGATTGGACCGCACTAGCATACGGTGCTGGCGATGATTCGACATACACATGGGTGTGTGCTGACAAAGGCACAGTTAACGGTGCATATTCAACAGACGACGGTGCTACATGGAGTAGTATGACATTACCAAGTGCTGTTGACTGGACTTCAACTGTTTATGCAAAAGACAAATATGTAATGGTTGCTAGTGGCGGAACACAAGCGGCGTATTCAGAAGATGGAGTAACTTGGTTATCAGCAACATTACCGAGTACACAAAATTGGAAAAAAGTAATATTTGGATTTAATGAGTTTATTGCAATCGGCGACACTGCAACTTATGCACAATCAACAGACGGTATTAATTGGAACTCAAAAGCATTTCCAGCATTTACAGATACAGATACAAATGTAAAAGATATTGCTTGGGGTAACGGACGTTACTTAATGATAGGTGATAAAGGAACACAGGGTTATATCAGTTTTGATGGAAACACATGGAAAGAAACAACAATCGATACTACTGCTGATAGTTCAATTGGTGGCGGCGATGCTTTCTTAGAATATGGACAAGGTGCTTTCCTTTGGTTCGCAAGTACAACAGGACAAATTAAAGATGTAGATACAATTGGTGCCGCTGATGCGTTAAGACCTACAGCAACTTACCAAATTGGTACTGGTGGTTACACTGTAAGTGGTACAGGAAACGAAGCAACATTCCAAATTGATATTGATGGTACTGGAGCGGCAACTGTCACAGTTAGAAAACTAGGTAAACAATTTATAGATGGCGAAACAATTACTGTTTCTGATAGTTTACTTGGCGGTGGCGGCGCACCTGACTTAACATTTGATGTTAATGGAATAATTGATAGTTCACAATCTTCAGTATCTAACGATGGTGTTATTTGGAGAGGTAAAACAAACGGTAAAACAGATGGTGTATATTCTACACTAGCGTTTGGTAATCCAGACTTTAGACCTACATGGTTTGCACTACAAAGTGGTAGTGGTACAGGTGCATTGACTTTTGCTGGCGCAAAAGCATTAGTAAGATCAGTTGTTGCAACTGGAAAAATTGCAAGAATGATTGTACATGAGCCTGGCTCAGGATACTCATCAATACCTACACTAACTATTACAGATCCTAATAATACCGTTGAAGCACCGGTACAAGTTAGAGTAGGTGATGGTGCATTAGGTAATCCAATTATACTTAATGGCGGTACTGGATACGAAACAGCAAGTGGAACTATTTCAGGAACAGGTACAATAGACCAGTTCCAGCCAGGTAACAACATTTTTGTTAAAGGATTAACTGCTGAACCTAAAGCAGGTACAAACGTTGAATTTTCTAACTTACCTGGAAAATATTACAAACTGGTGACAATTAGAGAACTAACAGGTAGTGCGCCGAATATTAAAGCAAAATTACAAATTAGTCCAGACATTCCAGTAGATACTGCTCCTCCACATGAGGATCCAGTAACACTAAGATTAAGATATTCTCAAGTACGTCTAACAGGACACGACTTCTTAGATATTGGTACAGGTAATTTACCAACTACTAACTACCCAGATCTTCCAAGTCAAGATGCCGATCCGGCAAAAGAAACAGTAGTCGGTGGTGGTGGTAGAGTATTCTTTACCTCAACAGACCAAGATGGTAACTTTAGAGTTGGTGACTTGTTCAGTGTTGAACAGTCAACAGGTGTTGCAACACTAGATGCTGAAGCATTTAATATTGCAGGACTAAACGAACTTTCATTAGGTTCAGTAGAACTTGGTGGAACAGGTGCTGTAATTACAGAATTCAGTACTGACGGTACATTTGCGGCAAACTCGGACAGTGTTGTTCCTACACAGAGAGCAATTAGAACATTTATTAACGCCCAAATTGGTGGTGGTAATTCCGAATTGAATGTAAATATCCTTACAGCAGGCGTAATTGAAATACAAGAAAATATAATTTCAACTACAACTGGTGTAGATATTAAAGTTAACGCCAAAATGAATTTCACCGGCGGTATTGACGGTGATGCAGTAGCATTACAAAGAATGCTATTAAGTTAAAAAGGAGACAAAGAAAATGGCAACAGGAAGACTCGGAGCAGTAAATGTTAGCAGTGGTGTAAATACTACAGCATATACTGTACCAGCGAGTACATATTCTGTCGTAACAGTGTCTTTTTGCAATAGATCAAATTCTGCCGCGGCTTTAAGGTTGGCGGTTTCGGCATCTGATACACCAACGGATGCAGAATGGTTAGAGTTTGACACTGAAATATTAGCAAAAGGAGTGTTGGAACGTACAGGTATCGTAGCAGATGCTGGAAAAAGAATCGTAGCATATAGCAGTGGAGATGCAACTAGCGTAGTTGTTATGGGCATTGAAACATCAGCATAATGCTAAATACTAAAAGTTAAAGGAAGCAAAAATGGGAAGATATATTACAACAACTGGAACAAGTGGTGCTGTAATCGTTGAGAAAAGCGGAGCCTATACTGCGAGAGTTAATGACAGAATTTTAGCAGATTCTTCAAGTGCGGCTTTTACTGTAACATTACCTGCAAACGCAGGATTGGTAAAAGGCGACACTCTTCAAGTTATTGATGTAACAGGATCATTTGGTGCTAACAATGTAACGTTAGACCGAAATGGATCTAAAATTCAAAATTTGACTGAGAATTTGGATTTAAACATTAACAATAGTGCTGTAACATTAGTTTACAGCGGCGCAACATATGGCTGGATTATTGTTGGTGCGTAATAATACGTAACAGCAAACTGAGGAGACGATAAATGGCAAACTTAAAAAGTTTACTTGATAAAGCGACATCGGATGATTTCGACCCGAATAATCCTGGTATGTCTCGAAATAAGTTTTACAACTGTCAAGTATCTTTCGCAACAACATGTGGAGTATCTCACAATAATGACCAGTGTAAGCATGAATTTTGTTGGACACCTGAACCAGATGTAAACAAAATTAAGATACAAATGTGGGGAGGCGGCGGAGGTGCCGCGGGCGTTTGTTGTTGCCAATGGGGATTCTCAGGAGGCGGCGGCGCATATGCAGAATTATCAGAAATTGATATTACAAATTGTAAAACAGAATATAGAATTTGTATCGGACTACCTAGTTGTTGTTCACCTGTTTTCAGTTGCGGATACAGAGGATGTAAAACTTATATCAACAACGGTTATTTGAAAAAAGCAGACGGTGTTACTGATGCTACTAACTTCTGTGCTGAAGGCGGAGTAGTTGGCTGTAGTTTATGTTTTATGTTCAACTGTATTGGTTGTGGTACTTGTTTAGACCCAAGATACGATTGCTGTTGTGCTTGTCATTATGATGCTGACGTTGGCTTCCCAGGAAAATTAGGCGGTATTGCAACGCACTGTAGTAATAATAATTCATGTTGGTACAAACACTACACAACTTTACCGGCATACTTAGAAAGTTGCGGATACAGATACGATATGAATAGATTTTGTGCTTACAACATGCCAGGTGGCTGGGATGGTTGTAGAGCAGGTTATGGTTACTTACCTGGAGGCGGTGGATCACACCAAAGTGTTCCAGGCAAGGGCGGTATTAGTGGTTCAGCATTAGGAGGAAACTGTTATTGTGGAGGTCCAGGTGGTCCAGGATTTGTACGTATTAACATGTTTACATAGGAGATATAATGGCAAATTTAAGAAGTTTAATTGGTTCAGTTAGTGTAAATGACATTAAACCTATAGAACAAGGTTGTACAATGTACTTTGCACCTCACTGTACTTGTTATTGTAACTCAGATTACTCAGGTAACTGTTTTCTATATTGGTGTGCACCAGAAAATGCAACATGCATGAAATTTGAAGTATGGGGCGGTGGAGGCTCAGGAGCAGGATCATGTTGTTGTATGGGCGGCACTCCAGGTGGATCAGGAGCATGGGCATACAAATGTTTAAATTCATCCGATGGAGATTATACTCCAGGCGATTGTTATGCATTATACCCAGGACCCCCAACTTGTTGTGCAAGATGTTGTTGCGGTATTTTAGGGTGTAAAGGATATATTACAGGCACTGGATTAGATAATTTTTGTGCTGATGGTGGTAATGCAGGACAATCGTGTTGTTTTGTACATTGGGGAGCATTTAACTGTTATGGTAATAACTGCGGTTACTACTATACTAACAGAATGTGTTGTCAGTGTTGCAGATGTCATTACGGATCAGACGGCGGAACACCAGGACGTCCAAGTGCTATTTGGGCACAGTGTACGTGTGGTGCTTGTTATTGGAAACTATTATTTCATTATCCAGGCGGTATCAACAATACAACTGGTGGTTTTACAAACACTCAACAACAAGGTAATGCATGTAATTCAGAATGGTCACGTTGTACTAAAGGCGGATTAGGTTGGAGTGCTGGTGATGAAGCAATTCATATGCCAGGCACAGGTGGACCAAGTGCAAGTGCATGTGGCGGCGGTTGCTGTTATGGCTTCCCAGGTGCAAGTGGATTAGTGAGAATTACTTGGAATGAGAATTAAAAAAGAAGGTAAATATTAGCATGGCAACTTTAAGTTCATATGTATCAGATTTAAAATTAAACCCTGGACAGTCTACAACAGGCTTACCGTCAGGTTGTCAATTTGTATATAACTCAACATGTTGGAGTTGTCCATCTTTTGACAACTATCAACAGTACTGTTGTTATGCATTTATTGTACCAGCAGACGCGGCAAGAGCAACATTCGAAACATGGGGTTCAGGTGGCGGTGGCGGCGTTGTTTGTTGCTGTATGCACGGTAACCCCGGTGGATCAGGCGCATATTCACGTAAAACTATTGCGGTACAAGATGGCTGGTGCTATGATTTATGTTTAGGTGAAGGTGCTTGTTGTCATAATGGTAGAAACGGATTTAGAGGATGTGAAAGTTCTATTAAAGGCTGTAATATTAACATGTGCGGATCGGGTGGTAAACCAGGATGTTCATTCTGTTTTCCAGGATGCGGATGTTATGTAACAGGATACTGTTGCTGTCGTGCTTGGAATTGCGGTTGTTGTATTAATGATAACCCTGCAGAAGCAAGTGGTGGTGACTTTATGGTTTGCGGAGTAAGAGGATGGTTCCAACACAGACAATGTGGCGGACACTGTTGTCATAAACATCACATTCCATATCCAGGCGGATTAGTTAACAAATGCGGTGGTACTGTTGCTGTACAAAGTGGCGGTAGAGGTTTTGATACATATGTTAATTGTGCGGCTATGAACAATGTAGGGTGGAATAGACTTTCACCACAATACGTACCAGGAATGGGTGGACCGACTTACGTAAGATGGTCCGGCGGCTGTCACTGTGGTTCATATGGTGCGCCAGGATTAATACGTATAACATGGTTTGATTCATAATTAATATAAAGGATTAGAGGATATATAATGGCTGTAACACATATTACACACACTTTTGACTACGATATACCAGACAAGTATTTGTATCAAACCAACGAGTTAGGATTAACAGCGAGTTGGACATATAGAGGACCTAGAAGAATCTGGGTTCATGTTTCTAGAGAAACTAATAAATTGTTGCCACAAGATTCGTGTTCAGAAGATGACGGAACACCTGAAACTGCGGAAAGAGCAAGAATTCATGCTGGCTTAGAAAATTATGCTGTACTTGTTGATGCTAAAGAAGATCCGATTATTGCAAGTGCAATTTATATGGATATTGACCAAGCAGATTTCCCACAAGTAGAATTCACTAGAGAAGATATTGATCCAACTGACACAACAGTTTATTACTCACGTGCGGCAACACCAACTATTGATCATACCTATGAGATTGGTGATATTACTTGGAATCCTGAAACTCAAAGATGGACATATCCATTACCGTGGAAAGCGCCACACATGACAGAAGAAGAATTACAGTATGGAAAAAAAGGCGTGATATTAGACGCACAATCAACTAAAACAGATCTAGAAGCAAGTAATGAATCCGGCGAGTATGATGATTTAATCACTAAACTGGGTGAATTTATTACTGAATTAGAAGCACTTGATGACAAGTTTCCTAGAGATACATGGGATCCATGGATGATTCCTTTTCCTGAAGATCCAAGAGTGAATGCTGAAGATTCAATTGATCCAGAAGCAGGAGAGAAATAATTATGAGTAATACACCTAGTTGGATTGAAGAAGTTGAAGTTAACTTTACATACGATATTCCAGATCGTTATTTAGAGCAAGAAGCAACCGAAGGCAAAACAGGAACATTTACATATGTAGGACCTCAAAAGATTTATGTCTTCGTTGATAACGAAACTAGTAAAATTCAGGTTAACATGGATGCTTGGGCTTACGATGAAGAAAACCCAACACAGCATGACGAAATTACATTATTTTGTGGTAGAAGTCATACACCTGTATTAATTGATGCTACTGAACAACCTTTATTAGCAACATTAATTTGGATGGACGGTGAGCCACACGAAAACTATCCGTGTAAAGCATGGAGAGATCCAGACACAAATGAAGTACTATATTGGGAAACAGATCCTTTAGTTCCTGATGATGCTTATGATCAAGAAAATATCATGTATGATTTTGATAAAAAAGAATTTGTTAGACCATTTCCTTTTGAACGTCCAGGAATGACACAAGAAGAATGGGATTCACACAGACAGCATTTAATTAATACTACAAACGACGATTTATCTGGAGCAACTTTAACAGACCCAGCAAATGCAGATCAAAGAGCAAAAGTTGTTGCATACAGGGACGCACTTGAAAATATCTGGACTAAATTTCCGTATGCAGATGGTTGGAGACACTGGCATATTCCGTATCCAAAACATCCGTTTGGTGATGCCAAAGAAGGAAACTCTTTCGAAGCAGATGAATCAATCGATCCAGATCGCAGTACTGTAGATCAAAACGATTAATACCTACTTTCACTTTTAAAACCATAGTATATTCGGTTCTATAAATATCTGTGCATAAGCAATAAAGTACAGTAATTAACTTGTAAGGACCATATACCAATGAAAAAAAGAAGTACAGCATTTTACATTAATGGCGGAGCAGGCAGAGTAATTGCCAGCATTCCGGCATTAGAAAAATTTAGGAAAGAAAATCCTGAGGACGACTTTATTATTGTCTGTGAAGGCGGAACAGAATTTTATAAAGGACATTCAGATTTAGACAAACGTGCATACGATGTATGGCATAAAAATTTATTTCTAGATAAAATTAAAGAACGAAATAGTGTTAGTCCAGAACCATACAGAGTGTGGCACTACTATAATCAACAAGCAAGTTTAGCACAATGTTTTGATATGCTTATCAACAACATCGATGAGCCTAGAGACTTACAAAAACCTAATATTAGATTAAGTAGAGAAGAAGTTCTAAACGGTGAAATCACTCTCAATGAAGTAAAAGAAATTACTAAAAAAGATAAAGTAGTTATTTTACAACCTTTTGGTCGAGGTGTTAGTTACAGAGACGGAGTGTTTAATGATAGTACTTCTCGCAGTATAGAGTTTACTGACTTAGTTAAAATTATTAAACAATTACATAACAAAGGCTGTGCAGTTATGATTATGGCTGAAATGCAAATTGATTTTAGTAACAATGATATTAAAGTTCCTATTCCAACTCCTTCAGGGATTTCATTAAGACAATGGGCAGGTTTAATTAAAGGTGCAGAATACTTTATTGGTTGTGATAGTGTTGGTCAACATATTGCTTATGCTGTTGAAACACCAGCGACAGTTATTACAGGAAGCACATTTCCTGTTAATATTTCTCATCCAAAAGAATCAACTTTTGACATTATTGATTTAGGCGAAAAAGATAGAGAATATGCTCCTATTAGAATTACACCTGATGAAGTATGTGATAGAATGAACGATGGTATTATGGAGATGTCAAGTTCGGATGTTGAGAAAGTAGTCAAAAGTGTTCAACAAGGAATTAAAAAATATCCTAAAAAGAACTATGCAATTAAAGAAAAAGCAAAACTTGCCGGCGAGCAACAACAAGGCCAAGTTTGTCCTACACACGGAGTAGTACATACACCCGGTGACGGATATCATGATGAAGCGCCTAAGCCTAATTTTGCACAAATGCAACCAGGAATGACAGCACCAAGTAGCAGTTCGCAGTTTGGTATTGCACCACCGTTTGCATCAACAATGCCAAAGAGTACTAAGGAGTAAAAAATGTCAACAAATAAAAAACCAGTTTGGATTGCAGGTATTGCTAGAGGACATAACTCAGGTGTTTGTCTTCTTAAAGATGGCGAAATAGTTTTTTCAATTGAAGAAGAAAGACTATCGAGACAAAAATACGACGGCGGTCCGTTAGCATCTATGGTTAAGATTTTAGAGTATACTGATAAAATTGATTACCTAGTAATTGCACATACACAAAATTTAAAAGAAACAGGACCAAAAGTTGATTATACAGGTGACGACATTTATACAGGTCTTGCACGTAAATTAGGATTAATTAATAGAAAAGATAATCCTTATGAGCATAGTCAAGTAATTGATTTAAGTTTTGTACACCATAAGTTACATGCCGCGGCCGCATTATATAGATCCGGTTTTGAAAAGGCTGTTGCTGTAGTTGTTGACGGCGCCGGAACATTTTTACCATTAAACTACGGTGGAGAAACTTTAACTGGTTGGGAAACAGAAACTATTTTTAGTGCAAGTTATCCTGCAGAGTTTAAAACTCTTTATAAACATATCGGTGTACGCGGACCTCAAATGCACAGTGTAAATCCTAAATTTGATAGTTCTATGTATAATGAAGATGGAACACACGAATGTGTTATTACTGATTGTGCTGGTATTACTAAAGTATACGAAGCAGTTACTGAGTACTGTGGTTTTAGTTCAATTGAAGCGGGTAAAACTATGGGATTATTTCCATATGGTAAACCTAACGACGATATTCCAAAACTGTTTGTTGATAATGCTAAACATGCAACTTCAAATAGAAACGTAATTATTCCAAATTATCCTAATGGTGCTATTGTAAACTTATTTGCATATAACGCATTAGAACAAAATCCAGTAGAAGGTTCAGAAACAGATTTAACTACAATGCCTAATAGAAGAGATTTAGCATATGCATGTCAAAAAGAAACTGAACAACAAGTTGCTAACTTAATTAGAAAAGCGGTAGACATGACAGGCGAAAAAAATGTTGTTTTATCTGGAGGGTATGCTCTTAACTGTGTAGCAAACTATCATTATCTTGAAGAATTAAAAGATGAAGGCATTAACCTATATGTTGAACCGATCAGTAATGATGCAGGAACAGCAATGGGTGCCGCTATGATGATACATAGAAGTTTAACACAAGACAGTACAATTAATCCAAATATCAAAGAAACATTATATCACGGACCTAAGTACGATTACACAAGAAAAGATATTGAACAAATTGCAGAAGAATATAGTGCCGAAGTTACAAATACAACTTCAGAAGATGTAGCAAAATTGATTGCAGATAGAAACATCGTTGCATTATTCCAAGGTTGTTCAGAAAACGGTCCGAGAGCATTAGGTAACAGAAGTATTTTGTATGATCCAAGAGACCCAGATGGCAAAGATTTTGTCAACAGTGTTAAGCATAGAGAATATTTCCGTCCATTTGCAGGATCAATTCTACAAGACGATGTACACGATTGGTTTGATTTACGTGGTATGGGAGAATCACCTAGTATGATGTATGCTGTGAACTGTCAAGAAGGAATTGAAGCAAAAATTCCATCAATTATTCATGTAGATGGTACTTGTAGAATACAAACTGTTAAAGAAGAGACAAATCCACACTATTATAAACTGATTAAAAACTTTAAAAACATAACAGATGTTCCGATTGTGTTTAATACTAGTTTTAACCTAGGTGGTGATCCTTTAGTTGAAACACTACATGATGCTCTAGAAACTCTTAAAAAGAGCAAGATAGAATATTTGTATTTGCCAGAAACTGAAACACTTGTAAAGATTAGCAACGAATAAATAGTTGTATGATGAACTGGCTTAGAGATTTCTTTTCAAAAGGTGATAAAAACACCATCAATATGAAGCAGGGTGCTAATTTTTCCTACAGTGGTCCGTGGGTTAAATTAGTTGCTTTGCCTTTAGAAACACGGTTGGATAGATTTTATCTAGGACAATTTGCTTCAGCAGAATATACTATTGTTGCTGATTATGATTTTAACAATAGAGAAACAGTTAAAGTTATGGTAGTTGCAGGTCAAAATACTGCTGATTCTACTATTTTTGCTCGTTCACACTTAGGACAACCTATATTAGATGTAGGTGTTAGAGTTAATAATAGTTATGTTGATGTCTATATTAAGCCGCAACAAGAAGATAGTACAGATATGAGCGGAGCCAAAGTATTCTTTAGTGCAACATATTATAAAGCAGTAAATCCGCCCACTGCATAAACCTTCACATATATGGTAAATATGTGTAACTAGGAGATTTACTATGGCGGTTACCAATAATCAATTTTACAGCAAATACGGATTTAATGCTCCAGGCTTTACTGTCGATGAGCAAGGTAATGTAACTGTTAAATCACTATCTAGTGAAACTTTAATTTCTGATGTTGTGCAACAAGTTGACGATACGTTAACAACTATTCAATATAATGTTACCGAAAGCGGTGGAAATTTTGAAGTCAATGGCGGACTAAATCCTACTCTTAGCATTATTAGAGGTAGAACATATAGATTTAACCTAGACTTAACAAGTATTGGATTTAATATTAAAGACAGTGACGGTTTAGATGTTACTACAGGAATTCAGCATGTCTATAATGGAGTTACGTTGACAGGTGCTGATGCTCAGGATAAACGGAATGGATATTTTGAATGGTCAGTTCCAACAAATGCTACAGGATTTTATTACTCAAATACAGGCGGAGGAATAACAGGTCTTTTTACTTTTACTGATCCTGAAGTAACCGGCACAGGTAGTTTTTCAAGTTTACTTGTAACAGGAACATCAGAATTTCGAAATGACGTTACAATCAATGCTGATTTAGTATCATTGTCACTAGCATTAACTGGGACAACTGAAAGTACAAACACAACTACAGGAACATTAACAGTTTCTGGGGGTGTTGGCATTGCAAAAAATTTAAATGTAGGCGGCAGTATTATAGCCGATGATTTTTTATCAACTAAAGTAGGAATACCAACATTATCAAGTGGTACAAACTTAGATTTAAAAGCAAACAATGCAATTACATTTACTATTGATAATATTGAACAGGGTAGATTAACTGTTAATGGATTTTATAATATTGATATGTATAATGGAACCGTAAATAATACAGTTATCGGAAATGATGTACCAAATGACGGAACATTTACAAATCTTATTATGAATCAAGCACCAACATTAAAAGAACATGTTACACGAAAAGATTACGTTGACTCGAATGATATTGTGTACAGTATAGCATTTGGAGCATAGAATGGAAAAAGAATATATCGTAGGATTAAAACGCGGAGTAGATTTTCAAAAATTTAATAGCGATATGGTTTCTATATCTGGCGCAGGAGCAATACCTCCGAGAAATGTTACTGTTGCAAATCAAAGACCTTTATCTCAAAGATTAACACATTATATGCTTACAGATGATGAAGCACAAGCACTAAGACTTGATGCTAGAGTTGAATGTGTAGAAATACCGCCTGAACAGCGAGACGATATTCAGATAAAATCATACGCAACACAAGAAGGTAATTTTACAAAAACAACCTTAACTACTGGTCCTTTTATAAATTGGGGATTAAGAAGAACTAACGAAAAATCAAATATATATGGTAGTGCAAGTGTTGTTAGCGGTGGATATAATCATACTTTAGACGGATCAGGAGTAGATGTAGTTGTTCAAGATACAGGTATTGAATCAACGCACCCCGAATGGCAGGATGCAGAGGGAACATCTAGACTTAAAAAAATTAATTGGTATACAGAAAGTGGGTTAACTGGAACACAAAATACTAACCATTATAGAGATTATCACGGACACGGTACACACGTTGGAGCAACAATGGCTGGAAAAAACTATGGTTGGGCAAAAGGTGCAGATATATATGCACAAAAAGTTGCGGGCCTAGAAGGTACCGGAGACAGCGGAACTGGAATATCTATTACAAACTGCTTTGATGTAATTAAAGAGTGGCACAATAGAAAGGCAAAAGGAGCGTATACTCCAACTGGTGCTACATACACAGGCGCAACAGGAGTTATGGTATTAACTATTGGAAATCATAATTTTGTACAAAATGACAAAATAAGAATTGCTCCGGGTAGTTTAGTTTTTACTTGTGCAAAAGATAGTCATACAACGCACCATCCGTATCCTAGATCAAGAAATGTACCAAATGCAATAGGAACTGATCCTTATTACAACAAAGACGTTACAATTACAGCAACAACAGCAACTACAATCACAATGAACGTAGGTATTAGTTCAGATACTAGCGAACATCGATTTGTTAGTGCAATACCTGGGTGTGTTACAGCATCCGGATCTAAAAGATTACAAAAGAAAAGACCTACAGTAGTAAACATGAGTTGGGGATATAATACTACTTTTACAAACATCACCGGTGGTGTGTATAGAGGTACTCCGTGGACTGGTAATGCTAAAGTTTCTGCTTACGGCATGATTGGTGATGGTTTAAATAGACACAACGTTAGAGTATCTAGTGTTGATATTGATATACAAGAAATGATTGATGCCGGCATACATGTAGTAATTGCATCAGGTAATGCATACCAAAAAATAGATGTTCCTACAGGAGTTGATTACGATAATTATTACACTAATATTTTTGGAAATAGATATTATCACAGAGGCGGCAGTCCTTTCGATGATCAAGCAATTAATGTTGGAAATATTGATAGTACAACCAAATTAACATCAGGTGAACTTAAAGAACAAAAAAAAGGTAGTTCTAATTGCGGGCCAGGTGTAGACATTTATGCTCCAGGTAGTAATATTATGTCAGCGTGTAGTACTCTTACAGCATTTCCAAGTTCTCAAGGAACTTATTATTTTGATGGTAATTTTAAACAAGCAAATATTAGCGGAACGTCGATGGCGGCACCTCAAGTTGCTGGTGTGATTGCATTATATTTGCAAATAAATCCCGAAGCAACAGTTAAAGAAGTAAAAGATTGGTTGATAAGAACAAGCATATCTGATACATTATATGATAGTTCTGGCGATAACGATTATACTGATTTTAGATCATTACTAGGAGGAGCAAATATACAAATGTTTAATCCTTACAACAGTCAATATGGATTAGTATTAGATGTTGCATCAAAGACTTCTTCAACAGTTGGAACTAATACAGCAACTTACACACTAACATCAAATGTTGATGTAGTCGACGAAGGTGGATCGTTTACTGTTTCTCTAGCAACAGCAAATGTTACTGCTGGTACTTCTGTTCCGTATACAATTACAGGAATAAGTGCAAATGATTTGTCCTCTGGAAGTTTAACAGGTAATTTTGTTGTAGGAACTACAGATAACCTTACATTTACTTTAGCATCGGATGCTACTACAGAAGGATTAGAAACTATTTCATTAAATTTAGATGATGTAGGTACATCAATATCTATTATTGTTGTTGACACTAGTTTAAGTTCAGCAACATACACATTGAATACTAATACAGGTTCAGTTAATGAAGGTTCAACGTTTACTGTTACCTTAGGATCAACCAATGCCGTTGCAGGAACATCAATACCATATACAATCACAGGAGTAACATCAGCAGACATCAACGATGCGGCACTAACAGGTAGTTTTGTTGTAGGAATCACAGAATCGATAACCTATACAGTCTCGGCTGATGCAACAACTGAAGGCAGTGAAATATTCACAATGACTTTAGACGGTACTAGTGTAAGAGTTAGTGTTACTATTGGAGATACTTCAACTACTCCTATTGCAACATACACACTAGCATCATCTGCGGCAAACGTAGACGAAGGAAGTTCGTTTACATTAACATTAACAACAACAAATGTTACAGCAGGTACATTGATACCGTATACAATTACAGGTGTAACGTCTGCAGATATTGGTGATGCAAGTCTAACAGGACAATTTGTTGTAGGTAGTAGCGACTCGGTGATTATTCAAACTAGTGCAGACCAAGCAACTGAAGGACCTGAGACATTCACAATGACCTTAGATGGAAAAGGCGTTACTGAAAGCGTAACAATTAACGATACAAGTGTTGCAGGAGTACCAACATACACACTCACAAGAAGTGCTACTAGTGTTGATGAAGGAAGTTCATTTAGAATTACATTAACAACTACTAACATCGGCGATGGAACAACAGTACCGTACACAATTACAGGTGTGACAACAGGCGACATTAATAGTGCAAGCCTAACAGGAAACTTTACAATTAATAATAACACAGCAACACTTGATGTTGCAACTACAGCAGACGTAGCAACTGAAGGTGCTGAAACATTTACATTAACCTTAAACGGTTCAGGAGATAGTATTACAGTAACTATTAATGATACAAGTCAAACAGGAGTAGCAACATACTCGCTTGGAAGAAGTGCTAGTGATGTTGATGAAGGAAATTCATTTACAATTACACTAACAACTACCAATGTCGTTAATGGAACAACAGTACCGTACACAATTACAGGAGTTAGTTCGGCTGATATTAACAGTGCACCGTTATCAGGAAACTTTACAATTAATAATAACACAGCAACGCTTGATGTTTCAACAACTGAAGATTTAACAACCGAAGGTGATGAAACATTTACATTAACACTAACTGGTTCGGGAGATGATATTTCGGTAACTATTAATGATACCAGTGTTACCTATTCGTTTACTCCAGATTACACTATTTCTGTTACTAACACTGGAAATAGTTATAATCTAACAGGTACTGATCGAAGTGGTGCAGTGAATGGTTCAAATAATCCTGCAATATCATTTAATAGTGGTGATAAAGTTAGGTTTAATATAAATGCAAGTACATCGAGCAGTCACCCGTTTTATGTTAAAACACAGTCAGGCGGCGGCACAGGGAATCAAGCAAGTGGGGTCAATGGCGCAGGTACAACACAAGTTGATTGGACTATAGGAAGTAATGGAACATTTTACTATCAATGTAGTGTTCATGGCGGAATGTACGGTCAAATAAACGTTAGTTAAACAGGCACAGGATGATATTAAATAACAGCAGGTTGCTAACAATGGTAAATACATAAAGTTATAGGATACTAGGAAAAAATGGCACGTAAACGCATACAAGAATATAAATTCACACCAGGAATATCGTACACAGGAAACCTCTATCCTAATGCATGGTATTTGTTGTACAATAATAAAGACTTCATAGTTGCTGAAATGTCAGCCTGGATTGCTGATCAAGTTGCAGGTGGAGCAGGAAGTTGGAATGGTTATACATACAACGATGCAAAATGTAGAAGAGATGTAAAATACATATTAGATGCTTATGCTATAGATTTACGATATGGTGGAAATGAAGAAACTGTTTTGGTAGCAAACAAATATTGGGATGACGATGTCCCACAAGTTGACGGTGACAGACAACCAGAAATTGATACCCACACTTTTATTAAAAACTTAATTAAAAATAATATTTTAACAAACACTGTTCAATCAACTCCTGCACAATTAGCAGTACCTCAAGTTGTTGACAGCACAAAAACTGCCGAAGATGGTACTAGTGATAGAACAGATGAGTTAGCCGACATTGTCATCAATGTTATTACAACAGGATTAAGTGCTATGCCAGCAACGGCATTTAATGGCTATACTAGAATTAAAGTTCCTAAGAAAATTAGAGATGAAGAACTATTAATTATTTCGAATGTAACAACAGGTGAATTGTTATATAATTTTAATGATCCAACAAAATTAGCAACATGCGTATTCAAACAATTTGATAGAGGCGCAAGAGATTTTAAACAATTTGATTTTGAACACGATGAAGATTTTTACAATTATCTGCAAAACGGTGATTATATCACAACTATTAAATTGTATGCTGATACAACTGGACAATCATCTGCAGCAGATGATTTACAAATTTTTATTGAAGATCCTATACAACAAACAAGACCTTTTGATTTTGGTACTGATGCCATTGAACGTAATCGTGTTGCAAATCCTTTATCAATGCTTGATGCTGACTTTGAGTATGGTCTACAGCCAACAAAATGGCAAGCAATTGGTACTGTAAGAGGATATCCATCAACATATGAAATTCCTGGAACTGAAATTAATGCAACAAATATTACTACAGATGTTAGTGACGGAACAGACGGTGTAGGTCAAAGTTTAATTACAGTTACTACACTAGGTAATCACGGATTTACTGTAGGACAACCTATTGCAGTAAAAGGCCTTGAACCGAGCGTGTTTGGTGCTCAACGTGCAGAAGGTAGTTTTTTAATTGCAAGTGTGCCAACAGAAACTACTTTTACATATTATGCAAAAGCAAAAGTAGGAACAGTTATTGGCCAAAGTCTATATACTCCATATCTTAAATTATCTGAATCAGGATTTTACACTGGAGCAAATATTTCAGATTCTCCTACTTTTGCTTTACTTTCAAATGGTAGTTCAGGTACTGTAGAATTACCACTTGCAATTAATAGTGGTTCTTCTAAATTAGCAGTTACAGGGTCAATGCCAGAACTTGGTGCACCGTTAGATGATGTAGGGTCTGCATTTATTCCGGCTGGTACACAGGTTACTGCTGTGTTTGGTGATGGTTCCAATCCGTTGTTTTCAACTGCCGCGGCTGGAGATGCACCTTTAGGTTCAACAAGTATAGATGTTGACGATGTAACAGGCATTACTGCTGGTATGGCAATTGATGATAACGGCACAGCGAACTTTATTACAAATGTTTCAGGTTCTACATTAGATTTAGAATCAACAACTAGTCAAAATTTTACAGGTGACGGCGTTACTTATAGTGCTGTTGAAGGACAAAACGTTAGTCCGTTGGGTAGTAATGCAACATTTGATGTAACACTTACTAACGGAACGTACAGTGTATCAAATAATAATCCAGGTTCGGGTTATGTTACTGGCGATTATATTATAATTTTAGGAAGTGCAGTAGGTGGTGAAGATACTACACACGATATTGAAATTAGAGTAACTGAAGCAGATACTCCAGGTGCTATTATTACTTTTGTATCTAGTGGAACAGGTTTTGACGGTGTAGCAACATTTAATAATATAGGTGGTACAACAACAGGTGGAACAGGTTCGGGTGCGAATTTTACTATAACAAAAACAGCAGGAACTTATAGTGTATCAGTTACTAGTCCACAAGCCAGTACTGGTTATGTTGTTAATGATAGAATTTTATATTTAGGTAGTCAGTTTGGCGGTGTTGATGGAACACATGATGCAACTGTAACTGTTGACAGCGTTGACAGTTTTGGAGAAATTATCACAGCATCGATCGACGGAACGGGTACAGATGCTGATGCCACTTATACCAGCCCAACTTATACTACTTCTGGTTCTGGAATCAATGCTACTTTTGATATTGGTAAATTAGGAACTGTGTATACAGCGACTTTACAAGATGGCGGTACAAATTTTGCGGTTAATGATACTATTACAATTGATGGTACACAACTAGGTGGTAATTCATCAACACATGATTTAACTATCACAGTTGATACAATTAATGTTAGTGGTACTATTTTAACATTTAGTATTGCTGGAACAGGTCTTAACAGCCAATCATATGAAGATACAGGCAGTGGTACTAACCTTGTTGGTAGTGGAGCATTATTTAATGTTTCAACGGCAAGCGGGTCTTATACAGCAGTAGTTGCTGATAGCGGACAAGATTATGGTGTTAATGATACTATAACAATATCAGGTGCTGACGTAGGAGGTACTACTCCGACTAATGATTTAACTATCACTGTTGATACTATTGATAGTATCGGTGGTGTTGCTGATCTAACTGAAGCAGGGTCGGCCCTAGATGGAAATGGCAGTTTTAATGATGTGCCAGGCCAGAACGAAGCACCAATTGGTGGCGGAGCAAGTTTTGATGTAACACGTAATGGCGGCGTATACAGCATTGTCATTGCAACAGTCGGTAACGGTTATAAAGTTGGTAATAGAACAGTATTATCAGGAACAGATCTAGGTGGTTCACAGCCAGATAATGATTTAACAATTACAATTGATACTGTAAATGCTGGTGCAGTTACAGCAGTAACAGGCGAAGGTAGTGCAGTAGCAGGAAGTACTGTAACTGTTTATAGTGCTATTACAATGAGTGATAGTACAACAGGAGCATTACCGCAAGGTGCTGATGTTAATTACGATGCATTAGCAACAATTCAAGTTACATTCCCAACTCCACACGGACTTATACCAGGATCTACATTCTTAGTTTCCATTCAATCTGGTGATGACACTAACAATCACGATTTAGCGTCGGGATCTTTTATTGCTACAGCAGTTGCAAGTTTAGATACATTAAGTTATCAAGCAAGAGCAGTTGGAACAATTAATACCGATACAGGAGGAGATATTCAGGGTATCATTTATCCAAGATCAGATGCATTTTTTGTTCATAGACCGTTTGATGGAGGAGTACAATTAGGTACTAACAGTCCGGTACACGGAGCACAAGCAATACGTCAGAGTAAAAAATATATTAGATACCAATCAGGTAAAGGTATTATGTACACAACTGGTGCTCTATTTGCACCAAGTTATGACTTATTAAGTGTAACAGCAAGTGGTACTATAGTTAACAGTGAAATAACTATCACCACTGATGATGTTGATCATGGATTACAAGTTGGTGCAGGTGTGAGATTGCGTGGTATCGAAACTCCGGGATATAACGGAGATTACAATATTATTGAAATTGTTAGCGAACGATCGGTTAAAGTACGAGCAGGTTATCCTTTAGGAAGCACTACAGCACAACTTTCTGATAACCCACAAATTCAAACTAAAACATGGCAAGGTGCAAGAGTACTTGCCGGAACCTACGATGATCAAAATGGTATTTTCTTTGAATATAATGGGAAATATCTATATGCTGTTGTTCGTAGTGCAACATTCCAAATGAGTGGTACTGTTTCAGCATCAAAAGACGCAAATGAGATCACCGGAACAAATACAAGATTCCAAGATCAGTTAAAAGCAGGTGATAAAATTGTATTACGTGGAATGACGCATACAATATCAAGAGTTGTATCACAAACATCAATGAATGTAACTCCGGATTTCCGCGGAGTAACAAATATTGCTGGTGCTAAAATTGCTAAAGTTATTGATAAAAAAGCAAGACAGGATCAGTGGAATAGAGATAAAGCAGATGGTACAGGACCAAGTGGATATAACATGGATATTAGTTATATGCAGATGATTGGTATTCAGTATTCATGGTATGGTGCTGGATTTATTGATTATATGTTACGTGGTAGTGATGGTAATTTTATTATGTGTCATAGAATACGTAACTCAAACGTTAACACAGAAGCATACATGCGTACAGGTAACCAACCTGTGCGTTACGAAGTTGTTAATGAAGGAGCAAATGGCAAACTTAAACAATCAGTAAGTATTGCAGATGATACATTATATCTTTATGATGCAAGTGATTTTCCTGCAGAAGGCGGAATTGTTTATATCGATAATGAACTAATTCAATTTACCGGCGTAGATACTACGGCTAATACACTAACAGGATTAACACGTGGAGCAACAATGAGTAATTTTGCTTCTGGAGCAACTCGTTCTTACACAGCAGGCGCCGCGGCAACACACCAAGCAAATACAGGTTTAGTATTAGCAAGTAATACAACAACGCCAATTATCCAACATTGGGGTTCATCATTTATTACAGACGGCGGATTTGACAGTGATAGAGGATTCTTATTCAGTTATCCAGCAACAGGACTCAATATTAGTACAACTAAAAATACTTCTTTCTTGATTAGACTAGCACCTAGTGTTTCAAATGCACTCACAGGTGATCTAGGAGAAAGAGAACTGCTAAACAGAGCACAGTTGCTACTAGAAGGTCTAGAAATTACTTCTGAACCTAATGGTTCAAGTGACTCAGGTAACATTGTTGTACAGGGTGTGATTAATCCTAAAAACTATCCTGCTAACCCAGATGATATTGGTTGGCAAGGATTAACAGGTGTTGCACAGGGCGGACAACCAAGTTTCGCACAGATTGCACCAGGCGGTTCTGTTAACTGGAACGGCGGTGCGGCAGTAGTAACAAGATCAGCAACTACACAAGCATCGATAACATTTGGCATTACAGCACGGCCGTGGTATGGAAGAGCATTAAGAGACAGGAATAATTACATAATGGTTCGTAATGCAGAATACCTAGCAGACGAAGCAAACTATGCAGTAGGTCTTCCAGTTACTGGTACCGGTATAGGCAATGGTGCGACAATTTCATCTGTTGGTGGTGTATATGATCGAGGTACTGACGGCGGCGGCGATTATAGAGTCATCTTTTTAACTGCTAATCATACACAGACATCAGGCAATAACGCCACTGTTGCTCTTACACTTACTAAAACGTTTAAAGATGCTCCAACTAGTAACCTTTTCTTCCAAAAAGCAAGTTGGGACACTAGCGGGGCAACTATTGGTACTGAAGTTGATGTTAGCGATACACGTTTTCCTGCAGGTACATCTGTTACATCAGTTGCATTAGAAGATTATAACGGAACTGAATACTATAATGTTTCATTCTCTCAGAGTACAGATAACAGTACAATCACTAAAGGAACAACAACAGTTACATTTAACTTTACACAACCACCGTATGCACAACCAGGTGAAACTATTTTTGCGTTTATTGCTCGTCCAGGTGAAAGATCAACACTTGACTTGTCATTCATTAAAGAATTAACTAATACCACACTAGGTGGTAGAGGTACTTTCCCGAATGGCCCAGACGTACTTGCGATTAATGTATTTAAAACAACAGGTAATGCTATTAGTGGTGACGTGATCCTACGTTGGTCAGAGGCACAGGCATAATGGAAATCACAGCAGATTTAATTCACGCTATGAACCAAACGTCATGGGTAGATGGTATTGGTACTATTGTGGTATTGTTAGTTGCTTATGCGGCTTATCGCTGGATCAAAAAGAAAACTCAGTAATTAAACCTTTTGAGAATCACCTGGAATAATTCTATAATTATCTTGTATGCTATCCGGAGTGCTTACTTCAGTAAGACTTGAGTTATCTTCTAATGCTTCTAGTTGATGCGGCATTAGTGGCGGATTGTGCCAAACATCGCCTGCATTAAGTTCTTTTGTATACAATGTTGCTTTATTTGTATCAACATATTTTAAAAGAAACTTACCATTGTTTACAAACCACGTTTCGTCTTTGTCTTTATGAAAGTGCATTGAAAACTTTGACCCTTTTTTTTCAAAGAATAAAATTTTACCACAGTATTTGTCGTTCGATGCCCAGATTAATTCATATCCCCAACCTTTGTCAATCTTACCTTTTAGTCTTTTTGGTTCATCACTCATCGATATATTCCTTAACTGTTTTCCATTGTTTGTTAACATGTTTATTTAAACGACTTATATCTGCACATGTATAATTCTGATATTGTCCATGTAAATTAGCCGGCAACGGAATAGTATTAACTGTTGCTCCGTGCTTTTCGGCAATCCATTTTGCTATATTAGCAAAACTTTCTGTTTTTCCAGTACCTACGTTATATATTCCACTAGTATCAGCGTTTAGCATTTGGATATGAGCGTCACAGACGTCATCTACATGCACAAAGTCTCTTAGATAGTTTTCACTTCCTTTGAATATGTTAATAGTACCCGTTTCTTTGGCTTGCTTTTCAAATTTAGTCAATGGAGATGCTTGATCACCTTTGTGTTCTTCTCCAGGACCATAAACATTGAAATAACGGAACCCCTGTATTAACACACTAAAGTCACCTCTCTCTAAACCAGCACCTAATAACCATCTATCAATCAAATACTTGGTCCAAGCATAAGGACTTTTAGGTAAACATGGATCGTCTTCTTTAAATTTTTCTTTATCTAACGGCCCATAAACTCCTGCACTTGAAGAATACTGTAAATTAACTCCAAACTGATCACAAGCATTAATTAATTGCATTGTAAATTCAAAATTTTGATTCATTATCTTTTCAACATCAGTCTCAGTAGTGCTTGATATTGCGCCTAGGTGAATTACCCAGTCATATGCACTTGGATCAGGTAATACATTTTCTTTGTATTCAAAACCTTCTACTGTATGCCCGGCTTCTATAAGTCTTTGGCATAATCTTTTACCAATAAATCCTTCGTTACCTGTTACTAATATATTCATCTTTTAAAATCCACCATAAATGATCTTCTAGGAGCCTTGCAAGGATATACACCGTGCCATACATCATTAGTAAACATTATTAGTTTACCAAACTCTGGAGCAATATTTCTTGATGTTTCACCATCAATGAACCATGTTAGTCCGTTAAGTGTATCCATTTTATCACTTTTAGGCTGTCCGTCAAAAAACAAGATACTATTCCATGTATCAGGTCCATGACGATGTGCTGTTTGATATCCACCGTCCAAATAATCTATCCCCCAACAGTGTATAATTTTATCTAATTTTTGTTTAGTTGCTTTACTATAATCTTCTCTAATATTATCATGAAACCATGCTGGAAGATCTTTATATCCTATATCGAATCCTATACTGTTGAATTGTACTTCGTGATCTTCTTTGATTTTGTTCCTATGTTCTTTCCATAAGTCAAAGTAAAAAGATGCATTATCTAGATGTGTTTCAATAATCATTCTTTTATTTTTCCTATAATATTTGTAGTACTATGTCCTTCTACTGTTGGAAATATTTTAACTTCGGCAAGTTCGTGTCCTACTGTAGATTGAGTAGTATAATCTCCGCCCTTTACAATAATATCAGGACGTATATTCTCTAGTACTCGTTGTGGAGTATCTTCTCCAAAAACAACAACTTCATCTACCCATGGTAACATTTCTAATTGTTGTTTTCTTGTTAAAAAGTTGTTTACTGGTCTTCCAGGACCTTTTAAACGTTTTACACTTTCATCATCGTTTATACCAACAATTAATCTTTGTCCTAAACTTTTTGCATATTTTAACAATTCTAAATGGCCAGGGTGTAGGATATCAAATACGCCATTTGTCCAAACTACTCCTCTATTTAGGTCATCAAATGTTACAGGATGTACTCCGCGTTTTTCAACATTCCTTGCACTAGCATAACAAGCCAATTGACAAGCATCAGGGATGCTCATATTTTTTGTTGTATAACCATAAACTAGCACTGCTAAAAATGTATCTCCTGCTCCTGTAACATCAGCAACTTCTCTTACATCTTCTTTAACGTGCCAATTTTCATTTTCGTTAATTATATGAACACCTTCTGAACCGTCAGTTACTACTAACCAGGTCCACCCATACTCTTTTAATTTTTGCCTAGCAATATCGTAATTAAATTTACCAAACCAATCAGTATATTCCTTCATGTTGGGTTTTACTAAAAAACAATCTTTGTAAAGTTCAGGAGATTGTTTAGGATCTACAAAAACTTTATCTTTCTGTAAACTAACCATTAAATCTTGCGTAATAACTCCTTTGTTATAATCACTAATAACTACAACATCTTCTTTATTAATTGATAACGACTCTGAAAGATTTCCAGAATACAATTCTTCTCGATCCCAACGTAATATGTGTTGGCCGCCTTGGCCTACTAATCGTGTTTTAGTTGTTGTTAGGCTACTATCAAATGCTACACTACTTGTAAGAGTATTACAGTCTTTTAGTAATTCAATTACTTTATATCCTTCTTTGTCTACACCTACTGTTCCGTGTAAACTGACGTGTACGCTTAAATTTGCAAGGTTAAGAGCAAGATTTCCGGCCCCTCCTACACTAAAAGTTTGATAACTTTCTTTTAACACAGGTACAGGTGCTTCGGGACTCATCCTATCGGCATTACCGAGAATCCATCTATCGAGCATTATGTCGCCAATTACTTTAATCATAGACTTTCTAAAATTTCTGTTACTGTATCTATTTTAGTTTGATTTACTTTATTTGTCAAGGTATTTCTTAACCCTATGTGAAGTGGTTTTGGATATGAATGATTTGACGTCCAACAATACCCTCTGTGTTCATCATTTAACACAGGAATAAATTCTTTTTCTACTACTGCAATATAGGTATGAAAAAAGAATTTATTATCTTTACTATTATAAAGTTCTAAAGGAATAATTTTTAATATTTTTGGAAGTTCGCCAATTTCTTCTGCAATTTCCCGTTGAAGTGCTGACCACGGAGTTTCACCTTGCTCGGCCATTCCGCCCACCAAGCCCCATTGTCCTGCTGTTTTGTGTTTTGTTCTCTGTAAGAATAAAAAACGTTTAGTATTCTTCGCGTAAAATAACGCACCTGAACATGTAATATCTTTATCTAAAGTACTAGTCGCCATTTTTCTGCTTCGTATTCGCCTTCATAACTTTTAGTCCAAGTACTATCATCATACTTGTACTGTATTCCTGTATATATATTAGTTATGTACACAGGCGGTATGGATGAAGCAGAATCGGCTCCGTCGCCGTATCCAGAAGCATCAAAAGTAATTTCCCAACTAGTACCATTCCATGTTATAATATCATTTTGGCCAGCAGTGAATAAACTTCCATCTGCATTTTGCCAAGCATTCATATTAGAATCAGAACTGTCATTTTTTAAATTATTATGAATATCATTTAAAATTAAAAAACGTTTTCCTGTTGTTAGTGAATTACTATGTGGGTTATATTTCAAGGGATCTATAATAGCATCAACTGTTCCCCTTGTATTAATTGAATCTGTTAATGCTGTGTTTTCGGGTATTGTATCAGTATCAATAACTAACACCATCTCATTTTCGTCAGTAGGATTAACACTTGCAGTTGCTACAATTTCTGAACCGTCAGATTTTGTTAATCTAATACTGCTTACACCTGCTCTAAATTTTCCAGGATATTGATCTAATAACTTATACCAACTTATAGGATCACCTGTTCTTGTAAACGAACTACCTTGCCCAGACTGTTTATCTGTAACTCCTTCAGTACCTCCGATAAGTTTTGCAACATTGTTAAAGACCAGTAAGTCAAAGTTTCCAGGTGATACAGTTGTTGTTGCCATAGGTATTGTTGCATCAATCAACCCATCATTTATACTTCCGCTTTCGTCAAAAATATTCATAATAATTTTTTCGATAACACCAAGTTTTTTAACTTTCGCCGGCGGTGTAATCCATATAGGAATAACAAATTCTAATTCTCCTACATCGATTTCTGTGTCAACACCTTGTGGAATCTGTCTTGTACTGTAACTTACATTCGCTAATTCAATTAAACTTAAACTAGTCCAATCCACATAGTTTGACGTACTCTGAATTTCTAATGCAGGATTAAACAGAACAAGTATTTGTTCCATAATTTGTAATTTTTGATCGGTATTAGTTGACCATATATCAGTTTTCATTCTTAAAGTAAATGGTACTGGCATAACTCTTTCTACCGTATATCCTGGACCTTGGTCTTCAAGATAATCACCTGCACTATCTGTATCTCTTGTACGTACATGCATTTTATCAACAAATGTTGGATTCTGTATACGGTCTCTAGCATACTCCATGCCATTGATATAACAAGCAATTCTTGGAGCACTCATTACTTTGTTTTCTGAATTATCTTTTATAATACTTGCAACTTGTCTAGTTAAATTACCATAACTTACTGGAACTTTACGTAAAGTGCCTGCGCCATCTTTATATGAGAAGTTACTAAATGCTCTCATAAATTGAGTTACAAATCTTCTTATCTGACCATCATAAAAATGTTGCATTAATTATCC
>JACKZZ010020488.1_pt1 | contig 38188 bp, 1 predicted proteins | sample 8027871 | NCBI WGS metagenome assembly JACKZZ01 (sample SAMN15724774, study PRJNA655200) | protist metagenome | isolation source: fluorescence activated cell sorting (FACS) single amplified genomes of... | place: USA: West Boothbay Harbor, Gulf of Maine | collected 2000-07-19
TATCATATTAGACGCTGACCTTACGTTGTTTGAGTGAGAGCCGTCTGTACGGTTCAAGTGAGAATTTGAACTTTGATCAATGCTCACGGGCTGTTTGTTCTTGCGAATTATTATACCTTGGCGGGGCTTATTTTTCCTGCACATGCATTTGATATATAAATAGTATATTTGGCTGTTATGATGACTTCAGAACCATCATTAGTTTTACAACCAATTAGTTTTATTACTAATAATAGCCAATATCTTATTTAAATACACACTATCATATTAGTTAAGTATTATTACTATGATGTGTGTTTGTGTGCACTTTAGAATGACACACGAAGTCATTTAGCTTGAACAGGAACTATCCATCGTTCTTGACATTCATTAAGGATCGAACAAACCAGTCATGCATAACATGGTAACTTGTGTAGCATATGTTCGGGCTCATGCAAGTCTTTGGAAGACTTGTCGTGGTTGCATGACCCCGCTTGGTGCTTCAGTTTGCTTTGCATTTACAACAGGGAATTTAGTAACTGAGCAAAATGGCCATTCGCTCGTTCTGTTTCAATCGAAACGTGCAGTTGTAAGGTTAGCGTGTTCGTCACATATCTCGTCAATCAATACCATAAATAGAGACCAGGCACAGAAGCCAAAAAACGTGGAAAAATCCTCATACGTTTACAGCAGACTCAAAAAATTAACCGGAAGGAATTGCAGAGAGACGGGGACCGTCGCAGAGTAAACCGGATTTATCGCATGCTGCGCTATCCCCACGAGCGTTGAAGACAAACACTCGGACGTAGTATTTTTTGGTTGGTGTTAAGTTTGGAATAGTATGCTGATATGGTTCACCACCCGCAAGGTTAGTGACCACATAATGACCGTGCTCTGGCAACGGATCTGTCGAATTAAACCACTCGGAAGTATCCCATTCAACTTTATAAGACAATATCGGTGTACCACCATCAGCTTGTTGCCCACTGCCCATACCAACGGGGCACAAGTCCGGCAATGTGACATTGTCCGGTCCACCACCACCGCAAAAGAGACCGTGGGCTGGAACCCGAGGGTAATTCCACATGACTGTCAAATTACCAGCGACACCACTTTGTGGTTTCACTAGAGCAGTGGAAATTTTCCCAGCCACTTGAAGCGTAGGAGCAGAAAAAGCAGGCTCAGGCCATTGGGTCGCACCGTACCCCACCAGATTTTTCGCGGATACACGGACGTAGTAGACAATATTTTCCGATAAGCCAACTTCTGGGCTAATAGTATACGACCTGTGTTTTGTGGCATCTACTTCGACCTCACCTTTGTGCGGCAAGGAATGTTTGCTTTGGAAGTTGCTTATCCTATCCCACTCCACTTTAAAGTGACTGATCGGATCTCCACCACTATCCGTGGGGAGTTGGAACGACACGGTGAGTTTCGAATTCGATGTAACACCAAGTTTGACAGATGTAGGAGCTGTCGGCAATCGGCGCGGATGTTCATACGGTGGGGATGACGGTGTCGGTAAACCGTATCCCATTTGGTTATAGCACGACACTCTCGCGTAATAGTCGATGCCTGTTGTCAAGGATGGTATAGTGTAAATGAATGGCGCCCCTCCTGCGAGATTGGTTACTTCGTGCTGTCCTAGAGCACTGGAGTTTAATCCGCTTGAAAAGTTTGAATAAATATCCCACTCCACCATGTATTTTGTGACGGTATCACCCCCGTCATCTTGGGGCGGATTTATAAATACGCGCATGGATGTTCCGTCGACAACTTGGAGCGTTACTCCTGTAGCTACGCCAGGTACAACCATCGGTTTCTGCGCACTCGGTTTACTGTACACGGCAAGACCGTAACCCATCTGGTTGAAAGCTGTGACACGAATAAAATACATAGAACCCTGAACTAAGCCCGTAATAAGCTGTTGTCCAGTGCACGGAGGAAAAGTGACACCATCCCCGATCGTTGTGATCGTAACTAGCGCACTATTATTGTTATTCGTGACAACGGAGTTATCGATAACTTGGAGTGCAGGAATATTGCCAAGATCAGTCATGAATGTAATACTCCACGAATATTCGCCGGGATGTTGATGAGCCGTTCTTGTAATGTGAACTTTCCCAATATTAGGCAAGTCTTGCAATCTCGACTGAATAGACCCTTTACAGTTTGGATACCCGTTAGTGCACTGTGAACAGATTACTTTGTTACACGTGGCAACATTGTTCGTTGTTGGACTAATACTCGACACTTCGTCAACGGCCATAGGAACCTCGTCAGGCCGAATGATGCCAGTTTTTTCGGTTGCGCCATTCCGTGTCAAAGCCAAACGGAAAGTTCCAGCAGATCCTACAGACGTTTTTATTCCACTAGTGTCCCCACTTGGCAGTTTTATTCGAAGTTCTTGAACTTCTTTTACATCGTAACGCGGACATCGAACTTCTTTCGTTCCACTGCTTCCAAAGGACGAACTGGTATCCCATTCAATTTTATATCCTTGTACTGGCGCACCTCCATCACTCAATGGCTTACTATAATTAACATATAGCTCCGACGATGACAATGGTTTCGTATATACGGTCAACGCTGTTGCTCCTCCTGGCACTTGCATAGGGATAAACAACTCACTCGGTGACGCCGTAACAACACGACCTGGGCCACGGTCGTTGGTAGAACTCATCCTTACTATATACGTTGTTCCAGTGATTAACTTTTGGATTTGATATGAACGCGCCGTAGGTGGCACCGTTACAACATGGAATTGGTTGGGGGTTTCGCCTGGGAAGCATTCCAAACAGTGTTTAATGGCAGTTGAGTGAACTTCATTGTTGCCATCGTAGGTACGAGCAATACACCCAGCGCCCGCAAGTTTCGCTTTGTCTATTTGCAACTGAGGCAAATTTCCAACGTTTGTATCAAAAGTGACAACCCAAAAATTTCCAGTTGAATTTTTGCTCACAGACACATCCCCAACAGAGGGCAATGTTTCTAGCGCTTCTTCAAGCGCAGCGACAGATGCATCGTATGGTATGTACGAACTCCACCCAGACTGGGCAAACGCTAGGCGGTAGTAACCCGAAGTACAGAGTGCACCGACAACAATTTTTTGCCTCTCGCTGTATCCCTCTGCTCGGACACCACTGTGTTCTTCAACTACGGCAGCAGTTAACTTCCCATTTCCTGAACGGGTTACAAGATTTGATCCATCGATAACAAGAGGGGGTACGTCGCCAACATTTCTCGTACCATCAACAAATGTAATCATCCATTTAAATCCATATCCGTGAATGGCTCGCGTAACTTCAACGGGGCCTATGAGATAAGATCCTTGATCAGCGATATTCATCAAATACCAACGCAAATCTTCTGCACTTACATCATGTGGAATGTTCCCACTTATTCCACCGCCAAATTTCAACAGAAAAGTTCCATTCGTATCCCCTGGGTGCGTATTTCCAACTGTAACACTTTGGATTTCATGCTCGACCAACTTCGACCACCATTCAATTTTGTAATTGTTAATCTTATTTCCTCCATTATCGCTTGGAATACTCCATGTAACATCAATGTGGCGAATGGGAGTTTGCTGAAGAGACGCTGTGGCAATTTTGACAGTTTCAGGTGGGTCTGGGGACCGCCTAGGAATTGAGTATGACGGTGCAGCCAGTCGGGGCAAGCCGTACCCACCGGCATTTCCTTCACCGTTGTGGGCTAAAGCGCGCACGTAGTGAAGTTGACCTTGTTTCAATCCTGAAATATCATAAATTAATGGGCCATTTGGATACAATGCTCTCATGGCCGTGGTTGCTACTTCTCTTGAACCATACATGTCGCTAGAAAATTGCTGGTCCGCATCATACTCAATTTTATATTTGTCAGCCAATACTCCACCCATTCTTGAAGGAGGCTGAATTATTACACGCAGTGTATCTTTCGAAATCAAAGACAGAGACACACTGTCAGGGGCATTTGGAGCCCGATTTCTTGGTCTAAGAGCACCGGGAGTGCTGGTTTCCCAGTTTCTATTATCAGGAGGTTGTTTGATTGGACTGACTTGTTGCGCAGGAACGTCATTACTGGCTGCGACGCGCACATAATATGTCGAAGTCGAGTTCAATGGAACGCCACTGCCGATCAAATACGAGAAAGGGGGGCTCCCAGCAATGGCACCTCCGGACACAGTAGCTTGTCCCAGAGCAACACCAATACCGTTGCTATTGAATGAATCAACGACATCCCATTCAATGATGTATGCTTTTATGTCTGCACCTCCTGTGATACCAGGAGGATTAAAGAAAACTTCTAACTGCGTGCCAGACACAACCATTAGTTTCACAGAAGTTGGTGCGCCAGGAAGTTGTTTCGGAATAACTGAGTGGTTCAACACCAACGGCTCCGAACAACCCCGCACATTACAAGCGCTTATACGCCCATAATACGATGCTCCCATGGTCAACCCTTTAATATAGTGGCACGATTTACAATCTTGCCCTTCAATGGATAATACTGGGGAAGTACCAACCAGCTTGTGTTCGTTGAAGCGCAACATTTGCGGCGGGCTCTTCGCCATCAAAGATTGAAATGTTACCGAGTATGTGTAACCATTGGCAATCTTGTGACCACGATTTACGCGAACAGCTAGAATGTCGGGCAATTTCTCTAATTGGTTTCTGACGGAATCTTCTGAAGCCTTCTTCCCACCATCAACATCTGCAGTTACAGTAAATGCTGGAATGGGATCCGAGAGCGCACCGTTGTAAGAGAGTTGGTAACTACCTCCTAGATCATCCGCACCAGCACTCAAGGTTATATAGTTGACTTCGTGGAGGACTGAGTCATGCTCAATATCTTCGAAACGTAAATGGCCACTATTGAAACCGGAGGTTGTATCCCACTCAACTCGATAGCGATTCACCGGCATACCACCATCCGATGTTGGAACGCCGAACGATAAATGCAAGTCACTGCCAATAGCCTCAGAGCCCTTCCGCACTTCAGTCACGAGTATATTTACACCAACACCGCTAAGACTGTCGGTATTTGCGTGAAGCAAAGGTAAGTCGCCTTGCATCATGTCGTCTCTGAATGTAATAGTCCAAGTATACCCTCTTTGTTCGTCAGCTGTGTTCCGTGTCACATCGATATACTTTACGTTTGTTAATTTTAATAACTCTTCTCGCACGGAACCTACTCCAATTGCAGGCGCATCATATGCAATTTGTTGCGTCCTTTGGCCTTTATATTCGAGTGTGAAGAAGCCCCCGATTATATTGCCCTTCTGAATCTCTTTTATTTCGATTTGTTGACCAGTTCCAGTCAATGATGATGTAGGAACTAGTTTTTCAAGGTCACCATGCTGATGTGTAAAAGTTATTGTCCAAGTATACCCACCTTCAGCATCTGGCCCAGTACGAGTTACATCAACATTATTCAGATTCGCAAGATCTCCAACGGCAAGTTTGACAGCACTAGGAGATGCATTATGGGAAATCGCAGAAGTAGTTTCTTCTTTATAATTCAGTGTGAAACTGCCACCAAGCTGGTTCCCGTCCACGATTGTGTCCACAACACACTTTGCTCCTGGTGTAGCATTGAAAGTGTTATCTGGAATGCACTCAAATGGGGAGACGTCACCGTTCAAGTCAGTAAGGCTAAGCGACCAACGATAACCCCCTTCTTCATCTGCTAGCGATCTGACGACGAAAGTTTTTCCGACAACCGGCAACAGGTTGAGTTCGGTTTCGACCAATTCTTGTGTTGAATCTGCAGGAATGTCGAACCCGTAGTCGTCGACCAGATTTACCGAAACACTTGCGTTCACTCCACCGACGAAAGGTGCACACAAAGTTTGATTCGACACCGATAGCATAAATTTATCAACTGCGTCTGCAAACCCAATGAAGTAGATAATATTACTTCCGTTCTTTTCGTTTACCTCCATTGTGCGCTTCACAACGACTTTACCAACGTTTGGAAGGTTTTCTAGAGCATTCTTTACAGCAAATTCTGTTTCGTTGATGTGCAAGCAAGCTGTGCTCAGAGCACCATAGTATATTCGGAAAGATCCACTCTCTAAATTACCATTTTCAGAAGACAGAACAACTCTTTGGATTTCAAAGTGCGTCCCCCAGCCTTCAAACATCAGCCCAAAATTTCCTTGGATATGTTGTCCTGGATTTGCACTCGTGGTAACGGTCTGAACCTCGTCAATAGATTGTGCGGAGGTGCGAACAGTCTGGATTTCAACAATGTGCGTTGCAGCGGTCGTTAAAGTTTGGATTTCGTCGACGTGTGCTGCGTACCCCAAGGAAATACTGCGAGGTTTATTGGGTCGTTGAGACGGCACGTGCGATGTGATTGGCGAATAGTTACTCCATCCAACAGGATTGGATACTTTTACTCGGACGAAATATCGAATACTAGTTTTGAGTCCTTCAATAACATAATTACTGGGAAGAACGCCTTGAAAAATATCGTCTTGCACATACACACTCCCGTTTGAGCCACTAAGGTCACTAAAATTAGACCGAAACGGCTTTAAGTCACCAATATTTGTATCGAATCGAGTAGTCCATAAGTGGCCATCTACCTTGTATACTTTCAGCCCCTTTCCAGATAAGCCGAGCCACGTAGCGCCAGCAGATCCTAGGGATGATAAAGTTGCTATTCGAAAACTGTTTTTCGAGAAAGCACCGGAGTTAGAGATAGAATACGTTTCTGGAAGTTTGTATGCTGATATTCCAGAGCGCGAGGGAGATTTATAAGCTGGAGTTATCGTTATTGTTCGCCGTTCGATCAAGGAAAAACTTCCTTGTTTAACAACATTAAATGAAAACGAAGCGGGGGGGTTAGCATTTTGCGCTGGTACCCCAACTTCACAAGGCCCAGTTCCGAAGTTATGCATCGACAATGTTAAGCTGCTTAAATTGCCGTCAGTCGGTCCATTAAGATACAAATCTATAACTCTGGTCTTGGATGTGTTCTCTAGACTGCGCTTGACACTTGCCATTTCGATTTCTTTGAATGTTTCGAAGTATTCGGCCATTCTGCTTGGCATAGCATTCCAAGACAGGCAATTCGAAGAAATGTTACCATTCAAACCGAGTTGAAATGCACCAGCAGACATAGCGCCCCAAGAAGCTATTTTCATTCTCACATGCAAAGAGTTCGTTGCATTCACCGTATAAACAAAACCATTCAACCTGATTTTATGTCCGGGGAAAAGGAGACGCCTAGGATCTGTAGCCATTACAACGTGGTTAGAACCTTTTGTGACCGTAGCTGCACCAATTAAAGTATCTCCGTTGGTGCCATGCTTGCCAATGCCGTTTCCAACAGTATTGTTTGCACTACCGCCCCCTATTCTAATCACATCCCCCTTGCTAAGTAGCGATGTCCAGTCGCTATTCGAAGAGAACAAAGATCCAGATGGAACCCCCATGTTTGGCGAAATATTGATAAAGTCTTCTCCCATTTCAACGCTGACAGTCCCGGGTAGCTCTTTCCCAGTCTTCAATTCCCGTGTCACAGATACATTACCAACACTGGACAAGGCTTCAATAGCCGTTTTCATATCGACAGCTGTAGAGTCATATGGAATTGCAGCCGTGGTTATGTTTTGGTAAGCGAGATCAAAGTATCCTCCTAACTCAGTAGAGCCTTTCACAGTCTCATTTACAGATATTAGGGCTTGGTGCCCCTGAAGAAGACCTGCGTACCAAGTCTGAAGTGATGGAACGTCTCCCGAGCCTGGTGGAAAAGTCGTTTTGTTGTACAGGCCATGGTTTCTAACGAATGTAATTCTCCACTTGTAACCTCCTGGTTGTGGCTCCACTGCGGGGTCTACGGGAACATGGTCCCATCCAGCTGCATGTGGCTCTCTTGTCACATGAACATCGTTTATTGAGTACAGTTGTTCAAGAATTTTTTCCATGGACGAGTCGCTATGATTAAAATTGAAGTCCCTTGGTCCGTTTGACGCTGTTCGAAAGTTGACTCGAAAACCGCCCGACAAACCTTGTGAACCTTTCTTTAACTCTTTTACCGTCACATTCGATGTCCTGGTTAAGTATCCAGAAAACAAGCAAGCGGAGCAAGAACCTTCAGCAGATTCTACCATGGCACTCATGTCAATGTCTAAATCTTTCATGTCGCCTGTTCCTGGCGGATGCTGCCCTGGATTTTCAGTAAATGTAACATTCCAAGTGTAAGCTCCATACTTTCCAAGACGATGGCGAGTTACCTCAACTGTGGTGCAACCTGTCAAAGTCTGTATCGCAAGTTTAACCTCTGTTGATTTTGCATTCCATGGAACATAAGGAGTAGTGCCATTGTAATAATAGCTGTTTGGACCTTTTGGAGTACCCATCAAACTTATATTAAATTGCCCACGAAGAACATTCCCCCGAAGGATTTCCACAGTTGTTGCACTTCTTGAAGTCCCACCGAAGTCTGTAACATTTGGAGATAACGGCGGAACATTTCCTGGAGAATGGCACCCACTTGATTCTGTCCCATCAGATGGGATGCAAAGTGCACTGTGAGGATCACGCTGGAAAGTTACTCTCCATTCATATCCTCCTGTGGTAATATTGACTGGCCCACGGGTCACGTCGACATCCCCTACATTAGGCATTAGCTCTAAAATTTCTTCAAGTGACGTACCATCACCGTTACTATCTGCACGAGTTGCTTTGGCATTGTGATTAATTTTTGCTGAAATTGCATTTTGCTTGATTTCGCATGTTGCACAACTTGTAGAATCGAACTGAAGTTGAAACGTGCCTTTCAACGGTTCACTACCATCTTGGTATTTGGAAGAGAGGTCACCGGGAGGATCAGACAGTTGAGAATTAACTGTGCAAGTTTCAGTCCCCGCATTCGGAGCATCTGTTGCGGTCCGCAATTCAGTAATATCGCAAGATAACTTCGGAAGGTCCCCGACATTCATACCCCATGCAGTGGAATAAAGAGGCCTGGCGGCTGGTCCATATGATCCTGTCGGCCACTCGTCACGTCCATGATCTACACCGTCATGAACGTGGGACTTGAATGTTACAATCCATGTATAACCTTGCGTTTGAGACGGCCCAGCTGTGTTTCCGAATCCTGTAACATTAACGGGCTCGGATTTTTGTGCAGGGGCCCACTCGCGCGATACTTCAACGATCCCAATATTTGGCAGTGTCATCAATTGAGTCGCCAGGTCTACACTAGAAATATCATGTGCTAATAGACCAGTATGATGTCCTAAATAATATATGCGAAAGCTACCTTGCAATTGACTTCCCTGCGTTATCGTGGTCACGCCAAGAACTATTTGGGTTCCCGTCAGGTATGCACACGACAAGTTCTGTCCACTGCCACAAGTTGATGGTACAAACAGTTGCGGGACATTTCCACCCTGTTTAGGATGGGTAAAAGTCACTATCCACGAATAGCCTCGAGCAACATCAGGACTTCCACGCGATACGTCAACAGCGTCAATTGTTGAAAGAGCTTCCAGTGCCATCTTCATCTCCGTTGCATTAGCTTTGGCGGATATGTTCGCTGTTTTTTTACCCTGAAATTCAAGCTGGAAGTAACCTTTGACAGTATTTCCACGTCTCTCGCTGCCACTTACGACATTGTCTCCATGACCCACCTGTAACAATACGGTCGCATTTTGATTGGTTGAATTTAGTCCAGTGTTATTAACTCTAAGGATTGGAGTATCCCCTGGCAGTGTCAAAAATGTGACATGCCAGGTATAGCCTCCGTTCCAAGAAGGAAGAGTGTTGAAACGATCTCTGCTGACTGACACAAGCCCCAGTGGCGTAAATTTCTCCAGCTCGGTCTTCAAAGCTTGCGTATCAACATTCCATGGCAGATTAGGTGTTGTATATACAGTTTCTGTTCCTGCAGCGTTGTCTGAGTGTGGGTATGTAATTTTGAAAAATCCGCCAATGAAACTCCCTTCAGTAACGGTGTTTACATTGCACTGTATGCCTGCACCAGAGCTGTCACCCGTTGATCGTTTGACAGCTGTCACTAAAGTTTGATTGCATTGAAAGGGAGATATATTGCCATCATTTGAGGTAAACGTAATAGTCCATATGTAACCGCCAGCTTTTTCTTTCAACTGTGTCCGAGTCACGTTGACAGACCCAACACTTTGCATGGACCTAAGCTTCTCTTCCATAGTTTGCCCACTTATTGAAGCATCTGTCGGCATTGGTAGTGCAGACGCATTAATCCACTGGGAATAGACAGTATTGAAACGGGTGAATGTCGTTCCCATAGAGTCTGAGATACCTGCAGGATAATGGTTACGATCATCTAGCCCTAGTGTGAAAACACTTATGGGGTCAATTTCATTTCCTGCTTTCAATGTCTTAATACTGACTGTTGTAGCGTCACCGGTCAATAAATTGACATACTGTAACTGAGGAACATTTCCCTGGACTTTAACACCGTTGAAAGTAATATTGAATTCGTGGAACTCGCTATCCTCGTCAACATACGAAAGCGGTGATATTGTTATTTGTCCATACCCAGTAGCTTTAATTCCACCGATTGTATTCAGTCCACCTAGTTCTTTAGTAAAATTTAATTGATCGGTCAGCGGAATTGGTATCGGTATCAATCCTGTGAGACTGTCAGAATCACTTTTGGATTGCAAATCACACAAATTACAAGTTGTTGCCGGGGTTAATCCAAATGTGTCAAATCTTAGTCGCAGGTATCCACCAATATTTTGATAATAATTATCGGTGCTCAAGACAAGGTCAGTATTATCATTTAATTCTGATTTTACAGGATATCCATTATTAGTGCAGTATACTGAAGCATCCATGGTAAGTTTTTTCGGGACTGCTGGAGATGACAAAATAATTTTATATTGGAATCCAATCTTGTTAACACCAGAATATACGCCTGTCAACGCTGTCTTCGTGACTGTTGATACTGTCACGCCTAAAGCTGCCAATTGCCCGATCACAGTCATGTCGCCAACAGTCCCAATGCTTTCAGATGCATGATATGGGATGCAGTTAGTATATTGGGGTGGACTAGAAGCATAATGAAGACGGTAGCCACCACTTTGTCCCTGCGTCAAAACCGATGTAGTCGGTTGAGTAATAGCAGCGTCAATGGTATCACTAAAGAGAGGATCATTAGCGGAAGTTAAAGGATTGCTACTATCTACAGTTAGCAATGGGAGCGGGCCTCTTAGATTATCACCGGCGAACGTAACATTCCACTGGATCACTTTTCCCTTCAATGGCACGTCATTGAACACTTTGAATGTCACGGCTATATTTTCTTTGTTGCTGACAGAGTCCCACTTGATATTATCAAGCAGCCTCAATTGTATTTCTAGGTTCGGAGGATCATTTGGACTTATTGGCGCTGTCGTTTTTGAGGCGCGAACGCCACACATTGTACATGATGTTGTGTCGAATATTAAACTGAATGTTTTAGAACCGAAGTCATTCACACCATCGTTATTAAAGACGTCCTTTTCAAAATCGCTTGATATAATGTATCCAGCAGAGAGTTTTTTAAGATGGGTCGTTGGAGATTGGCCCATAATAGCCGCACCTGATGGGTAATCCAGAGGGCATGATTCCAAAGTGATTCGTTTATAAATATCAAAATAACGGTATTCTACATCCGAGGATTTTTGAGGTATTTTCATTCTGTAAAAAACCTTTTTATTCGGGTAATCATTACCGAGATTGTCCAAATAATCGACGTCAAAGCTAATCAAATCAAAAAAAGTTTGATCTAGACCTGCTGCGTACATGTTAACCGTCGTAGAACCGGATGGATCAGACTCATCGTACCAGGTCTTCATTAAACTTTGAAAGTTAACACTCGCCCCCACTTCACCTCCAGTATATGAACCTGCGTTAGCGCCAAAGCGATGATCAGGTGCACAGAGAGTGACATATTCCTTGGTGTCCGTAGGGAATGAGCCGTCACCTGGATTAAAACGTAGTTGATGTCTGAACCGCACACTACCTGCTAACGAAGCACTACCATGGTCAACCTCAAACTTGTAAGTTCGATATGGGTCGGCAATTTCGATTTGTTGTACTTCCTCCGTATACATACCTTTGTTATTATTGTGATAAATTTGCAGAGTTTGTGTTTTGAGATTGTCTTGAATTCTAACTTGCTGAATTTCGTCTTCATCAATGCCAGAAAGTTCAACCGTCTGGACTTCATCTACATGCGTAGTGTCCGTGCGAATGGATTGAATTTCATCTAGATTAATACCTTCAGTTTTGATTTCTTGAATTTCATCGACATCATTTGCAAATGTCGTTATCGTTTGTATTTCAGGTATAACCGGTTGCGCTCTCGTCGTAATGCTTTGTACTTCATTTACACCTTGGACAGATGTCGTAAAGCTTTGCCTTTCATTAATTACACCAACAGTGGCCCCGATTGTTTGGACTTCGTTTGTCACTGTTGCGTGCGTTGCAATAGATTGGAACTCGTTTTCTAAAGGAAGACTTACGGATCCAAATTGCCCAGTGTTGTTGTTAAAGTCTGAAGCGGTGTCCCATTCCAGGTCATACTTTGAAAAGGTCTGGCCCCCGTCATGAATAGGCACTGACCACCCCGCTTTTATACTTGTGGAAGATATTGGCGCCGCGGTGGTAGACTGGGGACGGTAAGGAGTGCGATCAGCTGGGGAAACTTTCAGCGGGTGGCTAATCGTTGAATTTCCGTATCCTTCTGCGTTGTACGCAGAAACTCGCACGAAGTATGTATGATCAGGATTTAATATCACAGATTCTTCACCTGTCATGGAATCTCGGCCCCCAATTATCCAGGAAAGAGCTTGAGAGCCTTGGCTGACATCGAATTTATAGCTTGATGGCAAGGGGGAATTTTCCCAGTCTGTATCCCATTCAATTAAGTAGTGCGTTATGGGTCGCCCGCCATCGCCGCTAAAAATGGGCAACTGTGGATTTGGAGGTGTCCAATCGACTTGAATCTGCGCCGTTGAAATGACAGTTAAATCGACAGTAAACGGTTTTCCCGGTGGACGCGTTTTCGGGGCAGCATGCAAAGGCCTGCTAGCACTTGGAGGCCCATACCCTTTATCATTGTACGCTGAAATGCGAAAATAGTAGTGGCGATTAGTTATCAAATTGGGAACATTGTAGAAATATCTAATTTTTGTGGGGTCTCCATTTCCGACTTCAGTGAACTCGTGGGTATAACCCGAAGTATCAAGACTCTTGTAATCTGCTTCTCGATCCCATTCAATTTTGTATTTTGTTATTTTTGACCCGCCAGTTTTATGAGGGTGGCTCCACGTCAATTTCAAAGATTTATCATTCAATACAGAAAGAACTACATTTTGGGGTTGTGGCGGACGCTCACGAGGAATTTCGCTCAAAGGTTGAGACAAGGCATGGACACCATAACCTTCGCTGTTTCTTGCAGTCACACGCGCAAGGTAAGCAATGCCTTGCTTCAAATTGGGTATCGTGTACTCATAGTCGCTTTTGCCTGCAAGTGCAGAGATGATAGTCTGGTTCCAATCTTCAGGCGGTACACCTTGGCGCTGGGTTGCGGATGACATGCGTGCACTTGGACCGGTTAGCTGAACATCATGTGGTGTAATGGGTGGAAGATCACCAAGTTCGGAGGTAAACGTGATAACCCAGTTAAAACCATTTCCATTTATGTTTCTCTCAACATCACACGTTCCCACACTAACTAAATCTTCCAATGCATGCTTAACTTCTGAAGCACTTGCATCATGTTTCAGTTGGCGCGTCGATTGGCCCCGAAATTCAAGACGATAGGCACCGCTGATAGGCTGCAGTCCTTCGAGCACAGTCCAAACGTTTAAAGTTACGTCTGTGCCACGCCAACCTTCAGTTGGTTTGGTTGATCCTTGGGCAATAATTGTAGGCTGATCACCTACGTGACCATGTGAAAACGTAATGGTCCATCTAAACCCGTAAGCCCATCTAAACGCAGTAGCTCCCACGACCGATTCCCCTTCGAACACTCCAGCTGCATTCGATGCATTGCCAACCTTTCCTAGAGGTATTCGAGTTGAGGTGAACAAGTTGTTGGTCGTGTTGATTACCACAAACTGCTCCCCTGCCACCCATATGTATTCATCAGGATAAATGTGAGCTCTGCAATCTTCCGTGGTTTTTAAGAACGAGGCGCCCTTGTCCACCGATACCGTTCCTGGCAAAGGAGTTCGCGAAAGTCGGCGGGAGACGTCAACTTTTCCAATTGTTGACATCAATTGAAGCGCTTCCTGGACGGAGCCTGGTCCTGTTGCGGAAGCATTGAATCGAATTGGTTTTGTCGTCTCACCTTTGAAAGTTAAGTAAAACCACCCACCTATATTGTCTACCTTAGACTTTGTCTCGACAAATTGAATTTCATGCACATGGTCTTTCGCTGAAGTTGTTATCACTTGGATTTCTGGAATACCACTCTTCGTATACCATTCAACCTTGTACTGGTCGACATTACTTCCACCATCTGTCATAGGCTGCTGCCAAGCCAAACGTAAACTATTGCCATCATGAACGGACAAAGATGGGTTCGTAACTTTTCCTGGATGAGTTCGAGGAATGTCGGAAGTAATGTACGAGTAAGGTCCGTAACCGCGAGTGTTGAAAGCTGCAACACGAAGAAAGTAACGACGTCCTGTTAATAAATTCGATATCCAATAACTGGAAGGAGGAGTCCCTAAAATTTTTTCTTTGATGTCGATGCTCGCTGAATTTCCCTTTAAATTCTTGGTATCCGCCAAGAGCAATCCAAAGTTTCCTGCACCTTGAATAGTTTCATGATTTAGATGAGTAAAATGGATTTCCCATACCTGGCCACCGTTGGCACCAGTGCTCATGGAGTAAACGTTTGCAGTGTAAATGGTTGATAATTTTTCCAGTTTTAATTTGAACCCACGCGCAGTCTCATTATATAAGATATCATCTGTTCGCAAACCTTCAAACTCTAATTTGAATGTTCCAGAGATGTTCGACAAAGCTTTCGTCGTTACAGTCTGTACCTCGAAAGTGAAGTCTTGGGGATATATGTCATTCACACCCTTTTGCGCCTCGAATATTTCAACACGAGGATCATACCCTTTCAAGAGAGTGTAGTCCGTTTCAATCATTCGCATATCACCATATTCTTGTGTGAAGGTAATGCGCCACTCGTGCCCGTTTCCATAATCTCTGCGTGTGACTTTAATGGGATTTCGACCAATTTTATTTCCACCGGAGATGATTTGCATTTGCACAGCGACAACATCTGCTCCAGCGTCCCAAGCGAGAGGATCTGTCGTCCGTCCGCCCCAAAATAATAAGAACGTGCCACCTCTCTTGAGAACACTTTTGAAGCTGGTGCGAACCACTTGAATCTCATGAACCTTCTCAATTTCAGAAAATTTGAAATCTTCCGTGTCGAAGGTGGGAGAACTGTCCCATTCCAATCGGTATTTGATTACGGGATCACCGCCGTCTTGGTACGGTGGCCGAAAATTTACAGCCAGTGCTGTTGAATTGTACTTGCGGGCCAAAGTGACTGATGTCGGTGCACCAGGGTACGTTCCAACTAACGCAGTGGGCAATGGACCAGGAATGGCAGACTGTCCATATCCTTCTTCATTCATAGCAGTGACACGTACATTGTACTTCGTGTTCTCTTTTAAAGCGGTATACTCATGATTGTATGAAGCAATAGCAGTACCAGATCTTGCAGTGAACTGGAGAATTTGGTGGCCTGAACCACCTTGAAGAGCTTGGCAACCGACCATAGTGGTTCCAAGTGGTTCCACATTATCTGCGCCAGGAAGAGTTCCCCAAAACGTAATTGTATATACATAACCATAAGCAGATGCAATGGTGCCATCGCCTGTCCTTACAACATCAACTTGATCAATCTTCGAAAGACTTTCCAAGGCAGAATCCATTTCAACAGCAGTAGCATTCCACTTCAAGCACACGTTTGTTTCTTCGCCACCATACTCCAGTTTATACCCACCTGCCGTTACAGGTGCGTTCGATGCTTTCACAGTGATAGTTTGGACTTCAGAAACTGATCCAATCAAAAATGTATTCCGTTTCTTCCCCGACGGCCTCTTTATGTGCAAGGAGACACCCGTTCCTCTCCAATCACTTTGAGGAGCTGCTCTAAAGGTTTCGAGGTCGGCCATGACCACTTTGCACACAATATGCCACACGTACCCGAAGACACCTTTCGTAAAAGTATTATTCGCCTGTTGTCTTGTTACCTCGACACGTCCAATGCCATCAAGTAGCTCAAGTTTTTCTCTCATGGTTACGGCATCCACATCATATCGCAACTGTTCCGTAAATTCATCACCAACATGGAGTCTGAAGTAACCACTAATATCGTCTTTTTGTGCATTTGACGTCAAAACAACTGTGTCATATACAGCAACAACACTTTCCTCTCCAGTTAAATAGTCGCTCTCTGCGACCATGGTGTCCATGGGTCCATTGTCTGATGCAAACGTGACAAACCAGGAATATCCAACACCAACAGGAATTCTTGTAACTTCGACTTCGCGAGAAGTTTCAAGATTTTCAATCGCTTCTTTAACTTCCGCCGCGGATGCATTATACGGCAATTGAGAGGTACGCATGCCACGAAAAACGAGTCTAAATGTTCCTGCAATAGCAGTGTCTGAAGACGTAAGTATCGTCTGAACTTCGGAAGTTCCATAAGCACAAGTGCCTTGTTCAACCGAGTCTAATGTCGACCCACATTTACTGCCAGCATCCATGATGTACACCCCATAGTCACTAGGGAGTTTTCCCGGAACAGAGCCATCGGCACCGCCAGCAACAATTTTCATTTCTGGGTTTGTACCAACTAGACCCGTTGCGTCGACAGTCAAATTAGCGAGCGCTGGGGCAAATCGTTCCCCAGCACCCATAAACTCTTGTTTAAATGTAACCATCCACTTGAACCCATGTATACTATATTTGAACTGCTGAACATCAACTTGATCAATCGAGATGAGGTTCTCAAGTGCGTGCTGCATTTCTGCTGCAGATGCATTGTATGGTAGCCGAGCTGTCTGATGATCTCGAAAAGTCAAGGTAAAATACCCCATAGTGTCTCCAACGGAATTTGTTAAATATACATTTTGTACCTCTTTTACGCCCGGTGATGTCCACCATTCAATTTTGTATTTTTTCACCGGCGCGCCTTGTGGATTAGCATCTGCCCAGCGGACTTCAATTTGAGAACTCGATACTGCTTCAAGAGAAATTGGATGTGGTGCCATTGGAGGTTGTTGTACTCGATAAGAATAAGGCACAACTCCTTCCCCCATGTTTTGGGTGCTTTCTGTTGTCGGGCCATATCCAGCTATATTTGCGCCACTTACTCGAACGAAGTAGGTTTTGCCTTTAGTGAGAACAGGGATAGTATATTCTCTTTCTGGCCAGTTTCCGTCAACAAGTGTGCGGCTCGTAACTTTCGCTGCCGTACCTGTCAAGCCATTTCCATTAACTTCCAACAACGGCACGTTCATACCTGCTGTAAGAAATGTTATGACCCACTTGCTACCGAAATTTAATCGTTCGTGCCTAACCGCTACACGGCCGACTGTGTGCATTTTTTCCAATACAAATCTTAGATCAACATCTGTTATATTGTAGCCTACTGTCGCGTTAGTTGGAAACGGAACCCCTGGACCATGGAATTTGACGTTGAAAGTTCCCCCCAAATCTGAATTTCCTGCGGAAGTTGTGATCTCTTGAACCTCGTTGACAGAGGACTTCGTTTCTTGCGACTGAGCAGAAAAAAAGACTGGTTTTATACCTGGGCGTGTTACAACGACATCGACTTTTGCACCTATCCCTGAAAGTGCAGGAGAGTAACTAGCAAGGCACGGTACACCTGTGTTACACTTTCCTTGGTTACCACTAGCAACAGATGCTCCTCGCAATGATGAAAATGTGATGGTCCACACATATTGATCTCTGTCATTTGGACCAGTACGAACTACATTGACAGAGCCAATCCCCGGCAATGTTTGCAAGCTATGTTTCATCATGGCCGCAGTTGCAGAGTGCGCAATCGTGACAATTTGGCGTTTGTATATAGTTAGGACATTCGCGTCGCTGCCGTTGTACGGGCGATCTAATGTGATCGTGAGAGGTGAAGTACTTAGTGAAACAACTTGGAAGACACTGGGGTAATCGTTTCCATACGTTCCGAGTTGAACATAATCGTTAGCGCGAATTCCAGAATTTGAACTCACAGCAAGCGGCGAAGAAACGTCTCCCGAACCACTCTGAACGTTATAGGCACTTCCAACTCGAGTAGCCATCACATATACGGGCACCCCATAAGCGCCTTCTGTATGATAAGTATTTAGAGGAAGTTGATCACACGTAAAGAGGTCAGTGAGATGAACTGTGAACACTTCGTTTCCAATTTTGAGTTTATCACCTCGATTAATTAGGGTCCTAATATCAGTCGAACCACTCACGCTGGCTAAGGATGAGCCAGGATACACAGTGACTAAAATGCCTGGCAATTGCTGCGTCAAGGGCCCAATAAAATCAATGGACAACTCGAACGTACCACCAACGCTTGATCCAGAGTCAGCATGTGTACTCACGGTTGCGATTTCTGGAACAGCCCCTTGTTGAGCTGCTTTAACTGTGGTAACATTCGTTGATATAAAACCATCACTTTTCCAAGCGTCACAACCTTCAGTGCCCATGTGAACAATCTTCAAAGCCTGTAGGTCTCCGTAGTTCAACATGCCACCGTCGTATGTGATGTCGTAGCTATAACCATAATTGGACGCGGCACTCCCATCCCCGACTCGTGATACTGAAACATGGTCGATGCTGCTAACCGACTGAAGAGCATGCTTCATAACTGAAGGAGGCGCATTAAAATCTATACAGTTATTCGTTGTTTCGATGATGTTTGTCCTTCCATTTTTTGTCCACACTTTCCCTTCCACTTCAATGCGATACTGTCCAGTGAAAATTCTACCAGATGACTTAATCATGATTCTCTGTACCATACTAACACGGCCGTCATCTACCCACTCTACCTTATAGTTTCTCACTGGGTCACCATTGTTGCCCTCCGGTTTATTTGCCTTCGGTGTGTCAAAGACGACATTCAGACTTGCATTCGTATCAACTTGCATACGGACATTGGTAGGTATTCCAGGAACTGCTCGAGGACGTTCATAAAGCGGAGTCGCAAATTGGGCAGATCCTTTGCCATTAGGGTTGAACGCTGATACTCTCACAAAATATTCTTCGCCTGGGCGCAAATGTTCTATTGTGTACTGCAAGGTTCCCCCGGGGACCTCTGCATTTCCCTCGGGTTGTAAATTTGCTACATCACATTCCCCAGCGATTCCTTTGCCATTTTTTAAAGTCGATATTTCTATGTGATACGTGGTCCCCGCGGAGCACGTGTACGCTTTCATATCTGGAACATCGCCAAATTGTTTGAACGTGACTTCGTAATCAATACCCCACCCAGTCAAAGGACTATTCGTATTGGCTTTTGTACATTTCTTGACGTCGACACTACTGACGTTAGACAAAGATTCCAACGCAGTTTTCAAAGCAGACTCTGCATTAATGTGTGAGTTTGCGGATACACAAGATGTGTTTTGCCCATATAGATTTATCATGAACTCATTAAGTCCTCCATTCACAGCCGGATCACTGTCGAACTTTGCTGCTATCGTCTGAACTTCATAAGATTCTCCACAAGTGCTGTCGAAAGTGTGCAACTGATCCCATTCAATTTTATACTTCGTAATAGTCAATCCACCAAAGCTAAGTGGCGGCTCCCAAGTAACATTGAGTTCCGTAGACGCACCAGTTACAGAGTTTTCTCTAATATGGTGACTGTAAGCATTGCGACTGACCTCAACACGGACATTTTGAGGCATCATTGGCGCTCGGGTAGTAGGCATGACGCGTTCAGGTGAAGTCGCAAGAAAATTTGAATAGCCAATTTTGTTGTATGCTGCAACTCTAACATACCAGTTTTTATTCGACTGCAAACCTTGTATTCGGTGATGATACATTTGTCGGCCCTCAACAAATTGTTTATGGCCACCAACTAGAGTATTCGCAACGACCGCACCACTCGATTCGGAGATCAAGGGAAGGTCACCGCTGACATGGGCTCCCGTGAAAGTGACACTCATGATGTGACCATCTTTATTGCAGAGAGGCCCTGCACTTGACACTACAACATCGTTCGTAACTCTATCGGTGACGTAAAAACCAGGTTTGGTTTGGCCATATGGCCAGGACACTTGCCCTTCGTTTAACATTTTTTGCAAAGAAAACTGAATACTGGCAGCATCAGCATTTTTTGGGACAGTAGCACTTAAAGCATACAACTGTAATGTTACCAGAGACCCGTCTGGATCGTCTGTACATGTTAATCCCTGAACTTGGTACTGGTATCCCCATTTCGCTTTCGCATTTGTACCTCTCAAACCTGTGTCATCAACGGTGAGATATCCCATTTGATCACCAGGGTAATACATACTACTGAATTCTATGTCCCACGAAAACCCATACTGCGACATACTGTCTTGCACATATGGGTGGCCTTTCTGTAGAAGGTTTCGCCGAACTGCCACACTTTCTACAGTACACAGTGTTTCTAAAGCTATCTTCATGTCTACTGCAGAAACATCATAAGGCAACGGATCGGTTCTTTGGCCATCATAGGCCACGACAAAATGACCATACATGTCATCTGATGTAGATGTTACCGACAGTAATTGGCGATCGTTAATCATGGTTCTATCTATTACTTCAATTTCCGCATATCCATACGGCTTGCCTCCATTTGACGCAAAATCACTCCATTCGTCCCATTCCACAGCAAATTTTGTTACAGCTTCACCACCATCACTTTCGGGTGTTGACCACTGAACTTGCAATTCAGAGCTAGATATTATTTCTAACAGAGGATGTTTAACAGGGCGTGGGACTAGGTTTACGGGCGCTTTTGCGACAGGAGAAGACACTTTAGCTGATCCAAAACCGTACCCGTTATGGGCACGCACTCTGGTATAGTAACTGACACCTGGTTTCAAAGACGAAACGATCGCTTGCGTCTGACCAACAGACGTTATGTGTGGTGAATCAACGGCACCAAGAAAAAATCCGTTAGCAAACAGAGGCGTTAAATTGTTTCTGTGTGTTGTAAAAGTTATTGTCCAAGAGTACCCATTCCCATTCACAGTCCTTTCCACATTGACATTTCCTACCAGAGATAAAGCTTCTAATCCCAATTTAACATCCATGGAAGTAGCTGAAACAGGCAAAGGTTTCGTTGTTTGTCGCATGAAACAAGGTACTTCATTAACGCTCTTCCCGACGTAGCTTGCAACTACCGCAGGATTTTCTACTGTTCCTAAGGGTACGTGTGTGGAATTAAAGTGTCTACTGATATCCGTGCTGACCCTAAATACTTCTCCCCAGTTTGGATCTCCTACACGAACATAATCGCCGCGTGCCAGCTGCTTGGTCAGATCGTTTCCTGGGGTTGTCAGATAAGTTTGCGTCATCTTCGCACTACAAGACCCAAGAGCAGTGTTCAAAGTGTAAACCGGTAGCAAATGCAGATTTTGCTCTGTGTCTCGGTCAATAATACCACGGCGTGCTAGACCAGGACTTATGGACGGTACAAACTTTGCCAGTTGTGTCGGGCCATTCTCTAAACTCGTGCGAAGTGGAAGAGAATGATCGATTCTAGGATCTTCGACTGTAGCCAATGGAACATGCGTACTGTTAAAGTCATAGCTTAAGTTTGTCGAAACTCGGAAGTACTGATTGCCAACATATATATAATCCGCTCTGCGCAAGGTAGCTGACAAATCTTTCGATGTCATCAAAAAATTATTGTAAATAGCATTGCCACTCCCACAATCGCCGCACAAAAGTTTTGTATAATCACCTATGAAAGAACCAAATGCCAACGAGAAAGTGCCGGTCAGGGGTGCCTTATACGCGGATGTAGTGATGACTTGAATATTGTTCGTAATTGGGTAGTCAGTGTATCCATACTCTTCCCCAGCAAAGGATGGACTTGTATCCCACTCAACGCGATGGTAATCCACGACATTTTTATTTCCTGCACAATGGCCATTTGTTTCGACTCGAATGCACCCTTGAATATACCCTCCTACATCAGCATCTTCCAGGTAATCAACACGAAGCGAGTTTCCAGACCAAGGCACAACTGTAACTGTAGACACATCTTTTGGAGTCCGTTGTGGAGCTATGAAGGCAGGAGATGTGACCTGCGCATCCCCGAAACCACGGTCATTGTGAGCCATAATTCGAACAAAGTAAGTTTGACTTGTAACTAATCGTGGCAGAATAGCTTTCATCGGGCTTGAACCTGACTGCACATTTACAACACGATAGTTAGATGGTCTTGTGCCCAATCCCCAATACTCGTCGGACGGTTTTGCGTCAGTAATCGATAAATCAACATTTTCCCCTTTTAAATAAAACGTGTTACCAACGAGAACAGGCTGATTGCCTACACCTACCATAGCATACTCGGGGTTACCAGAACTTCCGTGAGTGAATGTGATGGCCCAATCAATGTTTGTTTGTTGATTTGAAGAAGATGATGTTTTGCTCACCACACATTTTCCAAAACTGGGCAACAAATTAAGTGCATTTTCAACTTCCAATGCTGTCGCATTCCACGATAATCTTTGTGAGGTGTGTCGTTGGTAAGCTTTCAAAACTGAGTGATTGTGTGGCATTAAGGAGGGATTCGCATGATTAGCTGTGTACGTTCGACTTTGATATTTTGAGCTTAACGGAAGAACAAACTCATTAAAGCTATCAGAACCATGCACTGTAAAAACCTCGTTTCCAATTTTGATGTATTCTCCCCGCTGGATGGCTTCAGTTAAATCAGATGAAGTAAACACTTTGTTGCTGTGTTGTGTCACGTTTACATCACCAGGAAGTTCTTTGTCCAAGTCAGCGAAGGCGAGAGTAAACGTCCCGTTTGGTGTGCTTCCCGCCTGGTACCTCAATGAAACAAATTGAACTTCTTCGATTCCGTAGTGGGGGTAAGCTGGTTCTCTTGTGTAGTATTCGACACGGTATTTGTCGATTGGAGCGCCATTTGTTTTGGCTGCAGAAAATGATACTTCCAATTCTGTGCCGGAAAGAACTTTGAGACTTGCGAAAGTAGGCTTTCCTGGAGACATTCGTGGAACCTCACTGCGGGGGGATGTCAATGCGATATCACCGTAACCCCTTGCTGCATTATACGCGAGAACACGTACAAAATATCGAACACCTGTATTTAAACCATCTATGAAATACTCACCGCGTTGTCCCCCAATAATTACTGCGTGACCGAGGGGCTCATTAGTTATTGGCTTGCTGTTGAACGAGTCTGCAGTGTCCCACTCAATTAGATACTTCAAAATCGTATCCCCACCATCAAAATCGGGAGGTCCATATCGAACCCACAAGCTGTTTGACGAAGCAATTCCTATTGTCGGATAGCCATATCCACCATGGTAGTAATTTGTTGGAGGACCAGGAACTTGCTTGGGAGGAACCAACGATGACGGGGTTGTAACTCGCGTCGGACCGTATCCTAGCATATTGTACGCTGCAGTTCTAACGTAGTAAGGAGTCCCAGGGACCAGCCCTTTGATTACGTAAGTGTACGGAGTGCTCGAAACATCAAGAACCTCGGGGCAGATCGTGGGGTTACCGATATAGCTTCCGCAATAACCTGCAGGAGGGACTCCGGTCACGAGGCGCGACACACTAACAGCACCTCCACTCACAAGAGCATCAACGATCTCTAACAAAGGCATAGGCCCCACGTCAGATAAAAACGTAATATTTAAATGTAGCGAACCCGAAGTACTCTTGGCAACTGCAACGTGCCCTACATTTCTTAAATTTTGCAAGGCTGTGCGAAGATCCCACGATGTTAAAGTGTGTTGTAATATACCAGTTGTGGCCTCTTGTCTGATTTGGCATGTAGGACACACGGTGGTATTGTGAAATATTCTGAATGATCCTTGCGCGGATCCAATCACGAGTTGCTGAACTTCTGGAGTGCCAAAATGGTTATCTGTAGTCCATTCAATTCTATATTTTTGTATGAAATCCCCACCATTACTGACTGGTGGATTAAGTTTTACAGCAAGTGACTGTCCACGATCTACATTTCGGGCACTTTCTTCCAGGAGTGTTAGAGAGACTTGCGTGGGTCCGATCGGGTGGGTTAGACCTGGTTTCTCCATTGGTTTTGCAGACATTGTTTCGCACGCCAAGAAACTGTACCCGAGAGAGTTTTTTGCAGTAATCCGGACATAAATATTAACGCCTTGGCTCAATCTCGTGATATTGTAACTCATTTTGCTTCCATTTTCTTTCACTTCTGGAGATGTCCCATTTGCATGTATAACATTAGCAGAGGACCCCGTGCCATCGTCGAACTCAAAGGAGAATGGTTTACTTATTTTCGTATCAAATGTTGGAAGCGTGTCCCATTCTATTTTATACCATTCATTTGCAACACCTCCCGTAATACCAGAGACCCATGTGACCAGCAATGTGTCACGAGTAAATTCATTTAAATTGTTAGGAGCACTTAGGACAGTCTGTACAGGAGGACCAGGGAGTGCTCGCCCCATAATTTTTGGTTGGCAATCTTCGATATCCGGTTCACATCTTGCAATGGCGTCTTCAGGAAAGCCGTAGCCATGGTCATTATGAGCGTATACCCGTAAATATAAAAGCTGGCCTGGCGTAACATCAACATTCGCCCAGTAATCGAACACGCTCCTCCCGTGAACTAACCCAAAATCACCTTGTTTGTTCGGTACAACTCGGACAGTAGAGCTAGCGTAGTTTGCCATCGTCGAGTATTCAATTTTCCATTTGTTAATGGGCGCACCATTGTCAGTTTTCGGATGTGTCCAGACAACATGGATATGGTTTTGATCATTTCTCAGAGAATAAACTTCGACATTGATGGGTTTCAGTGGTCTAGCTCTTGGAGTTTCGGATGCAGTGAATATAGAGAAGGGCAATATAGTAACAGCTTTCCTCGGCTCTCCCATACCGTATGCATTTGGTGAAAACGAAGCGACCCCGTTCCTGTAAGGATTTGATGTAAACGAGGACGCAGAAACAAGAGCACGGACTCGGACAAAATAATTTGTTCCAGCACTTAATTGACCACCTTCAAATAGGGTAGTCACCGCAACTTGCTTCTCAGCACCACCTCCTATCCACGGCGAACAGCTGTTTTCCCCAGGTTGAAACACTTTCAACAAGGGTACGTTTCCTTGTACTTCGTTTCCAACGAATGTAACTCGAAAATGATGCCCTTGGGTTCCATCTGATTGATACGATTCATTAACTCGAGTCACCCATACATTATCAACAGAATCCAGTTTCAATAGTGCTGAGCGGACAGTGTGTTCACCCGCATCAAAATGCACGCATTGCGACTTATTCACACCAAATCCCAACGAAAAGTTTCCAGACGTTGGCTTTGTATTACCGACCCAAGAAATTCTTACTTTCTGAACTTCTGCTCCAAGTTGATGGTAACACTGGGTATCCATGGTTCCTGCTTTACAAGCTTGCCCAGAAGATGGGAAGTCATAATAACCCGCTGGACCGTTGTTAAGGCCTGAGTCAAAAGTTGCATTCGTGTCATACTCGATTCGGTACGAATCGACGTTATCGATTTCTGGGTTTGACGCGAAGCCCAAAAAGTTTTGGGTCGGAGACGTAAAGCGCACATCTAATTGATCAGGTATATCCCATTGACTAGTATTGATGCTAACGTAGTCGGGCATATACGGAACTTGTGCTGTTGGGCGTTGGTATCGAGGATCCCATTTGTACGGCCCTACATCTTTAGGTTTTGAATATTTAATCAGCTCATTTTCTCTGCTTACTGGATCGGCTACAACGGAAGGACCCCATCCGTATTTATTGTGCGCTGAAATCCGAACCCAATAACGCTGATTGTAAGTAATTAAATCATCGGTGTTTTCCCCAATTTTATATTGTTGGGGCGTCTTTCCTGAGGAAGGAACAATCTGCGTGAACTGAACCAGACCACTTCTTGTAAATCTGTAATCTGTATCCCACTCTATCAAATACATATCAACAGCCGAATCTCCGCTTTCTGCAGGAGGGGACCAAGACAAACCAAGCGCAACTCGACTAACAATAGACAACTTGGGAGATACAGGCCCCGATGGACAACGGGCACCAGTGATTAAGTTTGGTGTCAGTTTGGGTTTCCCTTGACGGAACACATCAACGGACAGCTGTGTCGTTGCTTGATTTTCGACGTCAGTGATCAATAAAGTGCTAACATTACCGCTGTTTGCTGTAGAATCAAGGTTACCAGAGTTCGATGTGAATGTGACGGTCCATTCAATGTCCCATTTATAAATTATTGACTGACTTTGAAACGAAGAAAATACGTAGCCGTATTGACTACGGGACACGTCGACTGTTCCAACATTTTCAAGCTTTTGCAAAGCCTCTTGTATTTCATAAGCTTCTGACTCGAAATCAAGTTTATCAGTTTTCACCCCACCAAATTCTAAACGAAATTTACCACTTGATATACTGGTCTCGTTTGAACGCAATGATATAGTCTGAATTTCATTCCAAGAACCATCAACTGGATGCGCTGAACCAGTTGGGCCATGCCCGACACGATTGTATGCAAGAACGCGGACAAACACTTTTTCGTTTGGAGAGCACCCACTAATGATATAATTTTGAAGCTTTGACCCACTGTTGACATCAACAACCGCTGTCTTCACCACGGAAGAAGAACCGGAAAAGTCCGAATCTTTTGACCATTGGACGCTGTACTTTGTGATCGGGTCGCCCCCATTCGACAACGGAGCTTCCCATGATACTCCAACTCTAGTACCTGAAATCGTATTCATCTTGATGTTCGTGGGAGAGGAAGGAAGGACGTTTCTAGGAATCAATCCATAACTTGACATCTTGGCGGGGCTGTAGCCGTGTTTATTGTGGGTAAACACTCTGGAGTACACCATCTTTTCTGTTGGGAGATTATTGACTACAACTTCCGTTGGTGCTTTTGACCCCTTCTGGACTTCTTCGACGTAAACAGATGGCCGTGTTCCGGTCAATCCAAATGAAGTAGAACTAGAGCTACCACTTTGGCGAACTCCAAAATTCAAAGCGCCGCTTGTAGATACTAAAAAACCTGGCATGTCGCCCACTGCTGACAAAAAAGTTACGTCCCATCGCTTCCCATGTCGCGACAACGGGGTGGTTGTACTTTGAACAAGGTCTGATCTTTCGACATGAACTTTGCCGACAGTTTTTATACCTTCGAGGTAATATTTCATGTCTTCAGCACTCGCATCAAAAGGAATACTGACGGAGTCGTATCCCATAAATCTTACCAGAAATGAGCCTGCAAGATCATCTGCATCAGCAATAGTTACGATCGATTGGACTTCTGGGGTTCTATGAACGAGCGTTTCTCCAAAAGGACGGACGTTGATACCAACGGATCCTTGATCGAAGTAAGGACTGCTCCCTTGGAGAGTTTCCACAACGTCTCCACTTGCATCATCGCCTTTTAAAAGCGTCGTATCCAAAACGATCAAGGGAAGATCTCCTATATTATCAACAAACGTTATCGCCCACATAAATGAACGCAACCCGGCAGTTCTGGATGCTTCAATGCGGCCAACAGTCGTCAAGGAATTCATTGCTGCAACAACTGACTCAGCAGATGCATCGTAGTCAATGTCAACGGTACTTTGGTCATCAAAAGCAAGCTTAAAGGTCCCAGACAGTTCCGACTTAGCTGATATTTTCACAGTCTGCACTTCATTTGTACCCCCATTTCCATCCCATTGAACTTTGTATCCATCGATTCCATGAGAATACACAGGTTGCGACCACTCAATTTTTATGGCCGTGTTGTTCACAGACTTCATTGATACCACTTTGGGAGAATCTGCCAGTTTAGATGGAGCCAAAAGCGCTGGAGTAGAAAAGCGGGAGTCGCCAAATGTAGACCCAACACCATTCCAAGCGGACACTCGAACATAGTAGCGAACAGATGGAGAAAGTCCTTTAATTGTGTGGGTGAAGGATGTTCGACCATGGGCTAATATTTCAGTAGAATTTTTTAAAGATGAGTCGAATGTCGGTAATCTTCCTGAGTGAGTTTGAGTAGTGATGCACGAAACACTGAAACCAATCAAGTTGCCCGACGAACATTCTAATTTAGGTTGTTTGGATAAATTAGTGAGAAAAACGACGGTCCAGCGGTAACCATAACCCAGTATCTCTCTAAACACATCAATTTGTCCCATATTTCCAAGTTTATCCAACTCTTCCTTCATTTCATATGATGTTATGTTCCAGGGCACTTCTGCGGTTGTTGCACCGTCAAATGTGACGGCTATTGTCCCTACAGTGTCATTCGATGCCGCTGCCACAGTCACAGTTTGCTGTTCAAACCCATCAAGTCCATTTGCAGTTGTGCTCGTTGACACGGACGCGTCAGTGCCTACTAGAGATCCGTTGACGGCTAAGTACCCATAGTTCTGTTTGTCAGTTGAAACTTCTAGTTGTGAAATATCGCCAACATTAGTCAAGAACGTAATAACCCATCGATAGCCATTATGTGGGTACGTCGGGTTGTTTTCGTTCCGAGTCACACGAACATCGCCAACTGTTGGAAGAGACTTCAACGCTGAAGACACATCATTGGCAGAAGCTTCGTATGATATATCGTACGTCGTTTCTGTTTCAAATCTTATTCGAAAAGTCCCTCTTAAATCATTTCGGGTGGATCGCGTTGTAATAGTCTGCACTTCGTTTGGTTCGTACAATCTTGAGTCTTTCGTTGCACCCGCATCGTACGCAGGATGCCCAGACGCATCCCATTCAACAAGGTATTTTGTAACAGGCGCACCGCCATCATCTGCTGATACAGGGAACTGTACCAGTATACTTGTCTCACTATTGGCATAAACATTTACCAACGGAGGGGGCAATGGACTCGTCTTCGGCGATTCCATTTCCGGCTTGGGAATACCCGGTGAAGTAGAATACCCGAAGCTATTGTAAGCGTAGACACGAACATAATAGTTGGATCCTTTTGTCAGACTTCCGATGACATGCGAGCACGGCGAAATGTCGCAGTCGCCAGCACTCTGTAGCTTTTCGTACGAACCAAGTGATACTCCTCCAGGCCCACTGTCAAAATTTGGCGAAGAATCCCATTCGATTTTGTACATTGTAACTGTGTCCGCACCATCACTTTCTGGTGCATGCCAAAATATGCGCAACGAAGAAGCAGTATGAACAGTTAATTCAGCACGTAAAGGTTCTGAGGGTTTCTGCTTCGGCGGGGCCAAAAGCCTTGGTAACGAGTACTGCGGAGCAGCGAGCCCTCTTTCATTCCTCGCACTCACGCGTACATTATATTGAACGTTCGCGACCAAGCCTCTAATGACGTAATCATACGGAGGCTGACGAGTAACATATGTATATTCGTGATACCCGTACCTATCAGGCATGCTACCAGGAACGGGCGTGCCTGAAAATGCCGTTGAGGCTACATTGTTTTCACCCGTGTATTCAGTTTCCAGCTCTATATTTAAGCCGTTCGAAGATATACCTGCGACTCGATAGACTAAACCAATGCCAAATTGTATCCACGATCCTTCTGAGAAACTTCCGCTTCTCACGTTGCTTGTTGCAGTTACCGCCTTGGAAGATTTTGTAACACTGAACGTCCCAGGCAATTGTGTGTTTAAACCACTTGACACTTTCGCGATAAGACCTGTGCCGGAAATTCCCCCTGGTCCTTCGACTACAGACATGGTTGAAGGATGATCACCGACATCTGAAGTAAAAGTTACATGCCATTTAAACCCTCCGCCAATCACACTTTCACGCTCTACTTCAACTGTGCGAACAGAAGCTAGACCTTCTAGTGCCAGTGTCATATCATCTGCAGATATGTTGTGGACAAGCAGATCCGTTGACAAGTTTAAGTACGATACTTGAAATGTTCCGTCTAGATTTGTACCGGAAACTTCGATTGTTTGCACTTCATTACGACCACTCTTTGCGTACCATTCAATTAAGTAACTGGAAATGTCGGAGCCATGGCTGCTGGTAGGGGGGGACCACACTACAAGCAAAGATTGCACGGACTCATAAACGGAAGTACTATCACTCGCGGGAACCGTCGAAACAATGACTTCACCGTATGTTATGGTATCCGTAACTTTTCGTGGAATTGCAAACGCAGGATCAGAAGCTTTAGGAAGTCCGTAACCGCCACATTTTGAGTTTGAGAATGTATTACAACTAACCATTTCGTTTTGTGCACTGACGCGAATGTAATATTGTTCACCTTTTTTCAAGTCGGGTATAATCCATTCATACCCATTCGATATTTTCGGTGATTCTGCAGATGCTGGAGAAATCTTGTGAAACTTCAGCTCACTCGAGTTGAAATGAACGCTTGTATCCCATTCGACCATATATTCGTTAATGAACCTCCCTCTAGATTTACCCCATGTATCAGTTGTCGTAAGAATAGGCGGAGAATCCCAGTAAACTTTGATTTTAGACGATGAACCAGCAACAAGAATGTGCGACACTTTAGCTGGGGGGTTTGGCACACGCATCGGCGTCAATGTCAAGTCGGAGCAGGGAAGACCATATCCTTCGGCGTTCCAAGCTTTTACACGAACATGTTGCAATACGCCGGGAGGTAAATGGTCGATTACGTATTCAAACGGCTTTGCCACGGGTGTATCAAGGTCAACACGATCTAACGCTTGCCCTGAAATTGAACCACACGTACCATTTTGAATATCGTTACTACAGAAACGGTGGTATGGAGTTCCTATAACGCTATTATTTGCATGGCATGTTATTGCACCTGAACTTTGCACCTGGCCACCGTGGCAAACACGCGCCTCAACAACGGATGATGAACTTGATAGCATCAGCGTACTTACCTTCAATGTAGACAGAGCGCCCGATCTAGTTTCGAACTCAACACGCCATTCCATTTCGGGGCACGGTTCGTTATATACCTTGTCCGTGTAAATTTTTTGCGCGCATGTTACACTGACGTCTTCAACACCGTCCAATGCCTCAAGGGCTAAGGCAATTCTAGCAGGACTTTCATTCCACTTTAAATGTCCAGTTTTCCCGTTTTTGTAAGAAAGAGTAAACTCACCTTTGTCCACCCCCGCTAATTTTATTGTTTGGACCTCGTGAACTCCTGCACTTTCGTACCACTCTATTGCATACTTTGTAATCGGGGAACCACCATAGTTGTCTGGTGGCTTCCAGGTTACTTTCACAGCTTGCTCTGTATGAATGCTTAGTTCCAAACTCGTTGGGGGAGAAGGCCTTATTCCACGTGGAACAATGAAAAACGGGCTACCACGGATGCCCTCCGATTCATAAAATAGTCGATTTGAAGGAACAATGGTTTTTTTCTGCGATTGACTTGCCCAGTAGAGTCGTGCAACTGCTAATTCAGTATTTTCTCTGAATTCAATTTTGATCGGGTAAAGTCTATCCGCTACAAGCGCGTTCAATGTAGTGCCATTGAACTCCATGTACTCGATGTTAGCTGTGCCGTTAATTGAATTCTCAAATTGATCAATAACAACTTCATCATTAACCCAGAGCTTCACTCCGTCATTAACATCGAAGAAAAAAGTGTATTTACCAGAAAATGCCGGCTTCACAAACCCCGTCCATCTAGCCGAAATATAATCAACTCCAGTTGGCGTAATGTATGAGCTCCACAAGAAGTTAATTGTCTCGTCTACACGAGACATCAAACGAGTTCCGTATAGCCATCGGTTATTATAATACTCACCAAACAGCCCCCCTCTTTTTGCGCGTTCGACAACCATAGAATATTCCCCAGCCATTGGTGTATCATAAGTGACTTTGTAATTACCCTGGTCAAGATATCGAACGTCTCCACGAACTGTTGCTGGCCCATCTAGGCGAACATAGAACTCTTCGCCGAAGCGACCAGCCTTTGTTCCACTCGGGCAGTAATCTGCATATTCCCCATCTCTTAGTTCATCAACTTGAATTGCAGCTGTAGCTATGTTTCCATTACTCGTATTCGAGAAAAGCAAATGACCTTCGGCATACAGTTCTCCTCTAGACCCCTCAACTGCGAGAAGTTCGATAGTCCAAGTGTAACCCCCCTGACTATCTGCAGTAGATCGAGCTACGTTTACATTAATAATATCAGGCAACTCTTCTAGCGCATCCTTCAATTTATTTGCAGGAATATTGTATTCAAGATTTGCTGTAAATGCACCCTTGTAACGGAGCCGAAAGCTTCCCCCTAATTGGGTGCCTAATTTGTCGCTTCCCGGTGTATAATAACCTTCTTCGATGGAACCAGTTCGAACTCGTTGGACACGATATTTGTCACAATACGTGACACTTGGGTTTACAAGGCTTGAAGAACCATTGTACTGGAGCGCAGAGCTGTTAAAAAACAATTGCGGTAAATCCCCCAGTTCTGTATCAAATCGAATTATAAACATCCGGTAATTTCCAGCCTCCTGACTTGCGTTTACTGTCACAGCACCAACATAACTTACTTTTTCAAGTTCACCCTCGACATCTCCAGGGGATGCTGAATAATCCAGTGCTCCTGTGAAATCAGATTTACCGACTAATCCTAAACGAAAACTTCCACTGTCAGCACGGAATCGAACGAATTGTGTTTCTTTAATTGGACCTCTCGGAATTGCATTTGAAAATTTATCACGAACCTGCACAGTAAAGCTGGATGTAGACTGATAGGTTCCTGTTGATAATCCGCCACCAGGCGCGGTACAATGTCCGGTGCACGTGCCATATTCTCCGTCATTAGCTGTCGAATGCGCAGGACTAGTTTCAGCTGAAACTACAACGAGGCGATCAAATGGACTTCTTCCCTGTTGAACCGTCGCCACACTCAATGATTTCCCTGGGCCTTCCACAGCATCATTTGAAATAACAATAGATGGCATATTTCCGATGGTTCGAACAAAAATTTGCCCGGCATTATTCTCAGGTTGAAAAGTGATGTGCCAAATATACCCGTTTAAACTTGTTTCCCGGGTGACAAAAACCCCGTTAAGCCCAATAGTAGGCAGTTCCCCAAGAATGGATGCCAGTTCCAATGCTGAAGCGTTCCAAGCAATTGAAGATGTCTCAAATTCATTAAAAGAACAATGGAAGGAACCTCCTCGAGAATTGTTTGCGACTGAAAATGAAAGTGCTATATCTTGCCTTTCCTTGATCATCGCATTTGGAGACCCATGGTGGGTAGTCGTGTTGCTCGTTTTTATGTGTTCACGCTGGCCCTTCACTGTTTCTTTAATTGTCACAGTGGGATGATCCCCACTTAGCTTCGAAGGATTCGTTTTTAATGCTCGCGCATCACCGACAATCCCAATAAATGTAATATTGTATGCGAAACCGTACCCAATAGGAAGTCTTGAAACGTCGACTGTGCCAATAGTTGACAATTTTTCTAAAGCATTCTTCACGTCAGATGCGGCCGCGTCCCATGCAATGGGATCTGTATTAATTCCTTGGCAAGGAAGTACACCGGGCACCGAGGGTGATGGAGGAGAATACGAAATCAAGTGTGCGACGCCTGGGCCACTGGTCAGAGGACACGGACCTGGTCCTGCGCCGTAGTTCAAAGTATAAGTCCCTTGGCGGCCGTATTGAGTATCAAAACCGACTTTGACGGTTTGTATTTCATGCTTCATCGCCATTGTAATAGCAATTGTGTACCTCCCGCTGACTTCTGGGTAGTAAACAACTTCGTAAGCTCCATTTCCTATGTAACTTACATTCCCCATTATGTGTATTGGCTGCTGAGTATTAATGAACGTTCTTCTTGCCACCGCCCCGATCTTTTCCCCAGTCATGAAAGGGTATCTAGGAGGTACGCCAGGTTGGAAAATATCAACTTGAAAGACTTCTCTAGGTTGTGAGTCGATACGGTTATTACCGTGCACATCTTTAGCTTGGATAGTAAATGCCCCAAGTCTGCCAGCAATCGCACCGACAAGCCCTTCGCCATAGGCTATAGTTGTCGATGGTTCTGCTCTGTTTGGAAGCACGTTAATGAAAAAAGGGCTCCCAGAAATATGCTTTGACTCAACCCCTTTAGTTGTTTCTCGGATATATACCGCAGCACCATTGCCTCTTAAAGCAACATCATCATATTCCATCAACTCCGCCACATCGCCATAACGGCCGGTGAAAGTCACATACCATTGACGGGCGCCTGTACTCGGATTAATCGCACCTGAGGACACATCTATTGAACCCACTGAAATCGAGGGCAGCTCTTCTAACCTTGTTTTTATTTGGCTAGCATTAGCATCATAAGGTATACCTTTTGTATTTATTCCCCCATATTTTAACATAAATGACCCTCCAATACTAGACTCACTGCTGCAATTCGTCTCAATGAGCTGTACTTCAACCGTTCTTAAAAGTTGTGCTTCCATCCTATATCCACCTCGCACATGCGGAGTAAATTTGACAGTGTGCGTCCCCGTTCCAGATTTTCCAGAGCCCCCCTTGTAAACAGGAAGATCATAATCGACAGGGGCATAACCATGCCTTGGATGTCTACATTCTGTGCAATCGACACACCATTTTGTGAATCCACCACAATCTGAAGTTTTCGCAGCTATTGATCGAAGGTATCCTCCGTCTTTGTAATAAGTGCTTGCAGGAATCAAAGGAACAGCAGCTCTTGTAAATGCCACCTGCGTGTCATTATTAACGACAAAAACCTCATCTCCGATTAAAATGATGTCACCCCTCTCCAAAACTGAAGTCAAATCGGACGATGTGTTCAGTATTCTTCTCCCCTGAACGATAGAACCACAAGATGGACACAGGATAGTCCATTCATTTGGAGACCGTGAGCCATATCGGATTGCATTTGAATGCGCAGAGTGGGTAAACTGGAGGGTGTGAGGCGAGCCTGTCCAAACTTCATTTGTGCGACCAATCGCAGCCCAATCTGAAATCCCAGTCAAAGTTATCTGAAAAACATCATCCCCGTGGTTATATCTATTATTATGGCCAGTATCTCTGGATTGAATCGTGAATACCGATTCAACGCCAGCTACTCCATCGCTGAGCCCCTTAACTTCTCCAGCACGCTCAACGGTCCGTGTTTCATCATATGCAATAGATGTTGCTGCGTCTACAAGGCCTGGGTAGATGACAACGTCTAGCGGGCTTCCATCCAAATGTCGGTCGTAATAGAACGCACTAGAAGGAACAACAACTTTATTTGTGTCACCCGGAATCTTCCAACTCAATTTAATGGAAGCGTCATCCATTATATCGACGTATTCAATACGAATTGGATAAATTTTATCACTGCTGAGATAAATTTGTGAGTGCATTTCGGATGAAAGCGCTCCTCCCCACACATCAAAAATAGTCTCGTTCCCAAGATACATACGAATGCCATCATCTGCGGATACATAAAAGGTATACGTTCCATTAACTGGAACTTTCAAATATCCCACCCAACGAACGCTAAAACGATCGATTGGAAAATTGATATCCAAATCGTTTGCGTCGGTCGAAACCTCGAAGGGAGAGCTTGCTCCCCAGTCAAAGTCAATCGTTTCATCCAGCCGTGTCCAATTACAGTGGACACGGTACACCTGGTCCGATATCCTTTTCTGAGTCAACAGACTCGGGTAAGAAGCAACGACTGAATCCACATTTGTTGGACAGAACCCGGGAACTGGTCCATACATTACACTGAAGTCTTCATTTTCGAAGTATGTTGCCAGTAAACCACCTCGGTTTCTACGCATTGCAGATAACTTGTATGCGCCGGCAACCACAGGCATAAATTCAACATCATACCTCCCATCTGTATTAGGAATTGTTTTTGCAGATATAGAGCCTGTTAACGTCGGCGTGGAAATTGTAGGTGTTGTGACAACTTGGATTTCATTTATATTAATGCATGGGCCACTGTTGCAAGTTACCGAACCAAGATCAAGCTTGATATCGACAGCATTGTCAACTGGGCCTGAAGAAAAGATATGTGTATACCATCCAGAATGTGATGGAGTAATTCTTCCTGATGTAAAAGTTGTTCTCTCAAAATGCCGAGCTTGGCAAAACGGCGATCCAATTGGCAATGATGTTTGGCATTTTCCAAACAAGTCCATGGATTCATACCGTTTCATATACTCGCCAGTATGACCCTTAGTAAATATTCTGATTCCTCCATAGCCTGCCCCATCAGTATCAGATTCTGTTGTTTTATTTACGCCTACAAATATTCTTACTGCAGCAACAGTCGATGCCGACCGCAAAGATAAATGAACAGTGAAACCAAATGCGTTTTTAGCGCCGTACACAGCACCAGTCTGGATGTCTCCATCGTTCAACGACGCTACGCTAGCGCCTACGTTAGAATTACTTTCAGATGGAATTGAGTCCCATTCAATTTGATCGTAATCTAACGCAGAGCCAACCGTGCTATCAAAATGACCACTTCTAGAATCAGGTGTTCCACTTAAGGTCACCATGAATCCTTCAGTTGGATCAGTCGTCTCATCCGTATCCAATTCATTTAGAAACTCGTCTCTTGCTTGAATAACAAAATGTTCTGTAACGCCCTCCATTGCAAAGGGGCGGGCAGTATGCGATGAATGTCTTGCCGAAGTCTGTGCTGGTCTCACGAAGACACCAGCTGATAAATCTGTCTCAATATCTTGATTATTTATTTTGATCCACATTTTGTAATGACCTTTCACTGTTGGGGTGTACTGAATATGATACTGACCACTTTTTCCTCCAGCATATTTCACGACGACAGATCCTTTTACTATTTCAACGACTCTTATGGAAGAATCCCCACCGGTGTACTCTAATAGAGTTACATCAGCACTAATTTCTGGATTGTTTTTTTCAAGTTGTAAAAATTTTACAGTAAATGGGTCATGAACACTTCCGCATGCAGTTCCATATTGGGAACCCATTGTTACATTGATGGGGCCAATGGTCGGCAAAGCTGCAAGTGCTGCTTTTATAACTCCAGCAGATGCATTCCACGCTATTGGAATAGTTTTTGAATTGTTATACATGAGAGCAAAACTGCCACCGGTGGCATTACATTGAATTTGTTGAATCTCTAACATGCTAATATCTGTATTGTTTCGATCCGAATGTCGTAAAAGAACGTGAATATTACGCTGGTCATTACTATCTTCCCGTGCGTTTCCAGAGCTTCCTTTCCGTGTCCTTTTTACTAAAACTGTCGGGGCACGTTGTCTAGTATGGGAGCTATAGGAAGCAATGAGAGATTGATCATCAATTTCGAACAATGGCAGCGGACCAACATTCGTGGGGTCTCCACCTGGAACGTCGAGTCTATTTTGATCGAAGTCTACTGTCCAAATTTTTTGAATTAGTCGATGAAGAGGTTCGTTGTGGCCATACACATTCTCCGTTACCCGAACTTTACCGATCGTGCTTAATTTCTCTAGTGCGGATTTTACATGCAACGCACTGGCATCAAAAGGAATAGGATCTGAAACCATCCCTCGAAATGAGAGAGTAAACGTGCCCCATAAGGGATGCACTCCAGATATAAACTCTTGAACACTAGGCATGATCCCCATTGTGTTCTGATAAACGGAAAGTAGCCGAAGATCTCCAAGAGCATCTACGAAAGATATTTGTGTTTCAGCACCATCACAGACCTGGGAATTTCCATTTCGCTTAGAAATGCTTACTTTTCCTATGTAAGGAATTACACTTAAAAGAGCCTTTAGCTGCGTTATTGTTGTGGCATTACTAACGGCAGCCGTAAAGCCAGGTTGGGCACCATCCTTTTCGTATTTTAATTTAAACGATCCAGCAACATTGTTGCACGAAAGGGTTTGGACTTCTTGTCGAAAGGGTGCATCACCTTTTAATAGTTCGGAAAAAATCACCTGCTTCAACGTCCCTTGCCCAGATCCTATCAATATGTTCATTTTCATTTCGGGTATATCGCCGAGCTCTTTTTCGAAGCGAACAACCATAATCCCATCACCACAAGGAGACGA
>JACKZZ010010771.1_pt1 | contig 38179 bp, 29 predicted proteins | sample 8027871 | NCBI WGS metagenome assembly JACKZZ01 (sample SAMN15724774, study PRJNA655200) | protist metagenome | isolation source: fluorescence activated cell sorting (FACS) single amplified genomes of... | place: USA: West Boothbay Harbor, Gulf of Maine | collected 2000-07-19
CTCCCAAGCAGCGGAGCCTTCTCCGTGTTTCCATCTTGACCGGTCGCCGGAGAGGGTACGTCCTGTGATTAGTTTGGAAGAAAACTGAATCTTTGAAAACAAATCAACGCGGAAACTCTTGCTTTCATAATACCTCATCCCGAAACGTGGTGTAGCTGAGCAGTAGCGTCTTGGCTGCGAAGCACAGAAGCGCGCAGATGGCGCATCCGGCATGAGAGTCCCACGCCAGACTGAAAGCGCATACGACGTACACGATGAGGAACGGCGCCGAGAAGAGGACGTAGTGAATTCATCTGTGTGAATGGAAAAAGGTGTCAAGTCTTCTGGTATATTGTCATACCTGTGAACGTTTTGAGGTCGTTTATGTTTTCCTGGTAGATCTGGGGTCTATACGATTCCGAAACACTTGTAGGAAACTCAGAGCTCTGCATGTTCTTCTCTTTAGACGTTAAGTTCGAAGTGGAGTCCCGCAAAGTGCTCGAGTGTGTCAGTTAGGAACGTGTGGAACCGATTTTAGCTCCAAGTTCAGGTCTGTTTCACTGGTTCAGCAACAAAGATGACAGCGGGCGGTGCGCTGCGTCTCCGGCTTCTGCGGCACTGCGGAGGGATCGACGGGCTCGCAAAAGACCCGGCGGTTGCGTCGAATCTTCTGCGCAAAGGATTGGAGAGGAACAAGCCGGTGGTTGAGCCGCTACCGAACTCGCCGTTCGCAAAGAAGGTGGCGACGAATTCTGAAGCGACCCCTGGGGTCGTCCCAGCATCGGCGCCGACCGCGCCCAGCCTTCTCCCTCTTGAGCGCGTCACCCTACTGGACTTCGCGGGTCGGCACGAAGAGGCGGAGAAGGAACTGCGCGAGAGCGGCACGCTAGGCAACCCAACTACCGATGGAAATCAGCGCACTGAGGAGGAGGAAAGCGCACTCTTCGCCCGAGAAGTAGTGGTAAGACATCGAAAATTCGCAGAGGTAAGACAAGCGAGAACGGAGCAGCAGGGCGGCACTGTGAATCATGTGTCGGTGCCGAAGGATGTGAGCTACGAGGAGGCCATGACAATTCGTGATCGCCCCTTCGTGATGCGTGCCAGATCGGTGCCCGAGTTCTTAACTTCATTCGCAAACCTAGAGGCGTTCTTCGCGCTCGATCCCACGCTGAAGTTGCCGACACGGTCGCGCGTAACAAGGGAGAAGGCCTCGGCTTCCTCGTCTTCCTCGTCTCCCAGTCCTGATGAGCTGCACCCCGTGCCAGCCTTCCTCTTCCCCGAGATCAACGTGGTGCCGGAGATGGCCAACACTACCCGGCAGCCGCAAAAGACTATGCACAGAGACGAAATCCTGTGGGCCCACCTGAAAGACGACAGCGCGCGCGTCACGTTCAAGGAGTTTCTAAAGCAATCTTCTGTTTCAAATTCTAACCACGATCATTCCTCGAACCCCAACAGCCAGAGTCTGATCTTCGATTTCTCGGTGTGGCGCACGCCGCTGGGGCGGAAGTTTGCGGAACGGGTGCACGATTTTCCGCCTCTCCCGCATGTGGACTACCTCGCGCCCGCGCAGATACGCGGCGCGCCGGTCGAGGGCAGCAGCTTCCCGACACTTTTTGTGAACACGCGGCCGGGCGCGGGCGCGGGCGCGCACGTGGATTTCTCGGGCACCCACTTCTGGCAGCTCGTGGGCAGCGGAAAGAAGCGCTACCAGCTCGTGTCGCGCGACGAACTCGCCTTCCTGCACCCGAAATACCTCGACGAGCTCTCCTCGCCCTGGATCGCGGACGGGCCGGAGTCTGGCGCGATGGAGGCTGCCAGCGCGAAGTACGGGGTTCCCATTCACGAGGTCGACGTCGAGTCCGGCGACGTGATCTTCGTGCCGGCGGGCTGGGCGCACCGCGTCTCCAATCTCGAGCCCACGATCGCGCTCTCGGGAAACTTCGTGGACAAGAGCAATCTTGCAGACGTGCTGGAGCAGCTGAAGACCGAGGCTGCGTGCGGCTGCGAGGGCGCCAAGGTCCTGTACGAGGAGCTGCGCACGCTAGACTACGCCGAAATCGACCGGGGATGTCTCGAGGAGGGCGGCATGTCCATCGGAACCATCGAAAAACCCGCGTGGGACCTCGCGTCGAGCGCGATCAGCAAGGAGGCTCGCGTGAAAAGCATGACCCTGGCAGAGGTGAAAGCGGTCGGCGGTGAGGGCTGGACGCCCGAGGAGAAGCGGAAACTGGTCGTCAAGATCGAGAAGGGCAAGGTCATATGCGCGTATTTCGCGGCCTTCGGAGTCGTGGGGGTGGCGGCGCTCGTTATGGAGAGAACGCAGGCTGTGGATGAAGAATGATGAATTTCAATCCTAGTGGCTGAATTTAGAATTTGACGCTGAGTTGGTTTGACGTTCTATGACAACGTTGCAAATGCTGATCTGTTGTGCCATGCAGTTCTTCATAAGTTCATATCGTATCTCCTAGCAGAAGTCTCACACAACATGAAAGAGCAAGAGAGACGATGTGGTTCGCGCGTTCTCTCTCCATGATCTTCTGGTCGTGGCATCACGTGGTATTCTTCCCGGAAAGTGAGCAGATATTCATGAGCTAGAAATAGGACATTCTAGGTGACTCCTGACTTCAAGTCAGACTTGGAAACAGTTTCTGCGAGACGCAGAAGTCGGAAAATGGAGGAACAGAGATCACTTGATCGGAAGAAGCGGAGGATGTGGCGAGACAATGTGCTCTCGTGGAGTCTCACGGTTGGCGCTTTCGTGTTTTTGGCGCACGTATTTTTTCCCAAGTGGTCAACGCACTGGTTTGTTGCGTGACGCGGTTGTTGGTACTTCACCGACGGTGCACCTTCGAGCGTTTTGAAACTGGGTGGAGCCTTGAATTCGATTTCTGATTGCCCTTGCCGCACCGCGACGCACCGAGTGCTCATAGTGCGCTTTACTGATGCGGGCCGTGCATTGACGTGGGCCAATGTGGCGTTCTTGTAAGTTGGTCCTGAATGAGAGATTGGTTTCTGGTTAAAAACTCGAGAGATTGGTGCTTGAAACGCGAGGGCTTTACATGTGACGAGCCGAGGTGACTGTCTGAGATATTCTCCTCGACTGAGCAGTGAAACGAGCCAAGCGAAGGAACTCCGCCACATTTCTCAAACCAAGAAACCGCCCAAAGTGGATTCCTAGAATTTTCCTGAAAACGAAGTAGTATAAATACTCGTTGTGCAGCGCGACGGAGCGCGGCTAGGCATTGACTTGCTTAGCACAGTTCCCTCGTCGCGAACTGTACCGCAAAAGTGAAATTGCAAGTTATTTTTTCCTCCTTCTGTATCAAAACCCGGTGAAGATGATGCGCGACACGAATCCGACCACGCTCGGGACGACGCCGTCAGGGGTTCCACGGTTTCTCGGCCTGACCAGCATCCGCACGGGCGGGTTCGTGATGATGGGGTGTATGGGCGTGCGGGGGCTCCTGTATCTCTTGGTCGCCGCGACCGACGGCCGGTACTTCGTGAAGCCTTCGCAGGTCATGCACGTCCTGCTCTACGTGCTCGGCATCTGCGAAATCCTCTTCGCTCTCTACGGCGCCTACGCGGTGAAGTCGGATGACGTGGAGAAGCTGAAGCTGCACACCTACTTCCGCACGGGCAACATGGTCTTCCTGGCCCCGTACTTCTGCGGGTACGTGCTCTTCGACAGCGAGATGATTAAAGCTATACCGTTGTTCTTCGCCGCGCTCCTGATAACGGTCGGCGTGCTGGTGGAGCTCGTGTTTCTGTTCCAGCTCTACAAGCTGATCCTGTTCGAAATGCGCATGGAGCGGGCGCGGGCGGACGAGCCGAACCGATTCAACTACCCCGACTGGCTGGTCGGCAACCCGGATCACGCGCTGGTTCTGAACAAGTCCGTGCCCCTGCCGCTGGCGGTCTCGGTCTTCGCAGTGCTCACGCTCATGATGTGCTTTATGGGTACTGTTCCTAGCAGTCCTATGATCATCTTCACATCTAAAGCCTTTTGAAATTCTTCACATCTAAAGCCTTTTGAACGACACAAAAATATTTAAAACAGGCCTCCTCGTGATGACCTTCTTTCCCTCTGTCGGCATGGCGTTCGGGTTCTACTCGACTAGCACCACGGAGACGCGGTTTCTGGCGCTGGTGGCCGACGTGCTCGGCTTCTACTTCTGCGTGAGCTGCGTGGCGAGCGTGAAGCAGTCCGACGCGAACGGGATGCGGCAGTACCTGATGTACCAGATCTTCCGGTTCTGCGTCATGATCCCCGTCGTCGTCGTGAACAACCTGATGGGCAACATCTGCGGCACGCGCACCGAGTTCTCGCGGAGCATGGGCTTCGAGGACCCGCACGACGACAACTACAACGGCACACTGCAGGCCAGCTGCACGGCTCGCGAACACATATACTGGGGCCTCGTGCTGGGCTGCTTCGCCGCGCACTCCTACTTCATATACCTCACGTGGCTGCTGTACGCGAGATACGACTCGGGAGCCATGGCGGAGCGCCTCATGGGCAAGCAGGGCCCGCCCATGCAGGGCCCGCAGGGCCCGCAGGGGCACTTTCAGGAGCCGTATTCCTTCTCTCCAGCTGGGTATCCTCAGGGGCCGTATTCCCAGGGGCCCCTCCAGGGGGACGCCGCTGCTGGAATGAGCCCCGCAGCAGGCTACGGCAATATTATGCGGCCGCCGTCGAATCGAGCCGAGCAGTACTACTCTGCCGAGCCGCCCAGAGGAGATGTCGACGAAGTCAACATTTCAGTGCAGTGAGTGACGATTTCGAGAGCCGCTTTATTTAGATGGTTCCGAGAAGGGATCGAGTCGATCGAGAGAGGGCATTGCGGGATGAGTCTTGATGTAGCTGTTCACGAGAGAGATTCATGGGAGAACGTTTCTGTGTGGAGCCGTGAGTTTCCGTTGTTGCTGTGGAATCTACATTCAATTTCGAGGTCGAGAAGTCGAGCAGGTGGAGTGAGATCAGACTTTGAAGTTTGGGTGGTTCTGCGCCGGTCTCCTTCCTGTGGCATGATCGGTGATTCGGTGGTTTGTGTTGATGTGAAATCCCGAAACGGCTCTAGTAAAAACTGTGCAAACTTCTCTCTCGAGTACGGAGAAAACAAAAAACGGTTTCTCAGTTCCGAGAACTTCTAGAAACGCAACTAGTAACACCTCACTAAAACGTCTCTCTCTCGAGTCTCTTGTCTCTTCGACTGTCTAAGAAAGAAAGAACGCCCTTGCCAGCTACTAGCTATTAGAGCAGGTGAAGTAGGTGAACTGAGTCTGTGAGTGCCACAAAGAAAGAAAGTTCAATTTTGTATATTAGGTGCTCACTGCTATTTGGATACTCACTGCTAATCCGGAATTCACTCCGTCGGTTCAAATGGTGCGAGGTCTTTTCGACATGTTTTCCTCCACTTCGGCGGAGCCGATAGAAGCGGGGGTGGCTCCAATAGAGACGAAAATCAGGAAGCTAGCGTCACCCGAGAGCCAGACTTCGGCGACAACCAGGACGGGTATAGTTTTCATATGTCTTTGTTATTTGAAATAACTTATTTCATATGTCTTTGCCATTCGTTGCTATCGTATTGCGTTGTTGTTTTTCTCGTCGTTTTTTTTCGCATCGTGGAAAACTACATTGGTTTCATTCTTCTCGAGGAAATTATACACACGGACAACGATCGGCAGCATGATGGGTGTGCATGTAGCCAGTTATTTATCGTACTCTGCAGCGTAACTCGCCTTAACTCGAATTTATACCAAGTATTTTGCATTGCGAACTCGAATTTATACCAAGTATTTTGTTTTTAGCGAATACCAAGTATTTTGTTTTTAGCGAATACCAAGTATTTTGCTTTTATCTAACAAGGCTTGATCAGGATTAGGACTCAACTTTTCTCAGTACATTGGACTCAGAGTTTTATGAGTAGCGAGTTTTTTTTTATCCGCGGCTTTTGATCTAGATCTATCTATGCAGGCGTCGAGTTTTTCCTCTCGAATACAGTTTTCCTCCAGTCCACTCCTCACTCCTATCCGGCACCGTCTCATATTTTCTCCATTTTCTCCCAAATTTTCCAGTACTTAGATACTTCGCTTCGGTGTCGTTATCTAGGAACCGCGATCCATAGTTTCTTACAAGTTAAAAAGTTAAAAGTTAAAGTGAGTTGAAAGTATAGTTGTTCGAACAAAAGTGGATTTTATATTTGTACTCTACATATAACCCTGAATAGATTGTTCGTGAAGAAACTCTCTATACCGCAGTATCGATCGAAACTTACCAAAATCGACGTGCTGCACTTTTAAAGTTTTTGTACACCGCAACGTCTTAACAGTTGCAAACTATCACAACTAAATTAGCCCGCTGCTGAGTAGGCTGGTTCTGGTCTTTAATACCGTATATAACTAAGTGTTTCCTGAGCTCGGTTGCTGGTCGGACCTGGTTCAACATACTATCGTCGTTCACTGTCGTTATCGTGAGTTACAATGTCCAAGTGGGAGAGGAAAAAACAGAAAAAACCCAACTCTAAAACAGCTACCAGCACCAGAGGGCACAGTCCGAGAAGTGAGAGCAACGACAAGAAAGACAATCAGGTACGAAGAACGATTCTGTCGATACCATCTATCACTTTCCATTTCAATTTCCATCCTCCAACGTTGGAATTTCTCCTGAATTTCTCCGAACTTTGAATTTTTCTCATTTGTCAATTTTCTGAATTTTTCCTTCAGCTCTCTGCGTCTGGATCTCCCTTCGAGGGTGGCGATCATCCCGCGCCCTCGCTGACCGAGGACGCCAACAGCATCATCGAACAGTTCAACGGTGCCGTCTGCAAGATGGAGGACGAAACGCGGGCGCGAAAGAAGATCCCGGTTACGTGCCGCCACTGGCTGTCCGGGCGCTGCAACGTGATTCAGTGCCGCTTCCTGCACGAGACGCCGGCCCCCGCTTCCGCGCACGAGGTTACTTCCGACCGGAACAGCGGGCGGTACAGCCAGCACGGCGCCCCCAGCACGCAGACTCCAAGCATCGCTGTGGGCGGGCAGTCCAGCGCCTCGGACTACACCAACTACAACCCGGCGCCGGGCGTGGGCCAGGCCGCGAGCGCGCTTCCCCCGGCGACCTACGCCGGCGCCACACTGAACAACCCCATCAACATAGCCGCGATGGGCCCCCCGGGCAGCTTCGGCATGGGCTCGTCCGGTGACACCAGGGCGTCGCACGGGATGGGTTCGCACCACCGGGAAGCGCGCGACTCTCGCGGCTGGAACAACGGAGGCGCGGCCGGAGCAGGAGGCCACGGCGGCATGGCCACCCATGGGACCCATGGGATGGGAGGCAACAACACTGTCAACACGACCCATGGGAACAGTGTCAAGGGCACCCCGAACGCGGGGCCCGTCTGCCCGCCGGCAACCACGGCGGGGGCAACCGACAGCTACGACAACAACGGCGGAGGCAACGGTGGCAACGGCGGCAAAAACAGGAAGGGAAACAAGGACTCCCAGATCGTGTGCAGACACTGGATGCTCAACCGCTGCAACGTACCCACCTGCAGATTCAAGCACTCGCTGGAGACGGAATGGGATACCAAGCAGGAGGACTCGTACGACATATACTATTTTGCATGCCGTGCTTGTTAAGGATTCCAGCAATTTGAATCAATGTTTCTCTAAAGTCTCTCTAAAGGTTCATAAATTTCACTCATCACTCGAATTGGATTTCTCCTCAGGTACGGCGGAAACAACTGGAAAGGTACTGAAGAAGTGATTCAGGAAGCTCCAAAGGACCCGAAAATTTGTCGTCATTTCTTACTTGGGCGTTGCAACATTCGCGAGTGCCGCTTCAAGCACATCACTGAAGAGCAGAGCGCTGAGAATCGACGAGCGAAAAAAGGCACTGAGAGTTGGGAAAGAGATAATAACGAGAGAGGAGGTCAACAATATCATAACAACCGAGGAGACAACAACCGCCAGCAAGCTCGCCACGAAAGCCGCACCGACAGTGGGGGGTACAACAACAACAACCACGGTCGCAGCGATCGTTGGTCTCACAGCAACGACGGGCAACAACAGGGACGTAACGGTAACAACGGTGCCAACGTCGGCTGGACCTCGTCCAAGTGGGGCGAGAGCAGCTACGGTGAGGAGCTGGCGTGCGAGTCCCCTTACAACGGCGGCGATCAGCAGGCCCGCTTCAGCGGGGACACCCATGAGCAAGCCAACCAGAAAGTGGTTTCCCGTTTCGACAACAACAGTCACGATAACGGAGGCTACGGCGGGGACGCGTCCCGACCCAACAACAATCAGATGATGGGCGGGCCGTCTCCGGTTGGTGCGCAGAACGCCGCGCCGCAGAACAACTACGGTAACGAGCTCTCGATCAACAGCTACAACAACGGTGGTCCCAACAACGGTGGCCTGAACAACGCCAACAATTACGGGCCGCCGCAGCAGCCGAGTCCGATGAACAACAACTACAACAGCAGCCCGATGAACAACAACAATAACAGCTACAATGTGAACTGCTCTCCGATGAATAACAATGGCAATAATAGCAATGGTTACAACAGCAACTTTTCTCAACAGTTGAACAACAACTACGGTCCTACTAACACGAACTCTTCTCCCATGAACAACAGCAGCGCTATGAACAACAGCAACGCTGGTCCATACACCAACACCAGTTCCCGCCCGCTGGCGAACAGCTCCCCGATGGCGAACACCATGAATAACTACAGCACGCCGATGAATACCAGCTACGGGAACAACTACAACAGTGGCACGCCGCACCCTGCCAACAACAACGGCAGTGGCATTGGCAACAACAACCTGGGTTTCCACCAGCACGGTGGCAACAACAATGCGCAGGGAGACACCGGTTACGGCGGCAACGCGACCCCCGCGGGTAACGGCGGTGGGAAGGCTTTCAAGACGCCGCCCGCCCCGCGTCCGCCTGCTCCTGGCAACGTGAACCACCTGACGCCCATCAACGGCATCAACGGGTTTTCGAACCAGCACGGCCTCACGCCCATCAACGACTACTCCGACTCGTTCTCCAGCGGCACGGACCGCAACACCGGGAACTTCGGCAACACCACGCACGAGTATGGGGGCGAGCAGTTCCACAACAGCGGCGCTGGCCAGCAGATGCAGCAGGGAGGGTACAGCAGCAACTACAGCAACGAGCTGCCCAACCACCTGGACAACTACAACCACGGGTCTGCTGGGCAGCAGCAGAACCACCAGTCTAACAACGGCCCGCCCACGCAGTCGCCGTACAACAACAACGGTGCGCTGCAGCGCGGCCCGGAGATCTCCAACGCCCACCCGGCCGCGTTGCAACATCCGAGCAATCAGGACAGCCAGGGGCAGCCGGGCAGTGCCGGCATGCTGCCCGACGGCACGCAGATTTTGTACGATGACCACGGCTGCGCGCACTTCGACACGCTGAACTACGAGCAGGGCTACAACACCGCGATGAGCAGCCCGACCGACGCGCTGGGCGGCGGCCCGGGCGGCCCGAGCTTCTACGGTGCTCCGCCGAGCCACGGGGGCGGGGTGGGCCACGACTACTCCCCCTGGGCCGGCAACACGAGCGCCGCGGACCAGTACTACAGCGCTTCGCCGTGCGGCGCCGACGGAGACATGACCACGATGAGCCACCTGTACGGCACGCCGTCGATGCCTAGCGCGAACTACGGCTTCAACAACACCACTCCTCCCGCGCCCGGAGCGTCCACGACGTCGGTGACCACACTGCCCCAGGCTACGCCGAAGAAGCTGCAGCTGGACGTGGGCTCGCGCGCGCAGGTCACGCAGAAGGCGGGACCTAGCGTCGGCGACCTCGCCAGCCTCATCATGGGCGCGGGCCCGCCGGTGAGCGCCCCGGCGCAGCCGCAGCCGCCCGCTCCGCAGCCGCAGCAGCAGCAGGCCGCTGCGCAACAGCAGCAGGAGCACCGCCGCGACACCGCGCAGATGTCCCCGCGCGCGCAGCAGATGTCCCCGCGCCCCTCGGTTCCGCCGTCGCCCCTCGCTCGCGCGGGGTCCAGTCACGCCTCGGCCGTCTCGGAGCGCGATCGCGTGATGAATTCCCCGCGCGTGCGCACCATGAGCGAGGCCCACGGCGCGCAGTACCAGGACGACGGCATCCTGCGCCAGCGCAGCTGCACGGACGACCCGCGCCTGACGCCCTCCCAGCAGCACGGCAACCCGCACCAGAGCTTCCACCAGTACCAGGACTCGCAGGGAAACTGCTTCCCGCAGCCGCAGGCGTACCCGGTCGCAGCGCCGCACCACGCGCACGGCCACCACCGCAACAGTCAGTCCCACATCCTGGTCCAGGACCGCACGTGCAGCGCCGTCACGATGATGGGCTCCATGACGCGCGACTCGCAGGACATGCACCACCACCCCAGCAGCCCGTACCACCACGGCCAGTCGCTGTCGTCGCACGGACAGCCGATGTCGGCGCCCCCGGCGCATAGCGGAACCGCCAGCGCGCCGCAGGGCTCCCCGCTGCAGGGCTCCAGCGCCGTCCCGCACCCGTTCCACGGGCATTTGAGCAGGCGCGAGCCGTACCCGCACTTCAGCACGCCCCCGGTCCGGCCGAAGACGCGCTCCGATTTCGACTACAACAACGTGGGCACCGCGTGGGAGACCATGTCCTCGCAGTCGCACCCGCACGGTCGTGCCGAGCTGGTGAGCCCCTGCATGAGCCCGTCCCACCGCGGGTACCACGGGAGCATGAGCCCGGTTATGCAGGTGCGCCAGGCGCGCTCCATGTCGCTAGGCACGGCCTACCTGCAGCGCCCCAGCGTGGCGCCGCCGCCGCCGCCGCACGACCAGAATAACGGCGCCGTGAACGGGGAGTGCGCGCTGAGCGAGCGCCACCACAGCGCGCAGACCGCGCCGCCCGGCGGCGTGCCCCGCGGTAGCCCGTGCCCGGGCCAGCACCAGCCCGCTTCGCACCAAAATTCTAGCCAGCAGCGGTACAACAACGAGGCCAACGACAGCCAGCGCGCTAGCATGGTGATGACGCCGCCGCCCGGCCTGCTGCACGACCAGCAGGGCGCCGCCGCGCCGAACATGTCCATCCTCCATCTGCTGCACGACAAGAGCCCGGAGCAGGCTGGTCACCAGGCTGGTCACCAGCAGCACGACGACATGATCCGCGAGCAACAGCAGGGCCCTGCGGGGCACAGGACGCCGCTCCACCACGGCCACCACCGCGACCAGCAGAATACTAGTGCGGACCAGCGCGACCACGCGTTCGCCGAGAGGCAGAACCGTCCCCAGACTGTGTTGCTGCAGCACCTGTCCTCGGCCAACAGCGGGCAGTTTGCCGTGGGGGAGCACAGCACCCCGACGTTCTGCGGAGGGTCCTGCATGGAGACGCCGCCCACGGCCGACCCGCGCAGGGACCTCTTCGGGTACTCCACCATGTTCGAAGTCGGCTCGGCGCCCAGCGGCAGCAGCGATGCCGCGTACGCAGGACGGAACGAGCCCACTACCGTGGACGGCGAGGACATGTGATAGTGCGATTGGTAGCGCGATAGCGCGATAGCGCGATAGTACAGTGAAGAGTACAGTGGAGAGTACAGTGGAGACGGTGGAGAGAGAAAGAGTACAAAGGTGATACAGTGGTTGGTGACCCTTCCCGAGCTTCGTTGAGCCGCGAGGAGGATTTCCGTGATGCGTTCGTTGTACCAGAGGATATTAACATGAAGCAGTTGCAGTGAATACCGAAGGCAGAGCGACTGAATACAGCATACCGGAGACAGGTCGTTTGGAGTACCGAAAGTAAAGAGTAAAAGGAGTAGTTGAGCATAGTGTTACAGTGAGTATTGAGTATTGAGTAAAAAAGATGTGAGAGGAAATAGGAATAGCAGAAGACGTGGATTGGAATCGGCATACACGGAAATGATCTATCACGAGTCTGAGCTATGAAACAACTGGATGTAGAGAGGCTATAGTCTGATAGTTACAAGTAACAATAGGATTGAGAAGGCGCGAAGTTATGATCCAGCGCGGAGTGTGGGGGACTGCGGATCGGAAAAAGTTGTGGCCCGAGATGAATACTAGAGCAACAATACTTAACTCTTCGATAGGCCATGCGCATTATTTTCTCGTCTGCATTTCTTACTAGGTGCGTCCCTGTACGGCCGCGGTAAAGGCGGAGCAGAGAGGGCAGGCTTCGCCGGGATGGGAGCAGCCGGTTCGAAGTTCGGTGCCGCTGGTGGATATTTCGGTGGTTTTCCCCTGGATCATCCCTCGCTGTGCGCCCCCGTGCCCGGAACGGTTCCGCCCACCGTGGACCATCCGTCGCTTCCGATGTACGCGCCGCCGCCTCATCCTTCAGTACAGAATAACATCAAGAATAGCTTTATTAACGTGGTCTGCTAATATAAGAGCTGATATCTTTGAAGTTTTGATCTGTTATGCTACGATGGGTCTTATTATAAGAAAAGACGTTACGAAGTAGAAGTATACGAGTATTAGAAATATTGATTAGTTTTAGAGCTTTAGTTAAGTAGGGAGTTTAAAGTTGCAGTTTAAGTCAGTAAAAGGGTTTTCAGTAAAGTTTTGAGTCGAGTATTCGTAGCTTTAGTAGACGGCTTAGGAAATCGACGGAGTGTCGTGCTATATTATCTGGGAGTGCAGTCGATGTGCCAGTTGCAGTTTACAAGTGGATGACGGGTCGTTAAAATTGAATATTGAGTTTGAAGAAACCGTGAAGTTCCGGCTCTGTTGAGTACCTCTTTTTTCTAGTAGTTCTCAAAGAAAGTAATTTTTAGCTAAGGGGTTCCTTTTTTTAATGCTTATATGTTCTTTTGTGATGGGAAGAAGTTTTTTGGAATTGGTGGGTGCTGCACTGGGACTGATGATGAATGAACTGGTTGGTTGATATTAGCGGTGGGTGGAGCATGGTGAATGAACTGGAGGTGCGTTGCTGTGCTGACTCTGAGAAATTTCATTCCAACATCAGGGCAGGAAACACGAATGCTTATGCAGGGTTTAATTCGGAATGTACAGTAACATAACACACGGTTTAATTCGTCTAGTACACACACCTGCTATTTCTTAGTTTTTCATGATCATTTAAGCGGTTTACTTGGACAGGATCATGTGGATAGGTTCAACCTCTACTAATTTCTCATTTTCATATCATGATTTCTTTTGAAAGAAAGTGCATTTCGTAACACAACGACGCTCTCAATCAGGTGTACTACCCGGGTCACCCCGCGCCGGCTTTTCATCCTCACACTTTCCCCGCGCAGCAAGGGTACGGCTACTACTAGGCGAGAAAGTTTGGGAAGAAGACGCGTGATTCTGGATGGCAAGAAAACGTGTCTTGAGAAAAACCTCTGGATGGCAACTCCGGATGGCAGACAACAGTGTTTTTTGATTTGGAAACGTACTTTCCGTCCCTTCAGCCCTTTCTGAAATGTATTTGTATAGGCGTTTCTTGTATACTAAGCATTTCACGTGTCTCTCTCTCTGTCACACTCCCTGTATTAATCGAATCCCAATCGAATGATTAAAAGTGGAAAAAACGTGAATACTATCTATGAATGAAAACAAATCTTGCGAGTAGCAGTATGATTGTTGTGCGTACGATGCGGTCGTCGTAGTTGAGATCTACTTCGTTAGTACAGAGAGCTTTGATATTGGGTGTGCATGCGTGCATGATAATCCAAGTGAGTAGTACTAGAGTTCTAAAGCGAAAAGCAGTACAGTATGGTATGAAATGATTTACAAGGTCTTTGACACAGATTAGATAAGTTTTTTCGGTTTCCGGTCGGTTGAGTGTTGAGTCTCCAATTTGTCCAAAGCATATTACAGTATTATTACGGTTCAAGTAAGAATTTCATGGTTTTCGTGAGAATTTGCGTTACCAACTAGTTGACATTTTTCATGTTCATATGATTTTGTACGATTATGATACGACAGACGATACTACAGTGAGGTGGACAGTATTTTCTTGCGCATGCTAGGGATTCTCTGAGGTTTCTTTCGTGGCAGCAGCAGAAAAAGTAGTGGTTTCCTTCCGATTAGTGGATATGCTAGATAAGAACTGCCTATGCAAGATATAGGACTTTTTTCGTCGGAGAGGTGGTAGTAATAACAGTATCGAGTTTTGGAATTCCCAGGGTTGAAAGATTGTATTTAAGCAGACGAGAGAGGATTTTGAGATTTTACCTGTCGCTACTGCATTATTGACGCATTAACATTTCACATTGGATTTCCCATTTGCGTGGCCTGCATTTGTAATACAAATCGTAACCAATTGTATCGCTGAGTTTACTGAACGATAATTGTCACGTCCAGCGTATAGTATGTGAATATGAGGTGTGAATCGGGTTGAAGAGTTTTTCAAAAGCTTGATTTGGAGCATATCGAGCGGGCTACTGAGTTCCGCTTGGCGGGACAATAATGTCACATGGGTCCACTACTATACAAACGGCGTAAGCGAAAATCATCGAGAAGTAGAGCTTCGCGCGTCTCTCTGAACTAAAAACTAGTAAACTACTTAATATGAACACGATCTTGGATTTCTGAACTTTTCGTTTTGAATGGAATACAAACACGGCGGGAGAGGATGTTCGATGTTCGCGGTGTTCAGGAGTCTCCTGAGACGATGCGCCGAGCAGCGAAGTGCCGTTTCTCCCACGGTCCTTGGAATCATTTCTTCCTTGAAAGTTTTTAAATTGGTACTAGCAGGTGTGGCACACCGTGTGCAAATTGTGTGCAGAGCTGTGGCCATCATACTCGATTTCAATCATGGTGCAGTCTTATGTGAGTCTGCAGAGCAGTGGTAACCCCCGGACCTCTGCAGACTGTGGGGTAGACTCATCGTTCGTGGAAGCCAACAGCAGTAGTTGCGCGAGCACTCAGCAGCCCGAGGGCCTTCCTCCTCGAGATGCGCGGGATGCCACTGGTAGAGAAGTAAACGACAGTGCGAGGATGATATCCTCGAGCAAACAACCCTCGATTGGTAGCAAACCGTCGATCAAGTTGATAAAGTACTGCCCAGTCGCGTCCTGGCATTGGGACGTGGGGGACATGGGCGACAGCTGTAGCATCTGTCACATGGCGTTCGATGGATGCTGCCCGGATTGCAAGTTTCCGGGCGACGACTGCCCGCCCGTCTGGGGTGAGTGCGGGCACCACTTTCATATGCACTGCATCGTGAAATGGCTCCACCAACTCCAGAATGCAGCGTCGGCAAATCAGAATGCATCCTCAAAGCACTGCCCGATGTGCAGGCGCGAGTGGCGTTTCAAGAACTAGTTTACAATGATATTGCCAATGGCAATGCCAGGATCAGATTGAAGTACTACCATGGATGAATCGAGTGTTCTCGTCGGCACACGGATAGATCAACCATGTCATCTGCGGTTTTCGGTGCAGTCGGATCTTTCACTCGGGGTTCCTCGCAGCAATCTTTTTGGAACTCGTCATATCCTCAGTGCGATTCAGTTCAAAAGCTTCAAAGTTTCAGTACAAGTTTCCAGGAGATACCGGCAAAAATACGGTCTAAGTTTCTAAGTGTTTGGATTTTATTATACGCATTAAGTCTTAGCATGGTTCAGCCTGACACTGTGGCGGTTGTGGAGACTCCGGCGGGGACGCTGCCTCCTCCCAAAGAGGCAGGTGAGGCGGCTCCAGAGTATGATGACTCTTACATTCCAGCGCCGCCCGAGAATCTCAGAGAACTCAGGCGAGAGTTCCAGGCAAATCGAGACTCCGCGTTTCGGCCGGCTCTGGATACGAGCATCCTCGATATAGCACGCGGCGGAACTTCGAAGAGCGTTCCTGTCTGGGCGATGCGCCAAGCAGGGCGGTACCTCCCGGAATTCAAGCAAGTTCGCAGCATCTCGTCATTTTTTGAGGTCTGCGAGAGTCCGCGTTTGGCTGCCGAAGTGACACTTCAGCCTCTCGTGCGCTTCCCGGATTTGAGCGCCGTGATCATATTCAGCGACATTTTGGTGATTCCAGTAGCGATGGGCATGCCCTGTGAGATGATTCCAGGGCAGGGGCCGGTTTTCAAAACCCCACTGGACATCGAAAATCCGGACACGCTCATTCTGAAACCGAACGTGGAGAACACTCTCGGTTATGTTTTTGATGCGATCCACTGGACCTACCTGCGGCTGGAGAGCAAGGTAAGAATTCCCATTCTGAAGAATTTCTGAAGAAGTAGATTCTGAAGCACGATTACAATAAACGCGCCAATATTGGCGGTCAGCTGTATTGTCGTCGTTTTCCGACAAATGAACTCCATTCCCAGGTCCCTGTGATCGGCTTCAGCGGTGCTCCGTGGACGCTCTTCGCCTACATGGTCGAGGGCAGTGGGTCGAAGACGTGGAACAAGGCGAAGAAGTGTATCTATATGCACCCCCAAACCTCTGCCCGTATCATGTCTGCGATCACGGACATCGTCATCGAGTACCTCATCGGGCAGTACGACGCCGGCGCATCTTTGCTGCAGGTGTTCGACACCAACGCCGGCGAGCTTCCTCCGCACATCTACAGACAGTTTTGCGTGGACGATCTTCTGCGAATTGGACGAACGGTCAAGGAGCGGCGTCCCAACGCGCTGTTGACGATTTTTGCGAAGGACGCCGAGCTCTCTGACTTCGACAGCAGCAGCTATGACGTCGTGGGCGTATGAAGATTTTATGAACTTTTAGAACCTTCTTTGGCTAAAGACCACTCTTTATCGTTGTTTCAGAAACTTATTTGGAACGTATTTCTTAAGCTGTACCTTTGCTCAACACACAGGTGAGTTGGAAGCAAAGTCCTGAGTATGCGCGTCAATCCTGTCCGTCGAAGGTCTTACAGGGCAATCTAGACCCCGTAATCTTGTATGGTGACGATATTAAGCGGGAAACACGTTTGATGATGGCGAAATTCGGCCCTGGCAGGCACATCGCGAATCTCGGCCATGGGATGCTGCCCGATCTAACGCCGGAAGCTCTGGGCAAGTTTATCGCGACGGTGAAGGAGCATTGATACTCGGACCAGAAAGAGCAGCAACGTGTTCCAGGGACGATGCTCGCGATTCCGACCCGGAGTAACTTGTAACAGGTGCATTTCAGAACAGAACCAAGAGGAAGGGCGTCCGATTGAGTGTGAGGGTTGCATTTCGGACCGAGGCGAAGTCTAGCTCGCGAGATTGCAACGTGCTCCATGTCAAAGCAGAGAGGTGGCGACAGAATGAGACTATTCGACGTTTTGGCTTGGGAGTGGTAGTGCGGACAGCGGCCGTTGCGTTCCCTCGGATGAACGAGTGAGAATGGGCATCTGTCCGAAGGCAGGTGTCTCTGAAGATCCATCATTCAATGAGAGAATTCTGAACGATGGACGTCAGCGGTCTGCACGTGCGATAGAATTTCTCGTAGAGCGCGGGTCGGTGCCGAGATTTGAAATGGTCCACTCCAAGAAAGGTTGTAAATCCGCAAGTAAGGACGGTGTTGTTCGAGATACGATTGACGTCCTCAGTGCGATATCGATGCCGCAGTACAGCTGTCAGACGCGATATAAACAGGCTTGCCGCCTGTGCAAGCTGAGCCTGGGTTCGCTATTCAAAAAAAGCCATTCACGACGTGTGGTGCGCTGCACTACCGAAGATTGGCGAGAGCCGCTCTTGTTCGAATTGTCGGTCGGAAGCGGTTTCTTCCGCACTTTTGAGCATATCATCAATTTTCTCGCGCGGAAGGCATACGGTCTTTTCCCGAGTGTCTGTCGTTTTTTTGAACATTGTAGCTGCAATGCACATACTTTCCGCGAATGCGGCCCTCATGGTTTGAAGGAAGTCCGCGCCGGTGAAGCAAGACAGCATACATGGCATTATGTAAATTCTTCACAAGAGACTTTCGTTTCACTCTTGGAATTTTCGTTTTGTCTTTCATGACAGGTCTTGCATGACAGATCCCAGGCCTCTGCTAGTTTTCCGATCCTCAGCCTATGTACTACTAGAGTAATTTAGCCGACGTCTTCAGGTGCAATCGAGAGTGCCAACGCGTCTTGGGCCATTTTGGGTATACCGTTCTGGTGTACCATTATAACAGCTCGCGGAAATTGAGAACCGTCCATTATCGATCGTCTTTATATCCCGCTGGTGCTTCCGAGTCCAGCCTCTCGTCAATACAGCCCAACTACCGCAAGGCAGACATAACCGCAAGCTGTCATAGTGCTGTCATAGTATTTCAGCACTATGTCGTTGCAGGGAACCGTTAAGTTCTTTTCGAGCAAGGGGTATGGGTTCATCGTGCAGGATTCGGATCAGAGCGAGCTCTTCGTTCACATGAAGGAGGTCATTGGTCTGCCTCTTATGACGAACGACAGGGTGTCATATGAGATCGGAATGGACGAAAGCACGCAGAAACCGGTGGCCACCCAAGTGTCGGGAGGAACAGGGAATCCACAGGAAAAGGGCGCGATGATGGGTACGTTCAGATCAAATCAAATTGAAACTTGAATTCAGCTGCAATTCGGAAGTCGGAAATTTCGTGTAATTGTACCAAAAATTCTCAGGCAAAGGTTCCGGAAAGGGAAAAGGCAAGGGATTTGGCAAGGGGAAAGGGTTTGACAAAGGCTTCGAAAAAGGCTTTGACAAAGGATTCGGCAAGTTCGGAGGCATGGACGACTTCGGTATGAATTCTGCTAATTCTGAACTTCTAATTCTTTGCGGCATAATGATACCGTCGCAGTATTGAATTCTTCCCCTTTCCGAATAACAGGCAAGGGCTTCGACAAAGGATTCAAAGGCCCAATGGAAAAGGGATTTGGCGGTAAAGATTTCGGAGGCAAAGACTTTGGAGGTAGAGACTTCGGAGGCAAAGACTTCGGTGGTAGAGATTTCGGAGGCAAAGACTTCGGAGGTAGAGATTTCGGAGGTAAGGATTTCGGAGGTAAAGATTTCGGAGGTAAAGATTTCGGAGGCAGGGATTTCGGAGGCAAGGACTTCGGAGGCAAGGACTTCGGAGGCAAGGACTTCGGAGGCAAGGACTTCGGAGGAAAAGATTTCGGCGGAAAAGGATTCAAGGGAGGATTTGGTGGCTTCGGCGGAAAAGACTTTGGCGGAAGAGACAAAGGCTTCGGCGGAAAAGACTTTGGTGGAAGAGACAAAGGCTTCGGCGGAAAAGACTTTGGTGGAAAAGGTTTCGGCGGTAGAGATGCGGGCCGAGGCGGTATGATGGGACTCCAGATGGAATCGGGGTTTCCAATGTGAACACATCCACCGTGATGGCCGAGGCCCTGTTGTGCCTAAGGACAGAAGTCTACGCCATTCCTTGAGTGGCGCGTCGTTCTTGCAGTTCTCTGCTAGCAAATCGTCGGGCACCAGCTGTGCAGTACACTTATACTTCGAGAGTTCAAAGATCCTTCGTGCGAGTCCAGAAGCCTTCATGCACTTCGGATTTTTTCAATGAAAATCGACGCGAACGTGATTTGGGAATATTCACAAGGTTTTCAGAGATGCAGGTTTTCAGAGAGTTCAGTACTGGCGTTCTAGTATGTTGAAGCGGTATAGAGCTACCTCAAAATCGCCAGAGTATGATTCATTTTCAAAAAACAGGAGGCAATCTGGAAGTATATTACGGTTCTGGGGGGCAGAGTCGGGAAATGCCAGGCTAGTTACAGAATCCCATCGACGTTGTCTCCGAAGTACTTGGCGTTTTCCCATTGTATGAACCAAGACATGCTGCCATTATCGTACCTAATTTTCTATCGGGGAGATTATGATAGAACCATTCACAGTTTCTCTCAAAGCAAATGCGAGCATTTCACAGTTTCTCTCAAAGCAAATACGAGTTCGTCCAGAATAGTATCCGACGGAGGTATAAGAACCATTCTAAGATTACAGCGAGTAACACTGCAAATCGAAATTTGCTGGTTATTATTCGAAAATATTAGGTGGTGGTGATGGTAGCATGTGTTTGCCGTTCTGGTGTGTACAGAGTTGCTGCTAGTAGCATTTTGCGGGTGTGATAAATTTGGACTCTACGTTCGTTGTGGATTTCTGTTTCCTAGTTTGCAGTATGCTTAGTAGAAGTAGTGTTACTAGTGATTTCGTAAATGTCTGAATGAGAATGTACCCTAGTAGCCGTAGATCGAAAAAATCCTTCAACATCCGGATGTGTCTTTAGTGAGTCTTTCTGGTGCAAGGTCGGATTTTCCGATCGGTTGGAAGACGTTGTTTGGGTCGTAACCCAATTCACACCATATCTTCATGACAACCATCTTCATGACAACCACATGACGGACAGTCCGGTATAGCATGCGTTAATCAATGTTATGTCGACAGAAGGAGTGGAGCTGTGCGGCTGTCAGGGTGTTCTGTGTAAATTTTGTGTTCCGAACAATGCGTGTAAGTCAGTGGGCAGACGGGAATGTGGATGTGGATCGTAAGATGTAGATCCGGATGTGGGTTTGTCGATCGTGTCGTGTGAGCAAACTGTCTGGTGAATGCAATGCAGCGCGAGGGCAGAGCAGTGCGAGGCCAGTCGTGCATTGGATCTCCAAAGAACGTTCCCAAGTAAAAGCAGTTGGACTCCCAGGCGCGCTCCCAGACTCTCGCATCCGTGAACCTGACTCCCGCTCCCAGACCCACGTGAACTTGACTCTGGCCCCCCGTCGTCTGACTCCTGAAGTCTCTTCAGCGTTCGTGCTGGCCGCACACGATACGGTTCCCACATCCGATTGCATAAATGCGGTTGGTTTCCCGCTGGAACCCGAATGTGATCCGATCGAATGTGACCCGATCTGATCCGATACGCGAGCACTCAGTGTGTGGCTTGAGCAATTTGGCTTTAGCGATTTGATGGTTCTCGAGGGAGACGAGAAAAATAAGACGAGTCGATGTTCGCTGAAAGCGTGAGTCTGGAGGCGCACAAGCGGCGGCATAGTTCCGCACAGATCAACTTAAATGGTTTCTCGTAGTGAATTTCACTCCAAAATGAACAAGCTCCGGTGACTACACGCGGTGACGGACAGCTCGCAGTTTCACTAGTTTCACTGGGGTAGCTGTTTAGCGCAGGCTCTTCTCGAGGGTAACACCTGGTCCGCATTAGTCCGCAGCAACCGGCAACATGTCGCTCGAGGGTACAGTGAAGTTTTTCAGCAGCCGGGGTTACGGCTTCATTGTACAGGACTCGGACCAGTCCGAGGTATTCGTGCACAGCAAAGAGGTGGTGGGAAACCCCCTGCAACCCCAGGACAGGGTAAAGTATGACATAGGTGTCGACGAAGCCACGAATCGGCCCGTTGCAGTGCAGGTCACGGGCGGCACGGGAGAGGTGCAGGAAAAAGGCAGCTTCTTCGGTAGTATACAGACTCTTCAGATATGCTTGTGACATCATCCGAGGTACACCGTACTACGCGATTCAGATCCTGTCACCCTCAAAGACCATCTTCTACGATTCATCTCAATCAGGCAAAGGGAAAGGGAAAGATAAGGGAAAGGGCAAGTTCGGAGGATTCGACAAGGGAAAGGGGAAGGGCTTTGACAAGGGTGGCTTTGGAGGTAACGAGTTAGTACTTCGAATCTGTACTGGAGAATTTCGATCTGATCCCACTTTTGTGTGTAAAATGTTTTGAAACTTCAGGATTCGGAGGTGGTTTCGACAAGGGCGGGTTCGATAAAGGTGGATTCGACAAGGGCGGGTTCGATAAAGGCGGATTCGATAAAGGCGGATTCGGCAAGGGCGACCATTGGGGCAATGGATTTGGCGGTGATTTCGGCAAAGGAGGATCTTTCGGTAAAGGCGACTTTGGCAAGATGGGATCATTCGGTAAAGGCGGATTCGATAAAGGATTCGATAAAGGCGGATTCGACAAAGGCTTCGATAAAGGCGGCTTCGACAAAGGCGGATTCGATAAAGGCTTCTACAAGGGAGGAAAATTCTAGGGTGCTTCTCCAGAAGTCTGGATTCTCAAAGAGACCGAGAACGTTCCTTGGTGTCGTCAATCTTTGTCTTCGGTGATTTCGATCTCCGTCTCCATCTCGTTACATACCAGTGGACCTCCGTATTGCCAGTGAATTCGGTTGCATGATTCGTTGTCGTAGATTCGTGGATGGTTGCAAACTTAGCACCTTGTATTTTTCTCAGACCTGTATTCGAGCAGGACACTCTATGCTATTCGCTCGATCTGAAGTAGAAGATCAGAAGAAACGGAGCGCGGTTCGGGGTTCGGGGAGCCAGCCAGTAGGGGCATCTGTATCGGTCAAGCGTTAAGCTGCGTTAAAATGGTCTGTGTGAAATGAAATACATTTCTGTATAGTCACGGCGCAAATCAGTTATGGGATTCATCATAATCTTGACTTATTCAGTGAAGCACTTTCCCGGCAAACCTACTAAGTGGGATTCCCTTGGGCCTTTACTGGTTGCAAATTCCGTTTTACTTTTACTGTCCGCTTTCCCCCCATCGTTTCTCAATCTCTCCAGAGCAGTAGGATAGTTATTACCTGTAGTACCTATAGTACTAATTGAACAATTTCTTAACTGAATTTCTTCCGCACCCCGGTCCAAGACGAGGAAGTTCAAAATTTTGTGTGATCGTTGTGAAGGACAGTGAAGACTAAGTGAAGATGTCCTTCGAAGGAACCGTAAAGTTTTTCTCTAGCAAGGGCTATGGCTTCATCGTACAAGATAGCGACAAGTCAGAAATCTTCGTGCATAGCAAGGAAGTGATAGGGAACCCGCTGCAGGCCCAGGACCGAGTCCGGTACGATACCGGTGTGGACGAATCCACCAACCGCAGTGTCGCGGTCCGCGTGCAGGGCGGAACCGGAAATCCAAATAAAGGATTTGGTGAGATTTTATTTCGAATTCGTTCAAATTTCAAGTGATTGAGTGATTCTTTACTAGTACGTCGTTCTGTTGATAGGGATTGCTACTTCGTTGTTATCAAGAAGATTTCGATTTCTAGCGAGATTTGAGTTCTTGTGATTGGAGTTTCGATTCGATAGACCATTGTCCACTCTCCTCCAGGCTTCGACAAAGGTTTCGGCAAGGGCATGGGCATGGGGAAGAAGGGTGGCTTTGGAAAGAAGGGAAGCCCGGACTTCGCCAAGGGTGGGTTCGGTGGAAAGGACTTTTCCTCAGGCTTCATGAAGGGCGGTTTCGACAAAGGATATGGTGGTGGTACTGTTACCTCTACTATTCAGGATTCCATCTCTTCCCTCTCTATTCGGTTGTGTTGATCTCACTCCCAGTATTCCCAGTGTTGATTCTATTCGATTCAAATTCCTCGACTATTCACGCAATCTTTCTCCACGCAACAGGCAAAGGCTTCGGCAGCAAAGGCTTCGACCAAGGGAAGGGGGGCTTCTCCGGAAAGGGGTTCTCCGGGAAAGGATTTGGCAACAATGGCTTCGGGAAGGACAACGGTTTCGGGAAGGACAATGGCTTCGGGAAGGGTGGTTTCCGAAACAATAATAGTTTCGGAAACGGCTTTGGGAGCAACGGCTTTGGGAACAACGGCTTCGGAAACACTGGCTTCGGGATGGGTATGCACGTCGACCAAGGTTACATGGGGATGTACTGATTCAGCTTGCAATGGGGTTGCTGCACTGCTTCACTGAGTCCTTCATCGAGTCCGCTTTACAAGGGTTCAGATCATCATTATGTTAGGTTAGCTGAAGCGTCAAAACAACGCAAGAGTCGGTTGAGTCAAATTAAGATATCTTGAGTTTCGTCATTTTCGTCATTTTTAAGAATGAAAGTGAAGTATTTTTTCAGTTCCAACCGTAGTTTCATAATGGTAGTTGAAAGTGGCCACCTTCTGCAATTCGGGACGATTCGGGCCTCAGAGTAGGTACTATTCACAGAACTCTCTCAGAAGAAAGAGCGAAGCCAATTCACAAGCGACAGTGAGAAGGACGCGCGAACGTGCATTAATGCGTTGTACTAGCCCGTCGGTAGCTCATATCTGGGCAGTCCTTTCGAGGTGCGCCCGAAATCGAACTGAAGAAGCTGAGTGCAAAAATTGGTGTGGTCATTTCGAGAACTGGGGAAAGCTTTCGCGTGGTGATCGCTGGCAGCGCAGTGAGAGCGGTGTTCGAGCTTCGTGCGGTCGAGTCACTTGATAGGACACGGGACTCCCATCGTCGTGCACATCCGACGGACGCTATCGAGTTGTCGCTCACGCTTGATCTTGAGACAGATAAAGCAGAGGAATGAGTGTCAGCGTTGTCGCGGTGGTTCCTGTACTGGTTAAAGTTTTTCGCGATCCTCTCGCACAATTGTGAACGATATTTCTAGTGACAGGTGACAGCAGCAGTGACCTATGCTTTCTCTCATGTGACAACATGACAGAAGATCTGTGGAAGTTTCGCGTCCAGGTGTGGGGCGTTGCGCACAACGATCGCGTGCTCACCGGCGGGGGGCGGAGTTCCGTCCGCCATGTCGAGATTCTGCGGCGACATTCCTCACGCGGGCCGATCATGGGCGACCAGCCCGGCGACGGACAGGCCGAAGGATCGCGGCCCGACTCGCCGTGCTCGGCGCCAACGTCGGCCCTGGTGTGCAGCGCGGACGTAGACTCGAAGGCCGGCCGCGGCGCGGGCGGCGCGGAGAGCGGGGTTCCGCTGTTCGAATCGGAGGAGCTCTCCGCCCTCGATTTGCGCGACGAGGTGTGGGAGGTTCGCATCGGCGAGGAAGCTTTGGCGAAGAAGGATGCCGGCAAGTCCTGGGTGCAGTTCGTCGGCCTCCAGCACTTTACCAGTCTAGTCACGCTGGAGGAGGTCGACTTCGAGGGGATGGACGCGCACATGCCCAACGACGCGCGAAGCAATTTCACGGTGAAAAGGAAGAAAGACCTCGAGAAATCGACCTACGTGCTGAACGACGATTTTGTCGTGCTGGACAACCGCTTCCTGAAGACCGCCGAGGAGGCGTTCAATATGGCTGTCGCGACGGAATCGGTCACGGATGCGACGGGTACTAGCAACACGACGAACGCGACGAACGCGACGAACGCGTGCTCCTCCACCACTCGTTCCGATGCGCCAGGGCATTTGAGTCTGCTGTCGGGCTCGCAGCCCACGACGCGCCGCGAGGGCACCTGGATGCACGACCCGCTGGCGCCCGACGGCGTCACGAAGTTCTACGCGCTGCGGTGGCAGGGCTGGGTGCACATGATGGACGCCAACAGCCCGTTCGTGCAGGAGAGACGGAACGACCCGGAGTGGTTCGCGAGCCCGCAGAACGTCGTGGAGAACATGGTGTCGGGCGCCTGCTACCATTTCGACGAAGCTCGCGTCGATCTCCGCATCCTCGTAACCAGCATCCCCAGCGCCGTGGTGCACCAGCTGCGGCTGGCGGGCCGGGCGAAGCACCAGGCCGCGCATCAGGCCGCGTTCACGCTGAGCGGCAGCGGCGCGGTGGACAAAAGCGGCGAGTTCGTGATGGGCAGGATGGGGGTCGCGAAGATGGCGGATCTCCCGAAACTAGAGCGGTTCCAGCAGCAGGAAATGGAGCAGCAGCGCGGCCACGAGCTGTACGAGGCCCTGCTCAAGCACGGACAGATCGAGAGCACGAGGACGCAGCTGGTGGAGCACGGCGCGAGCAATGCGCCTGCGGGCCCCGCTGCAGGCTTCGACACGGACAGCACTGCTGACAGCGCGGGCGGGCGGCGCGGAGCCATGCCCAAAAGCACGATGGGGCCGATGGGGGCCAGACGAGCTATTAATCAGGCTCAGGCTCGGCCGGCGGCTGGCCCGGCGGCCGGCACGGCCAGCTCACCGGAAGGCTCGCAGTTTTCCGATCTGCCCAGCAGCACCACCAGCTGTGGCGTTGCCGGGACGTGAGCGTCGAGGTTGCCGGGACGTCGATTAGTGGAAGAAGTTTAGGCGCATCGATTAGTGGAGCGCATATAGCTGGAGCACATGTTATGTTTTTAGGAAAATGCAGCGCTTTCAACATGTAGTGGTTCTTTCCGGAAGCGCGTGTTCGTGCAAAGTTTTCGCAAAAGCACGGTGAGTGAGAGAGAAACTGGTCGCAGTTCGGAAAAGATGCACGCGCACGTGGAATTCCGGAAAACCCGCACGGAGGCAGAGAGTGAAAGCCCCCTCCGCGCATTTTTCGTATTGAAGCGTGGTTCGTTACTATTGCCGTCCTCTCGAAATCTCAATGTGCTTGCCCTCCCTCAGTTGACCAGACGGCCCGGGAATTCTATTTTTTGTCCGCGCCACGACTGCACAACGTCGCGGACTTGGAAGCTGGAGAAAATACCTGTCTAGTTCTCTGATCGCTGCTGTCCATTTCTCTGATAGCGTGGATTCTTACCTTAACCTTATCATCTTGGATTAGCGTCGTTGAAGCCGTCTATATTCTCGAGTAAGAATCTGAATCTCACTCTAGTCTGAAATCTCGAATTCTCGCAATTCAACATGGCTCCCAAGTCTCCCAGCGGCTCGCCCAAGGCGAAGCCGGCTCCCGCAGCCGACAAGAACGCTAGTCCCGCCAAAAAGCGCACCGAGGAGCCGACCAACAAGTCGAAGAAGGACGTTAAGAAGGAGCAGCTGAATGAGGAGGATCAGAAGCTGAAGGACGAATTAGAGGCGCTCGTGAACAAGTGCTGCGAGGCGGATCTATCCGTGACGAATGCCAGCCTGAAGAACATCGAGGAGAAGCTGAAGACCGCTAGTAGCACTATGACCAGCGTGCCGAAGCCGCTGAAGTTCATGCGGCCCCACTACGAGGTGCTGAAAAAATTCTACGAGTCGAAGAAGACCGGTAGCTTCTGGAGCAAGCAGCCGGCCGTGCGACAGGAATTCGCCGACCTGCTGTCGGTGCTGGCCGCCGTCAAGTCGCCGCCCAAGGCCAAAGCGGCGCCGAAGAAGGAGGACGAAAAGAAGGCCGAAAAAAAGGATGCCAGCGGCGATGTGGAGATGAAAGACGCTTCCGACGCTACCAAAGACAAGAAGGACGCCGCCGGCAAGGACGGCGACAAGGACAAGAAGGACGGCGAGGGCAAGGAGAAGACGGACGAGGAAAAGGAGAAGGAAAAGGAGGAGAAAAAGGACGCGCCCTTCGTCGAGGAACTGGACCCCTACAAGGTGGCCAAGAGCCGGGAGTGCCTGAAGTACCGACTAGAGGGCGTGCCCGGCGACAAGTTCGTGGAGTGGGGCCACGAGTACGTGCGGCACTTGGCCGGCGAAATCATGTACTGCTACCAGGACATCGTGAACCCCGAGGAGGACGACGCCATGGAGGTGGATCAGGAGGCTGGCGCGTCCGCGCCGCTCCCCGAAATCAAGGAGCTGCCGTTCCTCCCGGAGGTCTCGGCGCTGATGAAGCTCGTGGAGATCATCGTGCCCTTCCAGATCAAGAACAACGAGGGTACGCTGGCCATAGACATGCTGTTCGAGGTGGACCAGATCGAGCGCGTGCTTAATTTATTGGACGCGAACTCCTACGAGCGCATCTCCGCCTACCTGCTCGCGAGCGCGACGTACGCGGGCAACGTGGGCGACTCGCAGAAGCTGCTGAAGATTGTTTATGATATTAACATGAAGTTCGGGCGGTACCCGGAGGCCGAGCGAGTTGCGCTCAAATTAAAGGACGACCAGCTGCTGGCGGAGGTGTTCGAAAAGTGCACCTGTAAGGAGACGAAGATCCAGATGTGCTACGTGCTGAGGCAGCACCGCTGCGACTGGAAGGACGAAGACTGGGACCCGGAGCTGATGGAGGCAGCGACGGGCGAAAACTGGATGAAGAAATACTTCCAGCTGCTGGCCAAGGAGCTGGACGTATCATTGTTTTTCAGATCGTCTTGTTGCATTCTCCATTGTTTCACACATCGCTAGTTGCAATGCGCTAGTAGTGATTTCTCTGTCATCAAAAAACTCCCTTCTGAAAACTTATCACTCCAATCTCTATAGGTCCTGGAGCCCAAGGAACCAGAGGACATCTACAAGTCGCACCTGGAGGAGAAGAAGCAGCAGGTGGTTTTGGACTCGGCGAAGCAGAACCTCGCTGGCACGTACGTGAACGCGTTCGTCAACGCGGCGCACGGCAAGGACAAGCTCATGACCGTCGGTGAAGTCTGGCTTTACAAGAACAAGGAGCACGGCATGATGGCGGCTGCGGCTTCTCGCTGTCTAGTCTCCCTCTGGGACCCCGACGCGGTGAACGAGGTCGACAAGTACCAGTACGCGTCCGAGGAGTACATTAAGGCGGGCTACTACATGGGGCTCGGCCTGGGCATGACCAACTGCCGCAGCGAGACCGACCCCATTTGGGCGTTGCTGCAGGAAACCGTCGAGTCCGGCTCCGAGAAGGAGCGCACGGCCGCGATCTTCTCTTTGGGTTTTGCATATGCCAACTCGAAGCACGAGGAGGTCGTGGAAAACATGATGCCCATCATCATCGACGTGGACCAGAGCATGCAGACGGTGGCCGTTTCTTGCTTGACGCTAGGCTTCGTGCTTCTCGGCAGCGGCGACGAGGACATGGTGGGAGCGATTATCGCGTCGATGGAGGAGCGCCAGAAGCTGGCGGGCATGCTGGACTCGCCCGTCGCGACGCTGTTCTCGGTGGCCATCGGGCTGCTGCTGCTAGGCAAAGGGAACGACCCCGACTTCAAGCTGGAGAAGATCTTCGAGCTGCTGGAGCAGATCACGCATCCGATCGGGCGGTATACGAAGAATTTGGTGACGGGTTTCGCCTACGCGGGGACGGGCGACGTGCTGCAAATTCAAAAAATGATGGCGGTGTGCGGCGAGAACAACAAGCTGAAGGACGAGCACGCGAAGGACGACAGCGCCGCGGCGAGCTCCACGGCGGCCGCGGGCGCGGGGAAGGGCGGTGCTGCCGCCGCTGCAGCCACAGGAGCAGCAGCCGGCGGCTCCGCTGCCTCCTCGGACGCCGCGGCGGAGTCGAAGAAGGACGAGGCGTGCCGGGGCGGCGCGGCGGCACTTCTCAGTATCGCGGCCGTTGCCATGGCCGACGACATCTCGCGCGAGATGTGCATGCGGATGGTCGAGCACATCCTGCAGTACGGGAACCAGAGCCTGCGGCGCACCGTGCCGCTGGCGATCGGCGTTTTGTACGCCAGCAACGCGAAGCAGTCGGCCATCGACCTGCTGGCTAAATTGTCCCACGACGCCGACCAGGAAACCGCGTTCGCAGCGATCTACGCCCTTGGTATGGTCGGCGCGGGCACGAACCACGCCAAGATCGCGGGACTGCTGAGGCAGCTGGCGGCTTACTACGCGAAAGAACCCGATGTTCTGTTTGTGGTGCGCATCGCGCAGGGGCTGCTGTACCTGGGGAAGGGCCTGATGACGATCTCGCCCGTGCACAGCGACCGGCAACTCGTGAACCCGGTGGCGATGGGTGGGTTATTGGTGTTGGCGACGGTGATGACCAACGCCAAGGGCCTCCTATTCACGCAGCACATGCACTGGCTGCTGTACTACGTCGTGCCGTGCATGTCCGCTAGGATGCTGATCACAGTGGACGACGCGGGCGAACCCGTGCCGGTCAGCGTGCGGGTCGGGCAGGCCGTGGACACGGTAGGCCAGGTCGGGAACCCGAAGTCCGTAACGGGCTTCCAGACGCACACGACACCCGTGCTGCTGGGGGCTGGGGAGCGGGTCGAGATGGCGACCGACGAGTATCTCCCCATGACGCACGTTCTGGAGGGCGTGGTACTGGTCAAGAAGAACCCAGACTACAAGGCGCCGCCTGAGGAGAGGAAGAAGAAATAGGAGTGCTGAGGAGATTCGGCAGAGGAGAGGTATAAGTTTGGTCAATAAGGGATCAAGATTCGCTGTGCAGTGAAACTGCAGTGAAACTGGAAACTCGATTCTCATTCTCTCTCCGCTCAGGTGAATGTGGCCACTTTGCCCTGTCTTAGCCCTGCGCAGCCTGCGCAGCGTGAACTCCCAGGCGTGGTCTCTTGTTGTAGTATTGACGCAAACAGTCATTTTTTTAAGGAGTAGTGAGCCCCGAACATTCCAGACACAGAGCGGATATTCGATTTCCAGTAGACAAAGTATCGATCTTTATATTGCAGAAGCATTTATCTAGTCACAAAAAGAACTCGAGATCTTGTCTAGAAGAAAAACGTTTTCGTCTGCATTGGTACCCAGAGTCTGCGTCAGTATCTACGATTGCATTGCGAGCCTCGCCTTGATAAGAGATGTGCCGGAAATCATGATCTCATGTTCTCTGGTCGACCTGTCCTCGGTCCGTTTTGAGTCGTCGATGTGATCGTCTGAGCATTCTGCACTACACTGAGGTCGCTGAGCACTTTGAATTGTTACTCTTGCCAACGTAAAATTGCCAAGATAAATCAGATAGGTGAAAAGAAAAGAAAACAAGACCTCGCGCTGAAGGTGGGTCGATTGGAAAAGAAACGGGATCGCTCGATTGATACTACCTCTATAAGACTAATAAGGCCGAAAAGTCGACTTCGCGGAACTTCGCGCACTAGTGAAAACGCACTAGTGAAAAACAGGATAAAAAAATACGCAAACCCGCCAAAATCACGCACTAGTAGGCACGCACTTAGTGACTTTCACTAGTAGGCGCGCACTTAGTGAATGTTACTAGTAACACTCGGAACTCACTAGTATTTCCACTAGCACAAACATCGATTTTGACCGCTGCGACTCGCAAATTTCCACTAGTGAAATCCACTAGTGCGTCATCTTGAAAAAAGTTACTAGTGGAAACGTTTTGCATGTCTTCCACAAAAAAAGACGCCCCCAAATTTCACTAGTAGATTCTACTAGTGACTCACATAAAAATCGACGGGCCATGCCGTCCATCGACGCACCACTCGCCCGGGCCGTACTAGTGGCTTTCACTAGTGAAACGGCTTCCCACAGCCATTTTTACTAGTAAAACGCACTAGTGGAAAAAGCTACCCCCTTGTTTTTACTAGTAGTTTTCACTAGTGAAAAATTCCCAAAACAAGTCGGCCACGAAATTCGCCTCGAGTCACGTTGCTTTAGACTGAGAAATTCGCCAAAAATCGCTTGGAATGTCTCGCTCGAAGAACTTTCTTACATAATTCTGAGGACTGAACTCACCCGAGCCGACGAGCCATCAAAGTTACTACTAGCAACGCCCCACGTGACAGCCGTCAAAGCGAGCCCGCACCCGCGCAAGTTACTACCCTCCGGCCACACGGCCGTCGCCTAAGATCGAGAAACTCAAACGCACCGAAAATCGGGAGAAGAAGTTCCGCTCGCCGGGACACTGGACAGTGTCAGCGAGCTCCATTGCCAATTGGCATCGCCAACACTGGTAACCCAGGTAACCTGGTAACCACAACAGTACTGCCGCGCGCCACGGCTTCACGTGACGTCATGCCACCGCCGGAAAGCGGGAAACGGTACCCACACCAAGCCGCACCATCCCTAGGCCCTCAATGCCAACTCGAACTGGAGAGCATACAAAATACACTATGTCGACGAGCGATAGCGGATCTGATGCGCTACTACTAGACTCTAGAGCGAGTAACCGGCGCTTAACCTTTCCGCCGTCCATTGATCAGAATCTACGCGCCGCAATTGTAGTTCGCCTGACTCTCCGTGTGCTGCGCGGTGTAGTCGATCCGCCTGTTCGACAACTGAGACTCGAGTCGAGTCTGAGTCCGCGTCGCGACTGTCATCCCCACCAAGTTTAAGTTCACATCTGAACCCCCGCAAGGGGTTTAACTTAAACTTCCCACACGCGACACTTTCGCACCTCCCCCCGCGGTGCAGTTGCCACCCCTACCAGACTTCACTTTAAGTTCATATGATATCGGATTCCGATTCGGAACCTCCGCAAAAGTTGCGACTCCCCACGCGCGACACTTTTGCGCCTCCCCCTGCGGCGCAGTTGCACACGCACAACTTCAGAAGCAACGAACCTAATAACACGCCCCCCCGTCCGAGACACATGCAAATTCAGTGACCCGCGCCCGGGACACGAGGAGGCCGAGCTCGGGCTCGAGCCTCGAGATCATAATATGCGCCGCGGCCCCCCTCTTTGTACCTCCTCACCAGATCAGCACGCCACCGCCTCCGCCCCAAGATGCAAGCGCACCCAGTATTGGCAGAACGTCTTGAATTCTACCTAGGCTTTCAAATTTCCACCCCGGCCACTGCACGTCCGCGTCGGCATGGGCCGCATCATGGCTCATCCGACGGCGTCCCCCGTGAGTGTCGCGCGCGCTTCTTTCCGCTCTTTCAACCGCCTCACAGCGCTCGTCCTCCTCGCGCTTTGCCGCCCAGAATTCGCGCTAAAAGATGCGACCCTCGCCCCTCGTCTCTCGCCCCTCTTGAGGTTGAATTCGCTTTGGTCCAGCGCGCCGTGGGACCACGTGTCGCCCCAAATTGGGGTGACAAGTCCCGGGACTTTGCGTTTTTTTGCGCAAACTTTTTCGCGGCCACCGTGTCACCCCAATTTAGGGTGACATCACCCCAAAATCCCGTCCAAAAATGGCATTTCACAACGAGGCGTTTCAAACGTCACCCCAATTTCGGGTGACGTCACCCCAAAATCGCGGACGTCACCCCAATTTCGGGTGACACGCTCATGTCGCCCAAATTTGGGGTGACATTTTCCGGGACTTCAACCTTTTTCGACCTCGAACCTAGACTGCTCGTCCCCCCAAAATCAATCTTCCGGAAAATGTCTCCTCCTTCCCACAAAGTCCCCCCACAAAGGCTGCTGAAACTCCGCGAGGCTTTTCGACGCTACCCTACTTCTCTCTGCTATAGTATAGAATTTTTCGCCGCAAAATACTCGTAAGCCCCTACACCTTAAGTTTAGTGGCGGTGCGCTCAGCCAGCGCGCCGGCGCGCACAGCCAGCGCGCCGCACGCTCAGCCAGCGCACCGCCGTCGCGTTTTCACGCCTAAGTCCCCCCGAAATGTGCGCTGGCTGAGCGCACCGTGACCACTTTTGGCCATTTTAGGAAGTCCAAGTTCACTCGTGCGCTCAACCAGCGCACCGCGCGCACAGCCAGCGCGCCGCGCGCTCAGCCAGCGCACCGGACTTCGGGCCCTCGGTGGTGCGCTCAGCCAACGCGCCGGCGCGCTCAGCCAGCGCGCCACTTTTCGTCGGCAATGGCGACGTTCCTCCCAGTAGCCGGCGGACCGATAGGTCCACCGGCGCGGGGCGTCACCCTTCCTCTCCCCCTCCCCTCGAACCTCTGTCCACCTCATTTCGTCACCCCGCTCGCGTCTTTAAGTTTGTCCTCTCCTCGTACTCCCTCCGACCCCCTCGGGGGGCGCCCCGGAGGGGCGCCCCAGTTCTGGTTATTATCCTATTTTAAAATGAAGGACAACGTGAAAGGTCTGATGAACAAGCTTCCCAGTCCGAAGACGCTAACCTCGCCGAGGCTTCTGCTGGATCGGATGAGCAGCCCCCGCAATGCCAAGAATCGCAGCAAGAACACCTCCAGCCCGGCCGATCACCACGAGAATAGCGGCCTGCATAAGCACATGCGTCAGAGTGCGGAGCGTGGGTTCGCGGTCTCGCTGCAGGCCCCCGCGGTGAGCTTGCCGTCAGATGACGAGGGCTTCTCGGAAACCGCGAGCCTTACTAGCCCGGCCCGCACCCCACGCAGCATGCCGAACACGCCGCGCAACCCAGAGGAAGAGATTCCGCAGGGCTGGTTCGGAGACATGCTGGACAGTCTGATCTTCAATTGCTGCAGCTGCAGCGCCAAGAGCGCGGCCTTCGCGGCGCAGCACGAAATCACCCTCACTCCGGCGCGCAAGGACGACGACGTCAACGCGTCCTTGAACTACGCAGCCGGCGCGCACCGCGTCAGGGAGCAGATCGAGTTTTGAAAGGGAAACAGCATTCGGCTAAACAATGCGCCAATTTTGTAGGAAAATCGGCGGGTGTGACGATCCTGCCTCGCGTTTTGTACTTTACGAAAATGAGCAATGGCTCGGCCTCGCAGTATCACAACGACTGTATATTAGGAAGACCCGGCGTTCTCTCGATGGGTCTTGTGCTTATTGAGTTTGCGTACTATCACATCGCTTTGGAGGAGTTGTCAGCATCGTTGTACCATGAGTGCTTCCAGTGTTGGACCGTTGAATTCATCGGAAGTTTTCGATTCGCCATGTTCTGGTATGAGTGTCATTAAGTATCGCACGTGAGTGGCATGGCACTGTGCTTTGTCTCGTCAAGCGGAGATTCCCGTCCGAGAAAACGTCAAGGAGAGTTGGATCGATGAAAGAGGAGTGGGGAAAAACCGAGAAGCGGAGGTCTCCGTTCTGAGCATCGAGTTTGAGGTACAAGGCACTGCTTCATTGTGATTCTGCGGAACCGGAATCAAATAAAAGTCGATGTAGGTGAGATGGTCGCATTTCACTCACCTGAAGGTCCAATTCGTACTTTTAAAAAGCAAGAAAATTGATAGCAAAGTGCCGCATAAGCTGGAAGGGTAGTGGCAAACGAGCAAGATTGGCAGGATTACTGCCAGCAAACAAAGAAGCTTTCTGATAAGGAAATAACTTGAGTAAGCAGGAGAGATTATATTATGGAGAAAAATAACTCGTTGCCCTTGCTCCCGGGCTACCGGATCAATCATCCTCCGCCGGTGAAGGTGAATGAGAGGAAGGGTAAGAATCAATCTCTTGTCTACTACAAGAACTCGATGTATGATTTCCCCGTTGCGGCCCATGAGGAAAAATATGACCCGGAGCAGGCGAAGGCATTCGCCGAGCATATGGCCAAGCCCACGTGGAGGTTCCGTCTCTTTTTTTCCTAGTTCGCAGCAGCGACTTCACTAGACTACAATCTTAACCAACGTTAAAGTTTTCATCCGATTGAATTCAGCACCTGGATATTGAACTCTAAACTCACTCTGTGTAAAAAACTCAGGTTTACCGAGGACATGATGGCTAAGGAGCACGTGAAGCTGGAAGCTGGCGAGATCCTGGATATCCGGCGGCAGGAGGCCATCCCGTCGCACGGCCCCGCGTGGCTGAAGCACGATAAGCAGGTCTGCCGCTTCTTCGCGTACACGCAGGAAAGTGTGACAGAGAGCAACACGGAGAACAGCCGCATCCGCTACTGCACCATTTTCTACTACCTGGAGGACGGCACGACGCAGCTAACGGAGCGCAAGAGCGTGAACAGCGGGATGCCGCAGGGGGCGCTCGTGTGCCGGCACTGCATCCGCAAGGCCGACGACTCCATCGTCGGGCTCGACGACCTGCGGTGCGGCACCAACATCGAGATCTACAACCGCGTCTACCGAGTCGTGGGCTGCGACGCCTTCACGCGCTGGTACTACGCGCAGAACGGCATCGACGTGGGGGACGAGGAGGACGTGCCGCTGGACGCGTGGGAGACGAAGAAACGCGCGGAGCAAGAACACGCCGAGAAGAGCGCGCCTCGGGAAGTGGTTGAGGGGCAGGTGTACAACGAGAAATCGATCGGCGGCAACCGCGGCACGAACAATAGGCTCGAGCAATTTTTGAAAAACGACCTAAGGGTGCTGCGGTTCTACTGCTACTGGGACGACAGGACGCTGTACGGGACGAGGCAGTACTACGTGCTGTCCTTCTTCCTCGCGAGCAACCACATCCAGATTGCGGACGTGCTGCAGAGAAACTCGGGGCGGGATCCCTATCCGGTCTTCTACAAGAAGGGGATTCTGAGGAAAAACCCGACTTTGGGGATAACGCCGGGGATGTTGGAGCCAGATGCGGAGATCTACATGCCCAGAGATCTGATCTCGGGGACGTCGCTAAACATCTACGGCAGGAAACTATTCATATACGACTGCGACCCATTCACCAGAGAGTTCTATCGGAGATGGTACGAGCTATCGTTTCAGATTTCGTTCGAATTGCTAATATTCATATAGAAAGGGGAAACTCTTAATTGGAGATGTGCTATAGCCTATAGCCTATTGCATTAGTGGGGAAGATCCTTTTCGCAACGTATGCCCTTGGAAATGATACGATCACCCCACGTGGAGTGCAGACCTGATCGGGAGGAAAGAGTGTTTGTGATAATTCCACCTTGTGATAAAAAACTTAAAGGATGGACATCGAGCAAAAGCTCATCCCGATCCCGGATCCTCCGGTCTACAAGGTGGAGTTCCCTATCCCGCCGCATGTTGGGGTGGGCAGCGAAGAAGACACGCTGGGTTCGTGTTTTGCACTGTGGCCGAAGCCACCAAAGCAGGATTTGATGAAGCTGATGACGAAGACGGGCATGGTTCTGCGATTCGAATGCGAAATCGCGGATCCAGTCTACACAGAAGACAGCGACCGAAAATTCATCATTGCCTACACTCTAGGTATAAGATAGCCTAGTATGATAGGTCGGGTTTGCCATGATAAACATCTCACATACCTACTCGTATCTCGATTCTCATTCTTGATTCCCAACCTCTATTCCCAAGTTGGATTTCCCCCCTTCGCAGTCGACGACATGATCGCGGTCTACGAAATGAAGCGCAGGAACAGCGGGTTTATGGAAGGTAAATTCGCGGAGAAGACGAAGAAGAGGAATCCGGAAACAGGGAATTGGTATGACCTGAACGATCTCTGGGTCGGAAACGTGATCACAGTAGCGTCAATGCCCTTCAGGCTGCTCAGACCTGACGAATACTCGTTGGCCTACATGGAAAACCACCCGGAAGAGTACGCTTATTTTTTATTATTTTTTACTTAGGGCGCTTTCTGGGTTGTTGATTTTTGGATTTTTTCCAAATTCCTCACAGCTTCCCGTATTGTGATGTGCGGAGGATTCAGCAACGCTTGGTGGAGGGCTTGGAGAAGATGGGCAAGCCGACGGCCGGAGCCGTATTCAGTCCCGACGAGCTGCAGTCGCTCGGAATATTGACCGATCAGGAAATTATCACGCTCCTGAGAAGGTACGGATCCTCGGAAAGTATGGATATCAGCATCAACGCGATTATGGGATCGTGAACGAAGAAGACACAAGAAGAAGACACTTACTTATGGGAGTGGGTTCTGAGTTCATTTCTCCAGGAGGAATTCGGCACTCTCGCGCATAGAAGAAGCGTACTAACTTCACAGAGATATTCCGGAACCACGCACATATGTGGAGTAGGAACTTCGCATGGTATAATTTTGACAAAATTTTGTTTTTCGGTTTTAAACAGTTTTAAGACTCATATTCTTCGCGTTGAACCTAAGCTTGAGTATGAGCGGAAGTCACACTGTGTCAGTCGTCGAAAACTACATGACGTCCTTATATTGGTTGTTGGTGATCAGTGCTATCTTGTCTCGAATATTTGTTTATGTGTTGTCTCGAACTTGGTCTACCGCAGAAGTACGGAAAATTAAACGTACTTAGAATATCTCGCATATCGCAAGAAGTCCCCCCCAGGGTTGACGATGATTGGAATTAAGGAAGTCTTAGGTCTCATTGTTGCTTCAGTAACCGACACATGTCACACAAATTGCATTTTGAAATTCGCTCGTCCTTTAAGTAGCTCGTCGAAAGGATCTTTGTTCGTTTGGAGTATAAATCACCAACGCAGTCCCCCTGAGTTGCGCTCTTGCATGTCGGCGGAGTGTGAGCGATGTTTGGCACTCGTATGCGCGCGGAAAGATAAGCGGAAAAGAATGATTACATGGCTGCTTCAGTGTTTTCCGTGATTCGAGACTCCGAGACGGCAGACACTCGGGCTTCGAGGGCATCGATCCCAATCGCCCAGAAGCCGCGTCACTACGGCGCGCGCGATACCATGTGAAATTGAAATTGAAGTTGCGACATCTAGACGGAAATGGCGATGAAGTCGGCCGTGGAGTGGCGTCCAGACGCGCTGGCGCGTGAAAACAAAAAGAGAAAAGGACATGGATAAGAACCAAGCTGTAGAAGAAAATGTTTGCACTTGTCGTCGTTATCGGGGTCGGTAACGTCCCTAAAAGTTGGGCATCTCGAACTGTAACAACGAGATTGTCCTGAACAACGAGAGTGTGTTAGTTGCTATGATTCACGCTGTGCTTGGCTATTTACGTTGTGGATGCCTGGCGGTGTTGTGTGAGAGAGAGTGTCTTTTTGTTCCGTGGTAGTTTTCCTCTCTTTTGTTTACTACCGTTGCCCTTTCGTGCACTACTGAGTTAGTGTCTTGTGTCTTTGTGCTCTGCTGTCTCGAGATCAAGTTCTTCTCATTCCGCTGTCCAGAAACAGACATACGTATTAAGTTGCGTATGAGATCGAGATCCTGGAAACAAAGTCACAAAT
>JACKZZ010018836.1_pt1 | contig 38150 bp, 54 predicted proteins | sample 8027871 | NCBI WGS metagenome assembly JACKZZ01 (sample SAMN15724774, study PRJNA655200) | protist metagenome | isolation source: fluorescence activated cell sorting (FACS) single amplified genomes of... | place: USA: West Boothbay Harbor, Gulf of Maine | collected 2000-07-19
TACATCAGCCTCTCTTGAAACAACCCTATGTGGTGATGATTGGCCGTTTGCACTAACAAACTCTAATTTTCCACCAGCTCTCCAATTTGGATCTTCATCATTCTCTGCTTCTTTTTGAATTTCCTCAGGTACCCTTACCATACATATTGCACTTATTTCTCCATGATGATTGTGTAATGGATTAAATTCATATTTTTTCATATAATTAAACCAAGGACCTTGGTTTAATGAATAACTAAGTTTTTCATAATCACCTTTGACAATTCTCCAAAATGATGTATTTTCTTGTTCATGACTATGACGTTCAGCAGGTTCTTCTAATACAAAATTAGCCGTTCTGTTAATTTGATCCATATAGTTTTTTAAATGTGGACGAAAAATTTTATCAAAGTTATTTACATCTTGTTGATTTTTAATCATGCCATGTCGTTGTTCTTTTATATTTCCAACTAAAGATTTACTAGCATCGTCGCCTCCCCTTGAGGATTCAGCTAAGTCTTGCATAAATTTAAGACCATCAGCGTCTACTTTTGATCTATAAATATATTCACCAAATGGATAAAGTATATCATGGTCTTCATATTTAATTTTCATTATATTATCCTTATATTAAACGGTGGGGGAGATCCCCACCGTTTTTAATTTTGTATTATTCGGCGTCTTCTTCTGAAAGTTTACCATTTAAGTAACGTAATAGCACACCGTATGCTGGTAGGAAGATAATAAGTCCTACTGCAATCTTAATCACAACTTGTGATCCTGCGATCTCTACCCAGTTTGCAGCCATATATTCGTCTGCACTGTTGTTGAACGCAACCCAAAAGAATGTGTATGTGTCAATAATGTTTGCTGCCACAGTTGATACCGCTGGCGCAATCCACCAATGCTTCAAAAAGTTTTCACGTAGGTATTGAAATACATATACATCCAACATTGTGCCAACTGCATACGCTGTTGCACTGGCTAAACCAATACGCATTGCTACACTACTTGGCGCACCCTCCGCCATTACAACTAAAATTGATCCAATAATTGCCAACGGATAAGCTGCCGCAATTGTTGAACGTGCAATGTTTTTACCTAACATTCGTACTGTTAAGTCAGTTGCTAGTACAACCAACGGAAATGTAAATGCAGCCCAGGTAAGTTTAATTCCAAAAATTTCTACTGGAATACTCACTAGTGCGTTACTTACTACGATAACAATTACATGTAGTGCTACTAGTTTTAGCAACATGCTTCTGTCAATATCTTTAAAAAATCCTAACATAATATATTTCTCCCTGTTAGTGTTATTTCTTTCTCTAAAAGAAAGAATCTTGTAATAAAATAGTTTGATCTCTTTCTGGTCCAGTTGATATCAAAACTACTTCGGTTTGTGTTAATTGCTCAATACGGTTAATATACTCTTGAGCAAGTCTTGGTAAATCTGAATAATCAGTTATACCTATTGTACTAGTACACCAACCAGGTAGCTCTTCATACACTGGTATTCCGTTGTGTACGTCAGTACAAATCTTAATAGTCTCGAGTTTATCGAGTACGTCTATTTTCATTAATGCTATGCCAGTAACACCATTTAACATACAAGTCTTACGAACCTGTGGTGCGTCAAACCAGCCGCATCTTCTGTCTCTGCCTGTTACTGTGCCTTTTTCCTTACCAACATTTGCTAGATGCTCTCCAACTTCATCAAACAGTTCAGTAGTCATAGGACCTTCACCTACTCTAGTTGTGTATGCTTTTGTTATACCAATTACATTTGGTATTTTATTATGTGGTACACCTGATCCTATACTAGCCATGCCTGCTAGTGTGTTTGAACTTGTTACATAAGGATAAGTGCCAAAGTCTACATCTAGCATGCTTCCTTGTGCGCCTTCGAATAATATATTAAATCCTAAGTCAGTCTTTTGATTTAGATAAAGTGGTACATCATTTACATATTGTAATACATGTTCTTTGATATGTGCTAGCTGATTAAACAACTGTTGTTGGTCAAAGTTGTGATACTCTGCGGCTATTGCTAGTCTATGTTTGAGTAGTTCATCATCTCTAAGATCTCCTACTTTAATTGCACGTCTTCCTGCTTTATCTTCGTATGCAGGCCCGATGCCTCTGCCAGTAGTACCGATTTTTTTATCAGTTACTTCTTCTCTTGACTGATCTAATGCTTGGTGATAGGGTAAAATTAGCGGAGTGTTTTCTGCAATCATTAATCTACTAGGATCAATATTTACGCCTTGTGACTGTACTAGTTCAATCTCTTCTAATAGTTTCCAAGGATTCAATACAACACCGTTACCAATAACTGAAACTTTGTCTTGTCTTACTATACCGCTGGGCAGTAAACTAAGTTTAAAAACTTTATCTTCTATTACTAATGTGTGTCCTGCATTGTGTCCGCCTTGGAAACGTACAATAATATCAGCGTGTTCTGCTAGTAGATCAACTACTTTGCCTTTACCCTCATCGCCCCATTGTGTTCCTACTACTACTAAATTTCCCATGTTTTGTACCTATGTGCTTTGAAGCAACTGTTTTGAGCTCCTGTAATAAATTCGTTTAGTGGTGCAGGGTATTCTTCAAACCATGGGATAACATATTCCCATACTGTTTCTCCTTCTGGTGTAACTTCAAACAATCTACCAAAGGCACTTTCACAAATAAATGTGTTGCCATTCCATAAACGTTGTACACTGCCCATATAAGGACTAAAGAAACTAGGAGGCATATCATCCACATAACTCCATATTTGTTCTTTAGTTGCTAAATCAAATTCTACAATCCTACTGTGATGTAAACCGGGTGGTCTAATATTTCCATTACAAAATGCAATCATTGTACCGGCTGTGGTAACAACAGGACAATGTTGTTGTGCTACATCGGGCCACTGCTTTTTCCATACAACTTCTTTTGTAGCTCTGTCTACTCCAATAATGCCACTTGTGTTACGCAAACTTAAATAGATAGTATGACCAGATAGACATACTCCGTTAATCATGGGCCAATGATTGTCGGGCATACCTTCGTGTACTGGAAACTCTTCTTCTGTAATATGTTCCCATGCACACCATTCCCATACAACATCACCTTTACGGTTTACCATACGCACAATGTCACTGAATCGCCCGTCTTTATATTCAGCGGCAGCAACATATAACAATCCGCCATCTAGCCATTGTGCATCGTGGTGTGCATAAGGATCTTCATATTCCCAAACTATTTCACTATCTTTTGTAGCTTCCATAAAGTGACCACCATGCCAAATATCCCAAGGTGGATAAAGGTCAACACTGGTGTTATGACTTCCGTTATAACCCAAGTTACCGTTTTCTAATAGTACTGCATCTCTGCCTGGTCTAACAGGCATGTTCCATTCGTGTACTACTTCACCGCTATCGTCAATGAGTGGTATACGTCCGCCTCCTGTTTGTGGTGCAAATAGTGTATACCCGCCCGCTGTTTTATTATCCCAATGGGTTAGACCTAACTTTCTACGAGCTATTGTTGTCACTTTTTTCCTCCACATTCTTATTTTTGCCAAACTTCATCATTAAATGTTCACCTGATGTTGTACCATCTACTTCTGTTTCATAGTTGGGTGCATGAAAGTATACTACACTCATACGTCTTGATTCACTTCCCACAGGAGGGTTTGTAACTCTATGTAGTGTGCTACGCCATTCTGGGTTCCAACGTGGCATTAGGTCACCTAAGTTTACAATAAATGTATAAGGCAACGGCTTTACATCATGCCATTCATTGTCTAATCCCATTACTTGTAAGCCGCCTGGCTTGTCTTCTGTAAGCAATAGTGTAAGTGTTCCAAAGTCTGTGTGCATACCTGCTCTGATACCTTCAGGCGAGACATCTTGCTTTGGATAGTTATGTGTGATTAGTGTGCTAATTGGTTTATCGCTACGCAACGGACAATGCATTAGATCAAGTATACGTTGTGATAAGTCAACACACATTTTGTCGTAATCTCTATACACTCTTTCAAACTCTTCATTAGGATAAATGTTTGGAGCAAAATGTCCTTGGGCACCTTGTGTTTCATAGTACGGATCACCTGGTACTGCTTCTTGTCCTGTTGTGAAACTTTCTTTCTCATCAGGTTTGGCATCTTCAATGCCAAGTGTTTTAGCAAGTGCTTTGGCTCTTACTGCATAGTATCCTCTACCAATACTTGCTCTATCGAATGTATCTTTATATTCTTGTGATTGGTCAAAAAAGTCTTTACTGACACTAAACATGTCGTCAATAAGATCATTGCTTATGCCATGTCCACTTACAACAATAAAGCCCCATTTCTTACAAGCTTCATCTATCTCTTTATGTACAACATCAGGATCTCTGCTGATGTCAATTACTGGTACTCCGTCCATTTAACTCCCTTTCATTTCTGATTCATGCCATTTACGCATTAACAGCCAACCGATGGTCTGTATTGTCATAAAAAATGCAAAGCCTAAGCCTGTCGCTGTTAATATAAGCGCCATAACTAGAGCTGTTTCTAAGTTTGATTGTGCATAGATAATTTGTATTCCTAGTCCGCCTTCTTCGCTACCACTGCCAATAATGAACTCGCCTACAATAGCACCAATAACGCTAAGTCCTGCACTAATTTTTAGACCAGCAAAAATATTTGGTATTGCGGCAGGAAACCTAAGTTTATAAAATGTACTAAATTTGTTTGTTTTGTGATAGTTAAACATCTCAACTAGTGTTGTGTTTGTACTTTTTAGTCCTAGCAGTGTATTGTTTATAATAGGAAATAGTGCAATAATAACACTTATAATGATTATACTTTTAATCTCAAATCCAAACCACAATACAATTAGTGGTGCGACAGCAACAATAGGCACTGTCTGTAGTAGTATCGCATATGGATATAAACTGCGTTCTAGTATTTTACTTAGGCTCATTACAGTTGCTACACTAATACCTAACAGTGCCGCAATAATATATCCTGAAAAAGCCGCTGTAAATGTTTGTGCTAGTCCGATCATAATAATGTCGAAGTCTGCAATAAATTGTTTTGCTACGGTCCAAGGTGTAGGTAATAAAAATGCCATGTCATACATTAATGCACCTATGTGCCAACTGCCTAAAAATAGTACAAGTATTAGTACAGGTGGTAATATCTTTTTTATCTCCATGTTCTTAACTTTCCTGATATATCATTTACCAGTTTTGTAAACTGTGGTTTTGTTCTAATGTCTGGTGTTCGTTTTTTAAATGGTATATCTACAATGTCTGTAATTTTACCTGGACGTGGACTCATGACGACAACTCTATTACTTAGATAAACTGCCTCCGCTATGTTGTGTGTTACAAGTATAGCAGTGAACTTGTCTCTGGTCCACATGTTGTGTAATTCTTCTTGCAGGACTTCTCTTGTTAATTCGTCTACTGCACTCAGTGGCTCATCTAGCAATATGTATTGTGGATCTAATACTAAACTTCTTGCTAGGCTTAATCGCATCTTCATACCGCCACTTAGTTGATGTGGATAACTGTTTTCAAATCCCGTTAGACCAACTTGCTCTAATGCTTTACGGGCTTTGTCTTTTTTATTGTCAGTGCCATCTAGTTCCATTAACAGTTCTACATTGCGTTGTACTGTACGCCAAGGTAACAATGCACTATCTTGGAATACAAATGCACCTTTACTAGGTTTGGTAACACTTCCGTCTGTTTCAACTAGGTCAGCAATCACACGAAGTAGGGTAGACTTGCCACAGCCTGAAGGTCCAACAATACTGATGAACTCGCCTGTGGCAATATTTAAGTTTACTTCTGCTAGTGCTTGAACTTCGTCAAAGTGTTTACTTACTTTGGAAATTGCAATCACAGTATCTACCTCTTACTCGCAGTTGCCCATAAAGGATAGATTGAAACTAGTCGATGGATCGAAATCACTAGGTACAACATCAACTTCTTTTAGTTGTCCTGCTAGTTCTGCCCAACGTTCACTTTTCATGCAACCCAGTTTACTGTAGTCCTTAGGAAGAAATTCTTCTTTCATAAGGTTAATAGCATTCATGTGTACTGCTGGGGTAACTTTTTTACTCTTGCCTAAGATCAAATCCATAGTTGGTTTTGGATTGTTAAGAGATTTAACAAAAGCCGCTCTAAGTCTATCTACAACTTCTTGTACTAGTTCTGGGTTTTCGTCAATCATTTTTTGTGTAGTAAACAGTGTGCTATATGGTTTATAGCCCAAGTCTGACACTTTAATTTGTTCGTTTGCAATACCTTTATCTTCAAGTCTTGCTGGAAGAAAGATTGAATATCCCTGTTGGAACATTTCAGGTGATCTGCCAAATAGAGCCAAGTCGCCTTTTAGTGGGAATTCGTCAGCACTTACGCCGTACTCTTTCTTAATCCATTTCCAATATGTAATGCCAGGAACAACAGCAAAACGTCTGCCGTCTAAATCCTGTACAGTTTTAATACCTTGATCTGGATGGAATACTAATGTATAAGGAACATGATCCAAGTTAGCAAATATTGCTACCAGTCCTGCACCTTTTGAGTTAGCCATCATTACTGAATCTGAACCATTAAGTCCAAACTCAACTTGTCCTGCGGCTACTAGATTTGCTGTTTTAACACCAGGGCCACCTGCCTTGATATTAATTTTCAAATCGTGATTATCGTTATCCAGCATAGCTTGCCAGAAAACACTTTGGTTACCTTGTGGAAACCAATCCATTAGTAGTGTAACTTCTTTTGCAGAAGCCGCTGTAGCAAATACCATTGCTACCATTGCGAGTAAAAATCGTTTCATTTTAAGTCCTTCTTAGTTAGTAGTGGGTGTTCTTTAACTAAATGCTTCACCCTTATATAAATTACTAATGCAATTTAAAAATTATATCCATGGGTGTTGATATGTGCCAACATGGATTTTTAGTTTTCGTGGCGATCTATCTGATGCCACTTTTATAGAAACATCGTAAGTAATCGCTGTGTCACGAATGTTACTATATACGTTAAAATCTGATATTTGTTGATCTGAACGTAAGTCTTTAAGATACGCTTCAAAAAGTCGACGGATCGACGTTTCTCCACGTGGCTTATTTTCGAGGATACCATCAAATGGTTCAATGATCTTTATTAGATCCCATTTGATATCGTTAATGCTTAAACGGGTATACATCTTTATTCCTTATTAATTGTTTACATTTATCTTGGAGCATATTCTTGTTGTAGTTTAATATTATCCATGAATTCTTTTTTGCATCCAGGATCATTATGGAAGCTACCTTTAAGTACTGTAGTTTGTGTTAAACTACTATGTGCCATAATACCTCGATTTTCACAACAGCCATGGGTAGCCTGAATGTAGACCCCTACATTTTCACTTTCTGTTGCTTTCATAATTTCTCGAGCAATGTCGGTTGCCAACTCTTCTTGTAAAGTTCCACGTCTTGCACACCACTGTGCAATTCTTGTATACTTACTTAGTCCAATTAATTTATTAGAGGCGATAATGCCAATATATGCAACTCCTGCTACTGGCTGATGATGATGTGAACACATGCTTCTTAATTCACTACGTACAACTAGCATACCTTCATAACGTTCAGCACTATCATTTGGAAATGCTGTTGCACTGGGTGCTGGCTCATACCGTCCACTCATTAATTCATTAAAATACATCTTAGCAAGACGCTTGGCAGTTCCATGACTATTTGGGTCATTGTCCCTGTCAATAATTAATGAGTCCAATACATTTTCAAAACTAGTTGTCGCCTCATCAATAAGTTTTTGTTTATCGCCATCTTCTAATACTGAGCTAATGTTGTCACCAGCCCAATGTCTAATGTTTTGATCTTTAAGTCGTTGCTTAATCAAATCGGAAGTCTTTGTCATTATACTATGTTCCTTTTTATTGCAGTATGTTGTTTATCATAACACTGCTATTTAGATAATTTTCAATAAGAATGTTACGTTGCTTAACCAATACGTCTTGGTATTTGTCAAACATGATTAGTTTTTCTTTTATAAATCCTACTAGTGAATCCTTGTGTTGTTTATATGATTCAAAACTTGCAGTCCATTCAGATGGGTACTTAAATTCTGGCAAATACATCTCACTATAGCTTGCACGATCTGGCACAATAGGAATAGCACCAGTTAGTACTGCTTCCATAACACTGATACCTAAGTTTTCATGTAATGCACAACTAAAAATTAATTTACTTTCTCCCATTTTAGCATAGTACTGTGATTTGTCAAGGTTCATTTTTTGTGTAATAACCATATCAAAATCTTGTGCTAATGCTAATGCAATATCCGGTTGCTTATCATCATTCCACCTATGTGGCCACATAATTTTATCACTCTTTGGTGTATTTTGATGCTTTACTAAACTATCAACAATAAGCTCGTGCGGTTGCCCACTACGTATTGCTCTTCCATGATCTTCTGCTGGAATATCCAAGTTGCGTAAAAACATATTTTTGTGGAAATTTGTTGCAAAGTAATTATAATCACTACTATAATACCAACTTTTTTCAACATGTGAAGGCCATGGCTTACTCATTTTATAGCCAAGTATGTCTGTAGGATCATATGCACCAGCATGCCAAATACTATGTATCTCTACTGGAATATCTAATAGGTCACTCATGTATTTGATTGGAGTGATGATAAAGTTCCAAGCATCAGTTATCAGAAATTTGTCACCTGCTTTAACTTTGCCATTACTAAACATACGACTTACTTCTGCCGCTTGTGTTGCTTTGTATACATTAGTTGCACCAAAGTCAAGAAAGGCACCTTCAGTTCTCACATCAGGCTTAAAATCTTCACCATCAATAGTTTGTACAAAATAATTAAGTTCACGTTCTGCAATTTTTGCTTTTAGTGTAAGTGGAATGTTATCGTACCATTGTTTAGTATAACGCTGGTCAATAGGCTCAATTGGTATAATCCAAATTGTGTTCATTGTGTAATCCAAATTGTTTTCATTAAAAATATATATTAGCTGATAAACATTTCCTAATATTGTCGGTTTTATTTTTAAACACACCGTGTTCTAGCCAACTTGGAAATAATAATAGCTTGCGTTCTTGTGGAGATATTCTTACCATATTTGGTAAGTGTGATGTATTGGCTGTAAACCTTTGTTGGCTAGGACTAGCAAAATAAAAATCTCCATCTTCGCCGTTACTAGCAATGTAATAAGCTACTGATATGCTTGCAGATCCATGTGAATGCTGTTGAGCATAATCACCTTTTTCATATCTTGTTATCCAAGAACTTCTTGTAAAGTCTCCGACATATCCTCCAATGCTTTTTGAATATTCTTCCATATGTTTTATAAGTTCATCGGCAAATTCTGTTAATTCAAATTGTGATATAACGTCAGATTGAAAATTTGCAGTTCCATTATCGGATATATTCATCTTATGTGCTTCTGAAGAATGTTCAACCGGATAATCCCATTGAACATTTTTTAATTTGTCTACAGTTGCAGTATGAGTAGCTTCGCTAATTTCACCATCATATACACTAATGGGAAAAATCTGTACTGTAGTCATTAATCTCTTCTTTCAATATCATCTTCTGTTAATTTATCTCCCATCCAAACTTCAATAACTTTTGCTGTTGTGCTACCAATGTTAGTCGCTTTGTGCCAAGTTAAAACAGGAATGTCAATACTTTCGCCTGATGTATATATTGTACTAGATTTTTCGCCATTGTCAAACTCTAAATCCATTTGTATAACACCTTCAACTACATGCCAATGTTCACTACGAATAAAATGTCGTTGATCACTTAGTGGAGTTTCAGTACCAAATGCTAGTTCTTTTACTGCCCAGCCTGGGCCGTTGTGAAGTACTGTATAAGTACCCCATGCTCTTTTTGTAGTAGGTTGGCTCCAGTCTTTTAGTATCCAACTACTAGAGTTCTTTTTATCTTCACCACCAACACCAAACTCAAATGTAACGTTATCGAATTGTTTAGCAAATTCTAGTTCTGGTGTTGTGCCTTTTTTACGGTCTCCGCCATTGGCAAATATAATATTATCATTCGGATATTCTGAAATCATTTCTGAAATTGCATCAACAGCGGTGCCATCATCATCGTTAAATCCAATAACCTCATCAACACACTCAAGTTCGCCAATAATACTACTACGTTCATTCCAAGACATAAATGGTCTACCTTTTTTACGGGTAAGCCAACTGTCGCTATTCAGCCCGACAACTAAGATATCACCTAGTTCCCGAGCTGCTTTAAAATAAGCAATATGTCCTGAGTGTAACGGATCAAATCCACCAGTTACTAAAACAATATCACGCATTTTATACCTCCAATGTTTCTAAGAAGTTTTCAGCCTCAGCTTCTTGTTCAGCTGTCATTTCATTTAATTCTTCTGAAACCACATCGTCAACTTCAAACAAGTTACTAAAACTTCCAGCACTTGATGTTTGTAGTTTCTGTCCACTAAAGTTAGCAAGCATAGACTCCGCTTCGTCTAACATTTGCATTGGCGTTTCACTACGGAACAATTGATCAATAAATTGCGTCATATAAACAATATTACGTGGTACATACGGACTAAACACTTCATCTTTACTGGTCGCTTTTAGCTTACGCCACTGTCTGTAGTCTGTACTTACTGTTGTGTTTACCATATCAGTAAGTGCGTTTGCACGTTGTACACTTTCAATATGACTGTATACATTATGTGACATTAACAGCATGTATGTAAAACTATCCCAACTAGTTTTTCCTTCTTTGCCAATTTTATTCAGCATGCCAGGTGCATAATGACAAATGTCACCTAAGTTAAGTCTTTCGCCAATTGGACTACCAAAAGGAAATGCCAACTTACTACCGCTTAGTGCTTTATTGTCCATTGCTTTATCCATAACATAACCAAAGCGGTCATTTTTATGTACATGTTGGGTATACATTGTACCATTTGCTGTTGCTAAGAAAGGCGATGCACAGTCAAACATTACTTGAACATCTTCGTTTACATGCTCACGCAATGCACGTTGGATTGCTGTATAGGCTGTTGCCCATTCCAATCTACCAATACCCAAGTAGTGTAGCACATCACGTTTACCACGTTCTAGTTGCTGATCATCACGCATCTTAATAAGTGTACGCAATACAATATTAATATCGTTTTTAGCACTACCACCAAACGCAAAGCCTTCCAAATCATGATGCTTCATAGTTTCATACCAGTGTTCTGCTTCAGCCCAATTACGTCCCTGCATAACATTCAAGTATTTTGTTTGATATTTGCGATTCTTTTTAAACCAGTTTACATTAAAGTCTGTAAACTCTAAGCACTGATTAAAACTAGTAATACCAGTACGACCACTAAATGTAGGATCCGCCGCCAGTGTTGGAATATCCAGGATCATACTGTAGTCACCCGTGTGTTCCAACCAGTTTAAGATCTTCTGACGTAAACTGTCATCAGTTTTAAAGTTATCCCAGTCACACTGGATAACACCTTTAATAATCTGAAACCCGCCACTGTCACAGAGCATAAACGTTTTGTCACGATCACGTCCTTGTACCATTGCATCTGAATCATTAGCTTTGCTTAAATTAAGTTGGGCATGTCCTGCGGAGTATAACCCCCACTTGTAACTATAGTAAGCATCCTTCTCATTGAGAAAGTTCATGCCTTCCATGCCAGTTTCAAAACCATCTGGCATGCGGTCTGGCAAAATGTGCTGTCCACCGGTTACTCGTTGTTTAGCAATATAATTATTATAAAATGTACTAATACTAGGCAAAAATACTGCATAGTCCTTATTACGTTCTGTTAAGTTAATACGGGTCGCTGTCATTACTTTACTCGTTTCTGATATACACCCACATGAATTTTGAGTTTCTTATCACTACGTTCTTGACTCATTTTAACAGAAACATCATATGTAATTGCATTATTACGTATAGCACTTCTAATATTAAAGTCATTTACTAAACTAGCGTATCTTAAGTCACTCAAATAACGAGTAAACAGACGACTTACAAGTTTGTCACTTCCTTCATTTGTTGCTAACCACCCATCATGTGGTTCGATAATCTTAATCAAGTCAAACTTGATATCATTAATACTCACACGACCTTGACGAAGGTCGCGAATATCTGTACCTACATTATTCACCACTATATTCCTTTATGCTGGATAAACAATTTGACAGCCGTTTTCGCCATCTTCGGCGACATCAATGACAACAAACCGGCCGGGGTATTTGCTGTTGATGTGTAGATATAAGTCATCCGCAATCATTTCACATGACTTATAATCTAGTTCGAGAATGTCTTCTTTATAAAGATTCTCTAACCAACGTTTGAACTGAATAAATTCAATGTCTCTATCGTTGTGTGTTACTTGTATTTGTACTTTAAAGTGAAAAGTATGTCGATGTGGGTATCCTAAGAAACTTACATCATACTCATCTCCTGTTGCTAGTGCAGGATCGTCTAATGCTGCTGGATACTTATGGATACCTTCTTTAGTGAAAGTTACCCAAATACTACGTTTAGCATTATTCATTTTTGCATCCTCTTCTCTTGATCTCCGTCGCATATATGCTTCGTAGGGTTCATAATTATCAGTCATCGTTGAGAACTAAACCATCAGCCCCAATTTTCTTTTCTAATCTCTGCATAATTTGCAAGATTTCCCATAGCTTCCAATCCATAGATTTTGCTAGCTCTGTCATATTTTCTGCATCTCCAGTATTTTCAATATCTGGTTCAATAACTCTAATTTTTTTTACCATTTCTATTCTCCAATTCGGTAATTTTATCTTTGAGATCTAATTTCTCAATTTTAAGGGTTTTCAAGGTACGTTCACTATTAGTTGTATTATATAACTTTTGGATCCTAATGTCAAGATCTTTATGTTGTTCACGTAGTTTATTTAGGTGAGCTTCTTTTTTGGCAGGGTACATTTTCCACTCTCTTCCTAAGATCACTAGTACTAAACCTATGATCTCGTTTGTTAAAATATAGTTCGATTTCTCTTTTGCGACAAACTTCTTTTCCAGTAAAATCTTTTTCTCGATATTCTTCTCCAAGGATTCGAATATCAATATGATACATTTCAAGTATGTCAGTTAAGTCCTGTTCAGTTTGATAAGGTATTATTTCATCAACATATTTAGTAGCTGCTAATTGTGCGTATCTTTCTACTAAACTCTGTACTGGTTTATTCTTTTCGTCTGGTCTATCAATAGTTGGGTCAGTTTGTAACCCAACTATTAAGTAATCAACATGATCTTTAGCTTCACGTAGCATTGCAATATGACCTGCATGTAGCAGGTCAAATACACTACATGTGAACCCAACTATCATTAACTTTGTGCCGGAAAGATGTATTCATAAATGGCCATGCCATTGTCTACATCAATTTTAAGTGCCCCACTATCACTAAACCGCATAGTAATGTCACCATTGATATTTAATACGTTTAATACCTCTGCAACTGGATATTTCCAGCTTTGTTTTAGTGATCCAGATATGTCTGCCTGAAATACTAAGTTTCCAGTATGTCCACTATCATCGCCAAAATAAAACTTTAGATTGGTGCCTTCAGTTTTTGCAATAAACACACTTTCTTCACTATTTGCTTGGCTTTGGAATTTAAACCGTTGTACGCTTGCACTATGTGGTTCAAACTCTACATCCCAATTAGCACCTTTAAATCTTACTTCTGGAATACGTTGGGTAACTAGTTCCTTACTCATAAAGCGGAAGTCATTTTTAAAGTCGCCACCTGCATTTTCAAACTTCAAACTAAATGGTGTGCTTTCTCCATTGCGTTCACGATTTTCAACACTAATTTTTGCATTTTCTGTGTACTCAGGAATATTAAGGATAATGTTTAGTTTATCCAAGTTAGGTAGCCCTAGTACACCGTTTAATTCTGTTGGGGCTGACTTATAAGTTGCTTTCACAATTACCTTATTATCGTCGTCTTTTGCTTCGACAACTAATCCGTCAGTAACTTTAACTGCATCAATGTTGCCTACACTTCGTGTATGTTTTACAATATCGAGAAGATAATCTCTCATACTTATTTCCTTTTTGTTAGTATTATGTTATAGCTGCCTTGTGTGCGACTATTAAATCTGTATTCTTTTACATGCTTATTTAGATGCAACCAGGTTTCAATTTCAGTCCTAATAGCACCTTGACCGCAGATAATTTCACATCTTTTAATATTACCATAATAGCAGTCATTAATGAATCTGTCAACACATTTCCATGCTTCATGAATATGTTTTCCATGTAAATCTAGTTTCATCCAAAATCAAACAAACTCTCAAATGTAGTTTTGTCCTCTGCTTTAGATAAGTCAATATCTATTACTCCTAGTAAGTTTTCTATTTTTTTAGTAATAATAGTCTCCTCCATAAGATCAGTATCAAATGGTAATTCCTTAAACCAATCTGGAATTCTGCCTTCATCTGTAGGATAACCGATACTAGTAAATCCCATTGGGTTTGGTTTTAATTTACATACAATAGTTTTCATACCATCAATAATATCTAAGCTAAACTTATCACTATTAATATCACGTAGACGATTATAGTTAATTGCGGCACGAACATGCCCTGGCATGTTTGCTTTACCTTTGTAGCTGCCTTTTTTATCCCACTCTAAATTATTATAATATGTGAGCTTATTAACACGCTTAGGTGTGCCAATCTCCCATGCTGGCTTGTCTCTAAACTCACGTCTGAATTCAACAATTCTTTCAATAAGTTCTTCATTAGGGACACCAGTAAGTGTTTTTAAAAGTAGTTCACTCAAAAAATCTTGCATAAATGGAGGAGTATCGCTACGTTTTAAGTCCAATCCCATGGCTTTAATTTTACCAGGTTTATCATCATAATCTTCTCTAAACCCTTCGTTGTCATATACTAGGATTGCATAGCGTTTCTTCTTGATAAAGATACCTGATAATGCACACATTTCTCGAGCAGCGGCAATAATTTTTCCCTGCTCACGGTCTTGTACATTATGTGCGTCTGCCATATAACCAGGAAAAGTTACATTAGCTTGCTCACATACTGTATCATATAGTTCACTAACTTTGTCTTTGTCCCATTCAAACTCACCGTTTTCTATCTGTTCCTTGAATATAGGATACGCACTAAAATAGATACTATCAGTATCTCCATATATAATGCTGGCCCCGACATGGTCATACTCTCCTGTAAATAGTTCATTTACTTTTGCTCCCATATGTCTAGCAATAGTACGCCCTGTTAATGTTGTTGATTGTCCCATGCGTGGATCATTGAATCTACTACCAGGGTTAAGTAACGCACCGTATAAACTATTTAAGTTAATCTTCTTAACTAACTGCCTTTTATCCCAGTATGTAAATTTCTCAGGATCAACACCTTGTGCTTCTTTGGCATTCTTTTGCAGTACTTTACGTTCAGCATACCAACGCTCTAGCAATCCGGGAATAATACCTTTTTTATCTTGTTTGATAATAGTAGCATTACTTGATATAACCCAAGGCTGACCACTTTCAAAGATAATTTGATATATCTCTGCACCAGTGGCCATTAGCTCTTCGCCATTTTCAAAGTCAATCCATAGCTGAGTTTCGGTATCTTTTGCCATTACTAGTTCATACTCTGGTGCGGCAAATTTGCCTTCCCATGCTCTAGCAGCTTCCCATTTATACTCCTGCAATAGTGGTACAGTTAATGTATGTCTAACTTGTCCTACAATTGTTTCAGTACTCAAGTTAAGTCCACGTAAAATACTTGGATACAGACTGTTTAAATCCATACTACCAATCCATTCATGCCGTCCTCTAACTGGTGTTGCAACGTATGCACCAGCGGCTTGTGTTGTTTGTGGATAATGCTTTTGTACTTTATCATGTTGTTTATCTGGAACAATAAGTCCATTGCGATGTGCTTCATTAATAATAGCTTGGTCAGTAACTGCAACTGCGCCCATTGTGGTTTGTATTAGTACTGTGTTATCATGTGCAATAACATTTGCTAAGTCAATAAACTGCAACTTTGCATCTAGTTTAACTAACAATTCCACATCTTGACGGTTGTAGTCAATAAAAGTTTCAAAGTCATTATTATACAACGCATCTAATGTGCCTGAATATGCAATCTTACGCTCATTGAGCTCATATTCGCCAATTGCGTCTAGTGCATAACTATGCATTTCATGATATGTGTACTTCTGATATAGTTGCATATAATCCAAATGCAATCGACCAATTGTATCATATGTTTCTTGTGCCTTGCCATATTTTTCAAACTCTCTGCGCTTTGGTAGTTGATCCCACAAGCAAAATTTACGTGTGTAATCTTTTCCAAGTATACGTGTAATGCGGTTTACCAAATATGGAATATCAAATCCTTCACTATTCCATCCACTCATTACGTCTGCGTCTTCAATTAACTCTAAAAATGTTCGAAGCAGTTCTTCTTCTGTATCCATAAGAAGTGTGTCAGGAAATCTATCACAAATTTCTTGTGCATCTTCTTTAGTGAGTGTATCAGGCTTACAAGCAATACATATTGTCTTGCCAATCCAATTTAAGTTAACAGCAATAGCAGTAACAGGATTAAACGGATCTTCTGGCGGTGCAAATCCTACATCTTTGTCAAAGTCAACTTCAATATCAAAAAATGCAGTGTTTAGTTTAGGAGGTTCTTTCCCCAAGTAGTTGTTTTCCAAACATTTGAAAACTTGATTAACATCACTTTCAAATAATGTTTGTCCACCATACATTTTCTTTTCTTTTTTAAATGCCTTGCCATTTGTAGTTGAATACCGTGAGAGTTTGTCTCCGAAAATACTTTCATATTTCCCACGTTGGTCTTTATAATAAAACATATAGCTTGGCGGGTACTCTCGATACTCTCTATGGCCATTAATACGTTCAGCAACATAGATAATATCTTTGTTACGATCAAAATGTGCATCTACATACATTAACTAACAAACGCCCTTTCTTGTACAAACGTACCCTGTGTGCGTTTGTTTCCCTCATTAAATCCGAGACTGTTAAAGTGTTCTTTCAAATCATTATTAAATGCCACACTTCCACATAACATTATACGCTGTTCAGCAGGATTGTCAATCTGTACTGTACCATCCGCCATAAACTTTTGAATACGTCCTTGTAGTTCAGCTGGCTCTTGTGTAACTGTGCTGATGTATTCAATTGGCATCTCATTCAAGAAGTCTCGGTAACAGTCCTGTTCAGCATGTAGCCTAGTGGTCCATGTTACTGTAATGTTCTCAAATAAGTCGTATGTTTCTGGTTCACGTAGTAAACTAATAAACGGAGCAATACCAGTACCACTTGCCATCATTACTAGGTGTCCACCTAGTTCTAAGTTAGCAAGTATAAGTGTACCTGTTGGCTTCTCTCCTACACGAATAGTATCACCTACTTTAACATGTTGTAATTTACTAGTAAGTGGACCTTCTTGTACTTTGATACTGTAGAACTCAATGTGGTCATCATATGGACCACTAGTAATACTGTATGCCCTATTAGGTGCATCTTCTAAACCTATCATAACAAACTCCCCCGCAGTAAATCTAAAACTACGGGGTCTTTCTGTTTGTATTCTAAATAATTTGTCTGTGTAATGTTCTACTTCAATAACTTTTAAGTCGAGCATTAATTGTCTCTACCTACAGCCGCTAAAATTTCTTCAACTTGACTAAAGTTATCCTGTGTTTGAGCAAACTCATTTTTATAAGCAATTCGGATTGCTTTATTAAGTAGTGCTGGTTTCATATCCATTTCTTCAGCAATAGCCTTAACTGTATCTTTAAGACCTTCTTTTAATGCATCAACTTCACTAGTTACTTGAATTCCTTCGCTCATTAATTGCTTTAGTTTTGTAATTTCTGAACTACTAAATGATCGTGTAGGCATATTTGCTCCTTGTTTATATTGTAATCTTACTACAGTATAGCAGGTTTACAATAGAAATGTCAAGTTAATAATTATGATATTGGCTGTCTTTTCTCTCTAGTTCTTCAATACGAGTTTCTAGTTCATCTATTTTTTTTGTAATACGTGGGTACTTTTTACGCCATGCATCTTCTGGTTGCTCAAGCCAAGTCCAGCCGTATCGAGCAACCAAATAGTCCATACTATGATCTACTTTAGCATAAAACCAAAGTCCTATACGTGTAGTACTCATATATGCAATGAAAATTGCACCGAACACACTACCAGCAAGTGCAGTGTAAATCCAAAGCCTATCGCTAGCCATGCGTTCGATCATATCCCACATATTATTCTGCTTTCCAAATAGTCCATGCGCCATATGCAATTGCTGCAACTGCCGCAAGTTTAATAAAACTAGTTGCAAACAATGCAATCAGCCCCATTGCGATCATCACGCCACCGTCCCATGTGGTGCGTTCACTGATACGTTCTTTTATCCAATTCATTTTCTTTTCTCCAAAATATCTTTCATCACATTAGTTGCTGTATGTGTAAAGCACCTAGGTGCAATGCTGTGAATAATTAGTGCAGGAACCAATAGTTGTAATTTAACTGCTGATTTTAATGCCACTGCCATATGTTGTAATCCTGTTTCTCCAACATCATCTAAATGTGCTTTACACTGTTTGCTTATCATGATCCAAATGTTCCCATTAACGCTGGTCCAAATTTACTAGCAGCCCAAAATAATGATACAATAGTTAATACGCCTATTACTAACCATTTCATTTTAAAATCATCTACTACCATTTTTAGAGCAACTAATTCATTACCTAGTACTCTTACAGCAATTTCCAACTTTCCTTGATCATCATCGTTTGCTGCCATTATTCAATACCCATCTTAGCTAGTGTTTTTGGTCCTACAATGCCATCAGGTGTTAGTCCATTTTCAGCTTGCCAAGATTTGACCGCACGTTCTGTGCCTGGGCCAAAGTCGCCATCAGCATCAAGTCCAAGCACTTCTTGCATTGCTTTAACAAGCGATCCCTTACTGCCTTTTTTAATAAGTTTAATGTCTAGCTTCTCTTCTACGTGTGGTGCTGCTACTCCAGTAAACAATTCCATTGCATGATTCCAATGTTTAATACGATCTTCAAGACCAATTGTACCACCATTAACACGCTTAGACAATGTTGTGATATCATTATTATCACAGTATTTGTTTAAGTTGTTTGTTTTCCAGAACCAACATGCACTCTCAAGAGCACCTTCTTTTGTGCGTACATAGTCAGTTGCTTCTTCAGCACTCATTCCAACTGATTCTCCAAATCTTGTATAATTGCTTCTACCTGTAAGTTGCAGTATGCCACCGCCCCTAAATCTCCAGCCATCACCGGAATTGGTATCACCGTTGTCCATTCTGTTTGCGTAAATAACGTTCGCAATTTTTTCAGGCTGTCTATGATATTCATTTGCATCTCTCCCAGCTCGTTTAAAATATTTGCCAAATATAGCATCGAGTGCTTTTGCACTGTAGTTTAAGTTTTCAGTAAGTACCTTATATCCATTGGATTCATGCCCAGTTTGAGCCATAAATCCAGCAACTCTTTCTGGAGTATTAATGTCATATTTAGGCAATACATCTTGCATTGCGCCTAACCATTCCATAGCGTCATCTTTACCAAGATGTAAGATGTCTGCTACATATCTTCCTTTAAAGTCAAATGTAAATTTACTCATAGTTTTTCCTTTTTATACTAAATGTATTTATTTTATAAACGCTCCTATACGTCCATGTGCGTCTGGATAATCTTTATATTGATATCCATTTGGTGGGGTAGTGTCTTGTCCCTCCCATACTGGAATAAAATGATTAATACCGCCGTCAAAATCTTCGTTGTGTCTTAGATGAACTTCAATAAGATTACCGCCAATAAATTCACAATTAATCCATTCGTATCTTTTTAATAAGTCAAGTAATATATTAGGACGGGTTACATAGTCTGTAGTACGTTTCCATTCGCTCCATTTAGTAAATGTATCTAATGGTTTAAATCCTTCAACACATAACCGCTGTAATCCATAGTTATAATCTACACTAAGGTGTCTGCCCTCAAAGAATTCACACCAAAAGTATCCTAATGGCAAATGCATAGTTTCTTTTTCTATCCATACCCGCCGTGTCCCTAACCCTAGACCTAACATGTTAACACATGGTCGCACAATATAATATCCTGGTATCGGAACATCAAGCCCAACTGGACCACAAACGTACCCTAATTTTCTTGACAGTATTAGTTTATCCATGACCCAGATATCATCTGGGTCAATACTCGCCCATACAAAATCTTCAGTACTGTCAGCAATCATTATTTATAGATGATATCTAATAAACGCTTAAACCCGTATTTTGTTTCCATCATTTTTTCTATTTTTTGTTGATTTTCAGGCTTAACTTTTTTGTATGCATCTAGAACTATATTTGCTGTAGTCATATCAATTTTCATACTGCCGTCAGTAAATTTAACTGGCATCATTTGCTTGTCTGATACAATTTTTTGGAGTTGTGCAATACTTTCTCTTACCATTAATTTTTTATCAAGAGATTCTTGTATATTAGTTTTACGCATGTTAGTGTATATTACGTTAGCATCAACAGATTCGCGTATTTGACTTACTACATGTTTAATTTCATCTTTAACTTGTGATTCAGTAAGGTTTCCATTTAAGTATCCGCCAATATAATCCGCTACTATGCGATTCTTGTCTGTGGACTTAGTATTGATACTTTCTTTAACTTGGGAAATTGATACCTTCTCTTTAAGATCATTATCACCTTTGCCGTCTATTGCATAACTTGGAACCATCTTACCTGTTTTTGGATCCTTAACCATTTTCTTTTTATCTTCAGCATGCATTGCCGCCATGTGTGCTTTGTATTTCTTTGTACCTTTTTTATGTGGACTATGCCCTTCGTTAGTATCGTCATTATCACAACGATTCCAAATAGCTCGTGTAACACTATCACGTACTGCGGTGTCTTCTGCTTCTTCGTGACCGCCCATTTCACTTAGATCTGTAAGCATTCGCATTGCTGCATCGACTGCCTTCATAATATCAGCTTCACCACTTTTAACCATTCCACATGCATCGTCGACAATCTCTTGAACTTCATAATTACCATCTTGACTAAACATGCCATAATCTTCAGCATTAGCAGCGGATGCTCTAAATGGAGATCCTCCAAGATTTTCATTTTTTGTTAATTTTCTCCAAGATTTCATATTTGGAAGTTTTAACTGCCTGTAGTATGCGGCAATCTCATCATCCATTGCACCTTCGCTAATTGATTCTGCAAGTCCCAAAAAGTCTAACACAGTTACGTATACTTCCGCTGCGTCATCTTCATTATCAATAAAGTTTCCAACAACACTGGCGATTTCATCTACGTCTGTTATTCCTAACTCTTTTATCTCATCAATAATTTGATCAATCTCATTTTCATAATCTGTTTCAACACCTTCGGTTTTCATACCACTATAATCTTTATCTAGTTCTTGGTACTCATCGTATGAAATATAAAAATCAGTATCTGGGTCGTAATATGCCCCCTCGCCTGGATCATAGTATACTACTTTTCCACTTAATGTTGTAAACGGGCCTTCTAAACCATCACGTGGTTGGTACTTGGCATCCATTGGAGGAAGTACTTTGTAACCTTCATTAACCGCATTGGCGGCTTTATCAAATATATTTTTTAGTATACTATTTGCATCTTTTTTCATCTTATTACCCTTTATTAGCTCTTGACAAATTTAGTGGATCATTTACTGCGACTGGCGAAAATGACTGCCATGAAGCTGCTGGAGCGCCGCCACCAGATTTACCGCCTGGAATTAATTTGTCAACTCTTCTTCCTACACGCTTGGACATTTTTGTCTTACCATCAACTTTTCTGGATGCACGTCTTGCAGCTACTCTTGCAGCGATTTCACCAGCATCTGTCTTTTTGCCTAATCTCTTCGCTGCGGCGGCATCAGCTTTCTTAATACGTGCTTCTGCATCTGCTTTTTTAGCAGCTCTTGCTGCCACAGCATCTGCTCGTTTCTTTTTAGCAGCAATTTCTATCTCTTTTGCTTTTTTAATTGCATCTGAGTCTGCTTTTCTAATTGTGGCTGCTGCCGCTCTTCTTTTATCATTTACTGCTAGATCATCAGCTCGTCTAGTAGCAATTTTATCTGCACTACGCATCCTAGTTGAAGCTGTTCTTTGAGCTGCATTACGTTTAAATGCGGCTACATCAGATGCTCTGTCTGTAGCAATTTTATCTGCTTTACGTATTGCTGCTGATGCACTTCTTTTGGCGGTATTTGCTTTTTGGTCTGCCGCTTGCCTAGTTGCTTGCTTAACTGCGATGTTATCTGCATTACGCATTGCGGCACTAGCATTACGTTGAGCTGCATTACGTTTAAATTCATCTGCACTCTTTGCTGCTTTTTTAGCGGCATCTGCCGCATCCGCATCAGCAGATCTAATACGTTGTGTTGCATCACGTTTACGCAAGTCTTTTGCTTGCTGCATTTGCTTATCAATTTCTTTAGCGGCTCTTGCTGCGACTGCATCTGCCGCTCTAATTTGTTTAGCTGCTTTACGTCTAGCTTTTTCTGCTTTAGCAATTGGATTTTGTGTTACTGTGTCTATAGTTTTTCTTGCAATGTTGCCAGGTATATCACCAATAAAGTCATCTACTTTTCTTAGAGCATCCAGTCCAGCTTTTGGTGCGTCAATAACTTTAGCTAATCTAGTTCTGTCATCAATTGGTCCATCTAATTTTTTAAACTTTTTGGTTAAAGGATCTATTGCTACTGTAGGAATATTTTTCTTTTTCATTAAGGGGTCAGTAATTTTTTTAACAACATTACTTGTAGCAGTGCCCATTTTTCTGTCAAGTCCACCTTTACCCAACCCAGTAACCGCCTTAACTGGTGCAGAAACCGCATCAATTGCTTTTGCGGCAGTACTTCTAGTATCACTAGCCCTTGCTAATGCTTTTTTCTCTGCTTTGGTTAATGCTCTCATCTTACCATCAGCACCACGTGCTGTAGTTACTTTAGTAGGATCAACTATTTTTTGACCACCAATTGTTATATCCTTAGTAGTACGCCCTCTTTTATTTGCTCGATCAACTACATCGAACTTTTCTTTACTTTTGTCAACTACTTTTTTAATTACGCCGTAACCAGCTTTTCCACCTTTAATTAAACCCTTGGCTATTGCTCCTCCAGCGATACTTAATGCAACATCAGTACCAACTCGTTTAGCAACTTCACCTTTGGTAATTTCACCTGCTTTGTATTGTTTTGCAGTACGATAAACATCGTAGGCTGTCCATGCAGCACCACCTGCCCAAATAGCCAATGGTATTAGTGGCAAGAACTCATTGAGTTGTTCTGCTTCATCTATTATTTCTTGTACTTGTGCTTCTATTATTTGTGCTTCTGTTAAACTATCCATGGTACATCCTTAACAGTATTATTTAGCTACGTCTTGCCGCTCTGCCAAGATCTAACGGATCTCTTACGTTTACAAAATCAAATGGTACCCATTTTTTGTTATCACCCTTTGCACTAAATGGAGGTAACCCGATTCTTTTACGTGGTCTTATACGTGGTGGCCTACCACCTCTTCCCCCACCAGTTTTAGGTATTGGTTGTACCTTAGGTGTAGGTGCAACTTTGGGTGCAGGCTTGGGTTTTGGTTTCGGTGCTGGCTTAGGTGTAGGTGCAACTTTGGGTGCTGGTTTAGGTTTCGGTGCTGGCTTAGGTTTCGGTGCTGGCTTAGGTGCAGGCTTTGGTGCAGGTGCATCATCTGGTTTAGGAGCTTCCGGTTGAGCTGGCGTAGTAGGAATATCTGGTTGTGTAATTGGATCCGATTTAGGATTAGTATTTGGATCTATCTTTGGAGTGTTTGGTTGAGAAGGTGCCAGCGGATTTATATTAGGCCCAGGCTCTGGTTTGGGTTGTGGCTTAGGTGGTGCTGCTGGATCTGCTGGAGTTGTACTAGGTACTGGTGATGGATCCGGTAGAGGAATAACAGGCATTGGGGTTGGATCAAATTGCGGAGCATCATCTGGTGAAATTCTAGGAAGTACAATTGGCGCATTGTCAGGCACTGTTGGTGTCTGAGGCTGTGATGGTGCGTTAGGATCCAATTCAGGTCCTGGAGATGGTGGTTGTATATTTGGTGCTGTATCTGGATCAGGTACTGGAAGTGGATCCGGAACTTTTAGTGGATCAGGTACTGAAAGTGGATCAGGAACTTTTAGTGGATCAGGAACTTTTAGTGGATCAGGAACTTTTAGTGGGGCTGGTGCAGTTGGGTCTATATCAGGACCCGGTGTCTTTGGTTCAATTTCTGGAGCATCATCTGGCTCAGGACTACTTGGCTTACTTGGTGTAGTAGGAATATCTGGTTGTTTAATTGGATCCGATTTAGGATTAGTATTTGGATCTATCTTTGGAGTGTTTGGTTGCTCTGGAGTAGTTGGGTCTATGTTAGGACCCTTAGGATTAACTATTGGTTCTGGAGCATCATCTGGCTCAGGACTACTTGGCTTACTTGGTGTAGTAGGAATATCTGGTTGTGTAAACGGTTCTGCTTCAGGATTATTACTTGGTAATGTCTCTGGATTAAAAGGTAAATCCTCCGGCCACCAATCTGGCTCAACATCTGGACTAACTTCCTTTGGAGAAGGTTCAGCAGGTGCAAAGTCAGTAGCAGGTTTTTTGTCTAACATACGTACTATTTCTTGAGCTTGCTTATATTCGTCAGTCTCTTTTGGGTTCCATTGTGCGTTTGTTTTTTTTTCTTCTGGGGTTAATGCAGCCCATTCATCATCATAAAACTTAATGTATTCCTTGGGTGCATTTTTTAACAAATATCTTGTAAAATTCCAAACAGATTCCATTTGTCTTACTGCTTGGTCTTCGCCCTGGTTTGCAGCACTAGGAGTCAATATTAATCCAATAGCACCAAATGCTTTACCTAGCAACCCTCTGAATAATCCAGGCTTTACGCTTGATTTTGGTTGTCCTTGTGGGTTAAAATTCTGATTAGCTGCTTGGAGTGATTTGGGGTTTTCTAAAAAATAACCCTGTAGTGCATTTTTCATCTGCGGACTTTTAAATCCTGGAGATAATTTAACTATATTCTTAACTGTGTTTGATGCATTAGCTGGAGAAACACCAGTACGTTGTTGGAATTGCTGTGGATCTAACCCAGATCCAAACACCCCGCCTTGATTAAAAGCAGGGAGGCCTTCAGTTAGATCAGTGAACTCCGTAAAACGCATTACATTTCAAATTCGTCGTCAGGAAGGTCATCTATTACTACTGGTGCGTCAGATTGTTGATCATTAATTACTAGATATTCCATATAATGTTTAACTGCACTAATATAATCTGCTGCTTTAGTAATTTTTGCTTGTACCCAAGGCTCTAAATTATCCGTGTCTTGAATCATTCCGTGTAACTCTACACTATACTTACTAAGTTGATATAGTTGTCCTTTTGCCATCCATCCATCATCGTCAGTGCTATCAAGAACACCTTCCATAATTTCACTCATGTATACAACTGGCTCGACACCTTCTCTAAGTTCTTTATTGTGACGTTTCATATAATGATTTGCAATATCAATATCGTCAAATAGTTTCCTTGTAATACCATTTATATCTTTAACTGCATACCCAGCATTTTCTTTGACAACCATTGGTACTGCTTTAGGCGCTTTATTTGTGTTTAATGTGTTTAGTCTCATTTGACTCTCCGAATCATGTTATTTGGATAGCCTGGAACAACAGGTTTGTTTTTTCCTGTGTCTTCTAATCCTACTGCTTTTCGTGCAGCCTTGTGATGTGCTTTGCCTTTTTTTCCTGTAAACAGTGGCATAGCAACACTGGCAAATACGCCAGAAGTAGTATCTTCTTTTATGACTTCCCAGACTTTCATATAGTTATTTATACTAATTGTCCGCTAAGTTGACCTTGGTTTAATAAGATCTTTTTTATGCATTTCCGCATGTCTCGAATCCTCTTCGTTTTTATACTTTTCTAGCATAGTATCAAAATCAAAATTAGTAATTGGTTCGTTATTCCTTATTAATGCTGCATTAAATGGTGTAGGCCAAACTACACTAATTGCAAGCCAATCAACCTTAGATTCCATACTTAATCTATGCCACATCCAATGGGCAATTGGAGAGCTAGATTCTATTAATCTTTCACCAAACAGAAATTTATATTTGGTACACACATTAATAAGATTATCGTCTAAGTTTTTTAAATATCTATACATAGTAGATGGAGCAGAAATAAATGCCAAATCACCAAAATAGCCGCTTCCGTTATGTAAACGCATCCAAGGAGAAAATATAATATTGTTGTATATATCTTTTCTCATATTGTGTAATAAATTCATCCAATGATGTTCGGGCATTGGATTAAACACTGTATCACTTCTTGTTTTAATAACAAAGTCATATTCAGTCAACTCTCCACACATTTTTCCTATTGCAGATGCACTTAAAAACATCGCATGAAAATTATATGCATATTTACTAAGTTCACTTCCTGTAAATAATAAAGTAGACCTAACATCGTTAGGTACTAGTTCCGTATGCTTATCATATTTTTTATTTAGATTTTGAATAGCATACATATGTGGATAAAAAACATCATCATAAGTCTGTATAAAACATTTAACTGGGTTAAATAGGCGTTGACATTCTTCATATAAGTCTCTTCCCGGTTCTTCCCAAAAATGACAGAAAAAATCAACCTCTATATGTGATCCAGCTATCTTAGGAAATACTTTTTTCCACCATTCAGCACTCTGTTCAAGATATCTAGCTTGCCCACTGAGTAATATAGCTATTTTCATAGTAACTCCATTTTTAATTATTGTAACATGTGTTTTTTTATAAGTCTATGAATATTTTTGTTTATATGCAGATATTAGTTCTTTAGAATCCATATCTTTAAAACTGCGAGAAATATCAAATGCATACCCGCCTAAACTTTGGCGCCCCGTCTGTGATGTTACTAATCGGTGCAATGCTTCTACTGCGGCATCCCAAAAACGATTCTTTTGATTGGCTAGCATTCTAGCCATCATTTCATCTTTAGTATCTTCTCTTTGTATTTTGTTTGCTAGTTTAACACCAACTGAATCTGCTGCACGAAGTAATTTTTTATATCCTTGTGCAGTTTTAAATAATATTTTAACACCAGCTACTGTTGTCTTTAATGCAACAGCAAGTAAGATTAAATCTACTAAATTAGGTATATTACCAAAGTCTTCAACAGCAAATACCTTGTTGCTTGTTCTGAAATCTTTCTTACGCATAACACTTTTGGCAACTAAGTCAAGCATTTTAGTACGTGGATTAATTTCTAATACAAATGGTACATTAATATCACTTTCTAAATCTTTCATTAGTGCTTGGTCTGGTCCCATTGCTGCAATTGGTTTACCCCATTGCTTATATTCTTTAGCAAATAATCTTCCCAACTCTTGTATACTAATAGGCTCTCCGTTACGTTCATCATTTACTCTATCTAAAAAGTGACGTGTAAATTCTACATCAATACCAACACGAGCAAATACTTTATCAACAATTTTTTCTAAAGCATTTAATTGTCCTTGTGACACATCTTCTTTCATATAAGGCAGCTCAAACCAATGTTTAAACCAGTCTGGTGTTCCTGGCTGTATACCCTTTTTACGCTCTGCTTTTTTCAATGCAGTACCAGTATAACTCATATTTTCAAAAATTTCATTAATCTTCATTAATCTAGTCCCAAGTTAAATGCTTGATGAGGCGTAGCACCTTTTACACCCAATGGCTTGGGCTTTCCGTCTTTATTCATAGGAAACAATTTCTTTGCTTGTCTTTCAGTTTCGCCAGGTTGTACATCAACTGTAGTATTTACCCCTGGAACAATTTTTCCATCTTCAGCTAGTTCTCGAAATCTCATTTCTTCTTACCAGCCTTCATGTTGGCGCACCAGTGATACATTTTTGCTTTTTCACCGCTGGCTTTTTTTGCTTTGGCTCTTAGTTCTGTTACGCTACCGTTACAACTAGCACCACTACGTTTTACACGCCCTGGTCTACTTTTGCCTTTTACTTTACCGTCAGCAAAGTTTTCTTGTACACTACTGGCTCCAAGCATATCTACAAAAGGAATAGCAACACTTTCGATCCAGCGTGATATATTACTATATGTCATTATTTTTGTTTTAAACAGATCTTTTAAAATATCATCGACCTGATTTTTTGATGCATTGCTAGAATATGACTTATCATATTCTCTTTTTAAACGTTTAATCTGATCTTTAATATCAGGACTTGTTAGTTCTAATAAAAAAGACTGCAAGTTTAGAAGATAATACTTATCAGTATCTACAATTATTTCGTTATCAAATCCAGCAGGTGGCCACCCTTTTTTATAACTGGCTACTGCTTTATCTACATCAAAGTCACTTTGCAATGAAATATTATCTCCACCTGTTGAGCGACCCATGCCCAAGTCTTCAACTGCATCACTGTAATATATTTCGTTGCTTATTGGGATAAAAATGTTTTGCAATCCAGCTACCCCATGATCCTCAAGTGAGGTTCTGCGAACATCTGCATGCTTTCCTGCTGCAAGGTTTGCAAATGTTGGATTGTTGACACCAAGTTTTTGTAAGACTTCTTGTTGTTTTTGATTGCTTCCAGTTTTTATTTTTCTGCCACTATCATTAGTTACCTTTTTAATAATTTTTCCAATACGATCTGCGTCATATACAAAACTTCTAAACATTATTGGACGATTACCCATTGCATCAGTTATTTTTTTAACTTTTAGCAATCTGTTTTTCATATGAAAGATATCTTCTGGAAGACTTACCTCTTCAGTAACTGAATCCTCAGCAAAACTACTTTGTGGATTTACAAACGTAAAGACATCCTGATAACTATCTTGCTTAGTTTCTAAATTAAAGCCAGTCATTTGTGCAAACTTTTTAGCAAATCTAGCATATAGTACTGCTCTGCTTTTACCATCTTTTGCTTTATCTGCGGTAAATTCAAGTTCGTCAATATCATTTACTTTTGATCCCATTTGTTTCCACCAATCAGTAAATGCGGCAACCACTGTAGCAAAAATTCTAAATTGATCACCTGCACCGGTCTTGTGAGTTTTATAACCAGTCATAAAGCTAAGTTCCCAAATGGTAGGAACCACACGCTCATCATCGTCCCAGTCATCACCGCCTGAAACTCTGTCAGCTATTATTCTAAGTGTTGCGTCTTCGTCATCTCTTCCATCAGATGAACGTTCTGAATTCAATTCTGCATATGCAGTCCATGTATCATTACTACGTTCATACCATTGGTATGGATATGGATTATCTAACGCTTCTGTTAATTCATTAAGTCTCATGTAAAGGGCCTTTATTTACTAAGTGTATTTATTCTTTACTTACACTCTTTAGCAAATCGTCTTTACTTAAATCAAAGTTACCTTTTTTCCATTGATCTCTCATTGACTGCAACGTTTTTCCTATACCAGGACCACGTGCATGCCCTAGTTTCATCAAGTCATTTCCAGTAACTGGAAATGCAGGTGCTTTGAATGATTTAACATGCTGTATCATATCGTCTTGATGATTAAACCTAGCAAGTGTATCCAACAACCCTCTATCAAATCCGTCTGCCATTTGATCAGTGTACCACTTTTTATCGTGTGTTTGCCCTTTGTTTTTTATTAGGAAACCTAGCTTTGATTTTTCATCATTGCTCATCTTCCAACGCTTGCCTACTGATTCATCGTTAGTTATTCTAGCAAGATTTATAATAGGATCTCCGCCATCTTGTACTTTATCTATATTTTGCACTTGTAAATTTAAAGAATTAGTTACACCAGTATGTGACATAGCACTAAGTACTTGCTGTATATTTCCACCACTAAGTATCTTGCTCATTTCCATCCAAACACGTTCAACACTCAACTGCTTTAGTCCAGAAACATTATCTGCTATAGATTTCATTGTATCTTTTTCAAACTTTGGCGTATCCATTCTTCCTTGGAAACGGAAATACCTTAATATACGCAAATAATCTTCTTGTATACGTGCTGCAGGATCACCGACAAAACGGCTTACTTTGTTTTGTAAGTCATCCATACCACCAAAGTAATCATATAGTTTACCATCAAAATCCATGCTCATTGCATTGTACGTTAAGTCTCTGCGTTTAGCATCTTCTTTCCAACTACGTACAAACTCTACTTCTGCATGTCTACCGTCTGTTTCCACGTCTGCTCTTAGTGTGGTTATTTCAAACTCCTCGCCGTTGATTATGGCAGTTATAGTGCCATGTTCAATGCCTGACGGTATATGCTTAACGCCTGAGCTGTCAAACATTTTTTGCATTTCTGTGGGGGTTGCGTTTGTTGCAAGGTCTATATCTTTTGGATCTTTACCTAATGCAAGATCTCTTACTGCACCACCTACAACTCGTATGTCGTAGCCAGACTTAGTAAACATTTTATCTAGTTGTTTCAGTTCTTTGGTTATTTTCATTTCCATTTTGATTACCTAGATTATATGTACTACTATGTTGTATACTATCGAGTATTAACTGTCAATTAAAATTTGCATCTTTATATACAATATTGCCAACAGGAGATTCAATTTGTAGTATTCTTGTTTTACCTTTAAACTTTACATCTCTATTAATACGTCTTGATTCTGCACTCTTATTAGCAGTATCAGGATTAACTTGCTGCATTAATACTGATAATAAATCTTCCATATTTTCTCTAAAAGTATCATACGCATCAAATCCGATGGCTCTTGATCTGCCATATGCGTCTTCAACTTTACTAGCTGACTGTAATAATTTAGTTGCCATTTGTTTTACTATAGAAATAGCTTGCTTACTTGGGTTGGATTTTTTCTGTAGTATTTCTATTGTTCGTGTAGCAATTTGAGTTGCAGATTTATCTATATTACTAACCATCCAATCAGCAGCCCATCCTTGATCTGGATAGCTCATTCCAGAATAACGATCAGGCGTCTCATCTTTAAACTTCATTCCACTTGGTATGATATCTGGTCTTTTATTAGGTGCGTTAGCAGATAGTTTTCTCATTATTTGCTGGGCAGCATCACTAATACTAGCAACTATTTCATCCTCGTCAAGATCTCCTGAACCTTTTACATATTGTATTGTAACTAGTGCCTTTTCGCCACCATGTGTGCCAACTGCTTCACGAGCAACTTCTAATGCAAAGCCTTTCTCACTAGCAACATATACACCACCCATACTCGCAGTACTTGCACCATACGTGTCTTTATCATATGTTTTCTTTGGTGGTGTTGCTAATAATCCGTTAGACTTAATACTAGGTATTAAGTTAGTGCTAGTACCATGATACATAATCTGTGTACGTTGTTGAACACGTTCATTTATGATTTCAAATGCTTTCATGATACCAGTGTTAATAACTGTAGTATAGCTCGTGGATTAATTGTTTGTCTACCAGATGTTAAACTTTGTACAGCTCTTCTCATAAAGTCAGCGTCTTCTGGTGTAACATATTCTTGGCTCTCAAATTCTTGTATTTTAGACATAATAGCATTTTCATCAACTGGCAATTCATTATCGCTTTCTGCTTCTTGCTGTATATTTCTACTATTTGATCCGCCTTTACTACGAATTGATTGTAGGTCATCTAATGCTTGTACTAATGCTCCAACTTTAGCTGCTAACACCTTATTACTGTTAAGTGCATAATTTGCATTACGAAAACCCTGAGTGCCTTGTTTCATCTGAGTTAACATTTGTGTTGTTTGATCGATTACATTTTTCATCAAACTATCAATGTTCATAGTACCGTAACCTGGTACTGCTACTGTACTTTTGTTTGGTTCGTCTTTATTAAATTTATCTATTTTTTCACTGTAAATGTCTTTGTAACTTGTTTTGTTAAATGCTTTTACTAGTGCTAGTAACTCATCTGCATCCATGCTTATCTTTATTGTGTCAACTGTACTGTTGCCTAAGTTCATAGCAACTAACCATCTGTGATGTCCGTCAATAATATAGTTGTCTTGACTAACTATAATTGGTTTCTTTTTTGCACCTTTGAGTAGTTTAGTCATTGATCGCTCAACACCAGCATCGCTAAATTCACCCTGTGTTGATTTGAATGTGTTAGCAGGAATATCTCTTTGCATCTCAAAAGTAGCACCGTTAGATTTTAAGTATTCAAAAAATTCTGGATAATCTTTTTTGGACACTTGTGGCATATCACTACGTTTAATACCTTTGGTATCCTTAGGATTAGGCTTAACTATTTTAAGTTCATTTACACCACGCCCTGGCATTGGAATCTGTTTTGTTGGTTTTACGGCTGTTTTACTTCTTGCTAAAGCTCCCATTTCACGATTGTAAGTAGCTTGACTCACTGGTCCACTCGCTTTAGCACCTTTTTTAAATGAAGTACCTGTTCTTAATCCTGCCGCGGCTGCAGGTAACCTTAAATCTTCAGCTTTCATATCACCACTTTCTACATGACCAGTAACGTGCCTTAGTCTTTGGGCCTGGGTTATCACAATTATGTCTTGCTCTAAAACTCTTACGTGCTTTTGGATTGCTTTTGCGTATACGCATTGTTGGACGTTTGGCACTAGTACCACCGTGTCCAAAGTTAACTTTGATAACATTGCCTTTTTTATTCTTAACATATACTTTAAACTTTTTAACATCGCCACGCATTGGCTTGTTTAGTTTAACTTTACGTCCTTGATACTCTGCTTCGAACAAATCACTTTCATCAATGCTGTATGCTAGATAGCCATATTCTTCATGGAAGTCTTGATCATCTTCTAGCGTAACTTCTTCTACTATTTGTATCACTTCATTAATTTTCATTATTACATCCCTACTTGTGCCTTTAATGCATCAAGTTTGGCGTCATATTTTTGTCCCCATCTCATAACTGCATTTTTAATTTTAGTAAACATAGAAGCAATGCCCTCACGTAAATTTAACATTTCTTGTATTGATTCTTCTTTTTTTGCAACTTTTAAGGCTGGTGCTTTTTGTGTTACTGTAACCATTTCTGATTTTAATCTAGTATATACTTCTGTTAATTCTGGTGTAAATTGTTTTTCGAGTGTTTCTAGTATCTTTTTATATTGTGGACTTTCAGTTGCTTTTGGATCTTTAGTCATAGTAAAAATAAATTGTAATGTATCTACAACTCTCGTACTTGCTGCATCTTCTGCATCAAATAAATCTGCAACATTTTCTCTTGATTGTTGCTTAATTTCAGCAGTTAGTTCTTTAGCTTCTTGTTTAATTTCTTCTAGCCTTGTTAATTTCATAGCTAACTTAGTATACACGCCACTTTTATAACTGTTTAATTGTGCTACAACTTTGGTAGCAGATGCACCTTCGCTATCTGTGTAACTAACTTCTGGATTGCCTTCAAGACGTCCCTCTACTAAATTAATTAAATTTCTCATGTTATCCATATTAACTTCCTATCAAATGTATTTATTCTCATTAGTTTGGATCTTCCATAAAAAAACCCTTAGTAAACTTTAAAGTATTTATGTGTTTACTAAGGGAAGAGTTTTATAATTTTATTATGCTAAAGCTATAACAACTGATTTGTTGGCCACAGCGCCGGTACGGTTCCAAGGCACTTTTTGTCCATCTGAAAACTGTGTTCCTGTATCTGCTACAAGTGTGCAAGTTCTACCTGAAATCTTACTTACAAAGTAAGTTTGTGTAGCACTATCTCTAACTTTAATAGATACTTCGCCAGTCGCATTTGGTATTCTTGCTACTAGTGTACATACTTGGTTTGGTTGACCAGTAGTTGCTACTGTAAAACGCTTTGCACCTTTTTGATTGACTATATGGGCATCGCCATATAGTGAGTCAGTGTATGCGGCTGGTGCCCATTGGCCTGCGCCATCTGCTTCCGCAGCGTCTGCTCGCGGACCGAAATTCTTCTTCTGTAGTGGTCTTCCCATTTGTTTTCTCCTTAAAAAGAAGTCCTATGCGAGTTCTAGTCGCTACGCTGTGGGTACAGCATAAGTCCTCTCATGAGTACTATTGGACATAGGTATTTAGTGGAGATTGTTATTTAAATTTGCTTACATTACTGGCATAAAAATCAACTAGTTGTTTATTATCTGCACTTGGCTGTTTTCTGTAAGACTCTGGTAAATCGTCCCAGGGACGCATTGCTGGATGAGTTTTTTCTTGCATACTTAAATTTAACCCGTAGCGCCAGCCTTTGTGTTGCTTGTCTTGTATCCAAGCATTATGTTGCTGTCTTGAATATGTATCTTCTAATATACTACGAGCACCTTCGTCTAAATCAATGTCATAATCAAAAGGATGACCAAAGTCTGCATTCACACGATATACGTTACTTGATTCTATTTGAAAATCATGATCTGCAATTCTCATATACCCTTCAACAATTACTTCTGCTTCGTTAGCAGTAAGATGTCTTACTAGCGGTATTAAGTACAAATACGAATCATCTTGTGTAGCCATAACAAAACTATTAGTTTCGTCATCACTCATAATAACATCTTCTGGTGCAAGCATGTCAACAGTTAAGTACCAACGCTGAATTACTTCAGCATTAAGTGGCTTATCTGTTCTTTGTAGTATATAAAAATCTTGCATTTAGTCCATATCCACAACCCATCCACCGTCACGGAAATCCGCAACAACAGGGTCACCCATATTAACATCTTTAATTCTAACTTTGAGAATGGGCATCATTCTATGGTCTAATTCTTGACTAATAATCTGTGCATCCATCATACCTCGATCAGATCCGAATCCACTGTTTATTACTCTAACTTGAATCATTTGCGAATCTTCTGAGATACCAGCATTGCGTTTTAATAAATCTAATTCGTTCATAACATTATCCTTTGTATTAACAATATTTATGCTTCGCACACACCTAACACACCTGGATTAATCCACTCTGCAAACAATCCACATGTATCCAGCACATCATTAATTTCACGCTTAACACCAAACAAGTATTCTGGCTCATTCATGTACTCACCATAGTAGTCGGCCCAAACAACTGTATCGTTATCTTCACCGCTAATACGAAATGTATCTTCGCCATTATAACCGCCTTCGATTACTGGCACACCCATTTTCTTCAGTGCATTGAATGCTGTTCTATAATTACGTTTCATCTTATTAATCCTTATGTAGTGTAAGTTTCACCTGTGAATATATTTACCATATCAACACCTGGCCCCATTGCACCAGCTGCCATCATACGTTCTTCTGCAATTTGTTCTGGACTGCGATTTGCTTGTGCTGTTCTGTATTCTGCAAAAACTACTTTCAAGCTAGCTTCACGAGCTACTGCGGTTGTTTCAACTGTTTGTATATCTACAAGTCCTGCTTCTAAAAGCTCTGCCATTGCATCTGCCATAAGCGGACGAAACTCACCACTATCAAACAACCAACCTGCGGCGCCGTTTTGCATTTTAACTTCACCGTTATTGAATTTATCGATCATATAGCTCATTGTGTGTTCCTTTTTGTTTAACTTATACACATACCATAGCACCAATACGTCTTGGTGTCAACCATTAATTTATATATTCATTGTTCTTTTTCAAGTACCATTTCTCTAGCACAGGAAGACCAAACTCATCTTCGTCAGTACACACATACGCAACAGTCTTCTTGACTACACCATAACGGTAGCCTTGACCTATAACATCATTTACCCATATCTTGTGTGGGAAGTCTTCGCAGAAACTAATAGGATCATTGTTAACACTGTATTCAAATACGTTGCCGTATTCTTTTTCAACAAATGCTCCAACTGGATCTACGGTGTGAGTGAAGTATGCCATGTAAGCCTCCTAGCTGTACTGTTTCTCTATAACTGTTATAACACCAATACGTCTTGGTGTCAACGTCTTATTCATTGTGCATACTTCCTGTGTTTCGCTTGTACACTTTGTAAGCTCGGATAGTTGTTTCAGTTTGTGCCAATGGAGCACGTTCGATAAACTCAATCAGTTGATCAAAGTTCATTCCTAAAAATTCACATTGTTTATTTAAAACAGTGGTTGCACCTTTAAGTTGCATTTATATCTCCTCTTCTTCTGCTCTATAAAACTCTTCTAAATCAAAATCTGCGGCGGCTTCAACTGCATCTTCAAACACTGTAAACGGATCTGTACCTTTAACAGTGTCATAACCTCTTATAGTAGCTTGTACACCATCTCCTGGAAACGCTGTAACACAACCAACTGTAGTATAATGAAAGCCATCTTCTGTATATTTGATATTCCAAATTGGAAGATCATATGCCCACTCACCGTTTTGAGTTTCACGCTCAAAGCTAAAACGTATTGATTTATTAGAGCCTGACTTATTAACATAACGGTTCCAAATTCCAAATCCGGTTTCTGCTGTTGATAACTGAGTTTGCATTTTCATCTTCCTTCTTTGTTATGTTGTTTTCTATGTACTACATATAGCACCAATACGTCTTGGTGTCAACCCCTTATTTAAACTATAGCCCCATAAAGTCTTCTTTTGATTTGCGATGATAGAACGCTTCTAAGTCTACACACTGATCAACTTCATATCCTGCTAGCAGTTGAGTGCGTTCTTGTTTGTCGAATGCTTGATGATATTCATCTGGAGTATATTCGCTAGCAGCACAATAGTTAGCGCCTTCCCAAACTAGTACAAAACGTTTGAAACGTACTTCTGACATAGTAGTAATCCCTCTACATTGTTGTTTTCTATGTACTACATATAGCACCAATACGTCTTGGTGTCAACACTTAATTATAAGAAATCATAAAAAAAGACGCATCGAAATGCGCCTTCTTCTGGGGATATTCTTTATAATTTAGAATTCAAAATCGACTACTGTTGCACCTGACAAGTCATAATTATTTGATCCAACGTTTAGTCCGTTTGCTGTTGGTCCTAATACCCTTAATGCTGCCTGTAATGACACCGCTGTCCATTTACCACCATGTAACATAATACGAAATGCACCAGCAGTATCTTCTACTCCTACTGCAATAATATTTGAAAATTCTTCAATACATCTTGTAATTGCGTCCATAGCTTCACCTGGATTAGTTTCGTTGGCTAGTGTTGCACCACCATCAATTGTAAACATTTCTACATCTTCGGCAATTCCATTTGTGTGGCCAAATGCATTTAAATTGTTTGTTGCTCTTGCTACCATTTTAATCTCCTATATACTCTACTTGTATTTAGTCATAAAAAAAGCAGTGCCGAAACACTGCTTTTATTTTAGTATTACTAAAACTTAGTCTTCAAATGTTGCAACAATTGCTGTTGCTTCTGCGCCTGTTGGGTTAGCTACTGCACCGCCACCTTGGATTGCAAAGTGCATTGTTCCGCCGTGTGCGCCGTCTACACCTGCAATGCTGTGTCCTGCTGCGCCTACTGCTTTTTCAAATGCATCTAATGCCGCTTGATCTGCTGGTGCTGCTGAAACGATTTGTGTTACTGAACCTAAGCCGTTGCCTGCTTTGGTTGCTGCGTTTGTTGTTAAAGCCATTTCTGGTCTCCTCTAAAAATTTATTACACTATATTGTGTACCTATATATTTATTTATCTATTCTATGTGTTTAAATCTGTTTGACTTCAATTAATTTTACAAGTGCTGTCCATCTAACCGTAGTAGATGGTCTCCCACTACCAGATACATTTAGTGATTTATCATTGGAGGTTAGTCCAATTATAGCATCTAAATCAAATCCTGGCCCAGATGAAATGGTAGTTTTTTGTTCATTAATTTTACTCATAATGCCACTATTGGAAACATTGATTGCACCAGTAAATTGTATGGCGGCATGATTAGTTCCTGCATTACCTCTGCCTATTACATCAATTTCATAAAAATAAGTTGTATTATTATCTAAGATAATTTTATTATTAAATGAATCTCTATAAAGTTCTGTTACTGTGTTATTAACTGTTGTTCCGTATAACACATATTCATATTTTGTAACAGGATCAATAGTCTCGTCAGATTCTAATAGTGTAGCACCTGTAATTGTTATTTGAGTATCAGT
>JACKZZ010007369.1_pt1 | contig 37905 bp, 51 predicted proteins | sample 8027871 | NCBI WGS metagenome assembly JACKZZ01 (sample SAMN15724774, study PRJNA655200) | protist metagenome | isolation source: fluorescence activated cell sorting (FACS) single amplified genomes of... | place: USA: West Boothbay Harbor, Gulf of Maine | collected 2000-07-19
AATTGACTGAAGAGACTTTGCAATAAGTCGAAACCTAAAGAATATTTACCAGTTAAATATTTTTTAGGTCTCAATAAAATTAATACTTGGAGGTATTATGAATAGTGAAAATAGAATAATAAAAGCTAGAGCGAAATTGATGAAAGGCAATATAGGTATGGCAAGTATGCTACTTAGTCTTGAATTGATTGAAGCTAGCGATAGATGTGAAACGATGGCTACTGATGGAGTCAATATCTACTGGAATGATGAATTTGTTAAGACATTAACTGATGAAGAGATTCAAGCGGTATTAGTCCACGAAGCTAGCCATGTAATATGGGAACATCCATTAAGAAAAGCTAAACGAAATCACGAAGTTTGGAACGTAGCAACTGACTATGTTATCAATGCTTGGATTAAGTATGACTTGAATATGGAATTGCCTAAAGATGGATTGCTTGATAGAAGATATCAAGGCATGAGTTCTGAAGCAGTTTATAGAACCTTAATGAATGATGATGAAGCTTTAGAAGATGCCATTGAAGAAATGAAATCTAAATCTGATGATTCTGATGAATCTGAAAGTGACGAAGGCGATTCCCAAAATGATGATGGTAATTCTGATCGTGATGATGGCAAAGAAGATGAAAGCCAAGATGGAAATGGAAGCGGTAAATCCTTATTGGATGAACTAGCAGATATGAAACCATCAATGGGTGAAGTTTGGATGCCAAAAGATGAAGAAGGCAATCCATTATCTGAAAGTGCTATGGCGGAAGTAAAAGAAAATATCCAACGAGCAATCCTGATGGCAGACAAGTTAGAGGGATGTTCTGAAGGTGGTACTTCTACAATGAATGGTGCGGTGCAAAAACTCAATGAAACATATGTTGATTGGGTTGATGTAATGCGAGATTTATTAAATTCCGCTAAGAGCAATAATCCAACGTGGAGTAGACTAAATAAAAGACATTCTTGGAGGGGTGTCAATTTACCTAGCAATGACAACGAACCGCAAGGTGGAGAAATTGTTGTTGCGATAGATACTTCATGCAGTGTATCGCAAGATGAACTCAATATATTTGCTACTGAAACTCAAAACTTATGTGAAGAGTGCGGTATCAATAAAGTTAGAGTGACCTATTGCGATACTACTATTGCAAAGAATCCTACAACTGGTGAATGGTGGGATGAATTTGATTTGGATAATGAAGAGTTGGAGTTCAATTTAAGAGGTGGCGGAGGAACTAGGTTCGAACCACCCTTTAATTTGTTCAACGATGAAACTGAAGATACTGAAGATGTTATTGCTTTTGTATATTTCACTGATGGATATTGTAGCGTTGAAGCTGAAGTTGAGCCTAGCGTTCCAGTTATATGGGCGTTAAGTACAAACGAAAGTTATATGCGAGAATATTATAAATATCCATTTGGCGAAACAATACATATCAACATGGAAAATCTTTAGCAATGGAATGGTGGGAAAAGATATTTGACCAGTAAATATTTTTTTCCACCCTCTGTTTTTCTGTATTTGGAATTAACCAAACTGATGAGCCATCCTAATTTAGGGATATGCGAAACAGAAATTTAATGACCTTGGAGGGTCTTTTATTATGGATAATAATATAAAAAAGATAGAGAAATTACCTCTAATTAGAACTGAAGCGGTACTCATTATTAGTGCATTACAAGATGCAATAAAACATGATGAAAAGCTAGATTGGTATAGAACTCAACAAAATGAGTTAAATACTATGCGAGATTTGATTGATGAAATTGTTGATTTGTTTCCTAATATTGATAGAGATATTGTAGGTTGGAGACAATCATAATGAGTAAACTTAACAATGAACTTGCTAACAGCATTGCGACTGTTAGCGAGGGTGGGATTGAAATGATTCATCATAAGTATTTTGTTGGTATTTGGTCTAACCATGAAATGGTTATAAGCCAAGCTAATAAAGTTTATGACTTCAAAAAAGAAAAGGTTGCTGAAGCTATCAAGGATAAAGATATCAGTTCTTATCTTTGGTTGCATGAGAGAGCCTATCGAGTTCAATCTATTCTTGATGCTTTGGAGGATTGGTGGAAGCCAAGCAAAAAAGAATATTGGGAAGTGATAGCTAATGTTTGGACTGATACTGAAAATGTCTATGAAAATCATTTAGCATGGGAACAACTTTTGTTCTTAGAATTTTCTGATTCACATTTAATGATGGATGAGGAAGATACTAAGTTCTTTAATGAGTTGCCAAATACCATAACGATTTATCGAGGTGGTATTGATGATAAGGGTTATTCATGGACTTTGGACAAAGATAAAGCTGAATGGTTTGCTAACAGGTGGGTAATGAATGGAAACTTGGGAGATGAATCAAATGTCACTAACAGGCATGAAACAAATGTCTTTGAAAAGACTATCAATAAATCAGATGTTATTGCTTATCTTAGTGATAGAAATGAAAGCGAGATAATCTATCGCAAAGAAGATTGACCAGTAAATATTTTTTGTACGCAGGTACGAGAAACTGGTAGATTCGTTTTTTTCTGATGCGATTTAAGAGTGGGTTTTTTTGGGTATCTTATGCCCTTAACCTACTCTTAACTTTGCAACAGGCGAAGTCTCACGAAGTCGATTTTTGCAAAACTGTATAGAAAATGTGTATTTTCTACTGATGATTGCCAAAAGGCATGAAACAGTTTATTAAACTTAACTGCCCTTGGAGGGGTAATTATTATGGAAAAAGTAATTGTATCAACTACTATTTTAGTTGAATGGAATGATAATCCTAAACCAGTTGTTTTAAATAACGATATGCCTAATGGATTAGCTAATGATTTTGATGATTGGCTATCAGAAATTGAGCAAGCGGAGAATGAAAAATGACTAATAGGGAATTGTTAGAGTTTACTTTGAAAGTGAACATTGGAACTTGCAACGAAATCTATACAAAGATTAATAGACAACTAGATGAAAAATCAGATATTGATTTGGCACTTGTTAGATATTTTAATACTTTGGTTTCAATCAATCATAAAGTGCAAGATGTTTTATATAAGGAAAGGGAGAACTTAAACATTCCTAATCCAAAACATTTAGCCTTTACAAAAGATGATGAGATTGTAGAGATTGAAGTTCAAGAATAAAATTAAGGCGGATGCTACTGTAAAAGGTGGTGTCCGCCTTTTTTTTTGGTCTAAAAAAAGTGGATATGCGAATCATTCCTTCGTTCAGATAAAAAATATTAACTGGTATATTATCTTTGCTGGTGTTGTGAGTGGGGGGGAATTTTGCAGTCCGACCTGCTTTTTTAAATAAATATTTACTGGTTTTCTCGGTGTGGATAAGTCTGTGGATAAAGTGTGAATAAGTGTTGCAATTTGCAATCATATGAACTAAGATAGTTGGTATATAAATACTATTCATTTTATATACACCTCCAAAACTTTTAAGTTGGAAAGGGATAGTCGCAAGATTGTCCCTTTTTTTTTGGTAGTTTTTTGATAGTCTAAAAAAAAAGAGAGCGTTTGCTCTCTCTTTAAATAGGATAAATTAAGTACGCCCTTAGTCTAATGTTAATTGCCATCAACGACATCAGTTAATGCAAAGCCTTTAATTAGTTCAAGCGTTTTTTACTGTAATAAAAAACTCTCAATCACATTTCACGCATAAGCAAAAGTTTTTCTAACCCAATGTATATATGTTTACAGACTTAATATACATATTTTTTATCTTGTAATAATTATACCACACATTTATTAAATTTTTCCACAATACCAACATTACCTGAAGAGTCAATACGCATACCCATACAAATCCGTAAAAGGAACAATGGACTGGTAAATATTTTATTTTAAATACGACAGGTGATTGGAACACAGCAGTAGGTTAAATGTTCCATGTGGAACAATATGTATTTCACTTTGATAGCATTTTGCAGTATAATAGTTGCTTATGTATGCGGTAATTAGACACACTTATAAAGTAGATATTCCTGACCCTAGAAATATGTTCTCAACTAAATCTAGTGCTAAATGGATTCATCTAGTTTGGATATTTGAATCTGAAATAGATGCTATATCTTTTGCTATCTCATTACTTGATGACCCTTTAATAACTGCTAACGAATGGCTAATTGAAAGTGCCATTAAACAGTTAGAAGAAGATAGGTATTATCAAGTTGGTAGAGAGTCGGTAGCTATAGCAGAAGTGCAAGATAGTCCGCAAGTAATTTACGAGGAAGATAACGATGAAAAGTCTATTCATTAGATGTTCAGAAGAAACCTACGATTTAGCACACGCTCTAGCTAAGAAAGAGAGTCGTTCTTTAAACAAACAAATCATTCATATGATTCATAGTTTGGCAGAAGAAAAAAATGTTGAACCTAAAAAAGTAGAATCTGTTGAAGCTACTATAGAAACTCCTACGAGTTGGGGTTTAACAGGGATTGCTGAAACAAGGAAACAGGATTCTTCTGACTAATATACCAAAAGGTTAGTAGTGCATTAGAGCAATCTTGCATTACTAACTCTTTTCTTTTATCCAATTCCTTTGGATTATCAACCATAATACGCCAAAACATCTTCTCTTTCCCATACCCACACTCCTTTACTAATTTGTTTTGAGCTTTAGTCAAAACGATAGCTTTCGGTGGAGGCTGTAAAGAACTATGACTGGTAAATATTCTATCATCAAAGCCAGAGCTGGTGGATTTTCCGAATGTTCCACTTTTGACAATAAGTTCTAAGTATTTATTGCATACGTTATGTTGTTCTGCTGTGATTTTTTTGTCTAAGAAAGATTTGTCTATTATATGTTGGTCACAAACTATCGCTCTGCCAACATTACTTTTTCCAATTTTAGTAATTGTGACAGAGTTTCTTAGATGTAGATAAGGACTTCCAATATCATTGACTTGCAACGACTTAGAACTCCCAATCAAAGTTATCTGCAACTGCTTCGATTTCTGCATATCTTCCATTTACTGGGTTAAAGGACATATTAACACTTCCAAGAGAGCCTTGCCATCCCCACCTAGCTTTCCAATTATGTATCTCAACTCCCTCTTCTCCACGATAAACTGTTAATCCTGTATCTGCTTTTGAGAACCAAGCATATGATTTGGCTACATCAACACCAGTACAAACATTCTTTTTGCCATCTCTTATAAATGGTTTAGTTGGATGTGCTACAAAGAAAACTAATACATCATGTTGCTTCGCAAAAAGTTGAACCTTTGTAAGCATTTCAGAAACCATATCAGTCTCTAATCCTTTGTGGTCTGTATGGATAAAGTTAAATGGGTCTATGACTAAAATCCTAATCCCTTTTCTCATTACCGCACTTGCACCTTTTTCTAGGATAGCTTCTATTGTAGGCATACCACCATCTTGATAATCTTGGAAAAGTATATGTTCTTTAATCCATGACTCCGCAAAGTCTTTTTCTTCTTGATTCATCCTTTCGTTTTGTCCTTCAAAGAATGGTTTACCCACTAGGATTTGCGATAACTGTACAGCATGAAGTTGTACTGGTTTTTCAAAAGAACAAAAGCAAGTTTTCCAACCACTATTCCTAGCAACATTAACTATTAATTGGTCAATAAACGCTGACTTGCCATCTCCTGCATGACCTGTAGTGACAACTAAATTTCCTGTAGACAAACTGAATATCTTATCTACACTTGCGAAACCTGTTGATACACCACTTGGCATACCCTTTTCATATAAACTTTGGAACTCATCTTCATAGTGTTCTAAACTGTTTAATCCATGTAAAGGAATAGGCTCTGCACCTGTAATAGCTTTCCTTAGTTTTTCTGCTCCATGTTTAATCAATACATCATTGGCATCTTTACAATCTAAAGTATCTACTCTATAACACCTAGCCTTGTTTAATCTACGAGCAAGTTCATCTGCAAGGATGTTTCCATTATCATCTGTATCAGTACATAGAATTACCCTTTCAATATTATCAAACTTCTCCCTATCATTCCAAACATACTTGAATCTTCCATCTTCACTTGGGTCTATCTTGTTATCTGTAATCTTATTAGGAGCACCATTGGGAACTGAATAACAATTCACATTCATTACTCCATCAAAAGCAGTCTTAATAGCAAGTACATCCATCTCTCCCTCTGTAATGATTATGGTGCTTTCCATTGTTGGTAATGACTTGTCTACAGTCTGTTTACCCCATAACTTTTGTGCATTACCTTCCCACCAAAAAGTCTTAGTACCATTTGCTGACCTATACTTTACTGCTTCAACTTCGCCATCTGACTCAAAAGTAAAACCTATGACTGGTTTATTATTTTTATCTGAGATGACGCAACCAGATGCTTCGGCAACCTTTGGAGATATTTTTCTGCCCTCCAACCATTTGGCTGACTCTGAATCTAAATTGTTTTTGGGTATAGATTTTGGTTTTATTGGTGCTACTGGTTCTACTTTTTTAACGCTCTTTACTACATTCATAACTGTTCCTTCTGTCCTTGGAATTAATCCGTTTGTGCCACAATGATGACAATGATATATAACTTTTTCACTATCAATGTTTACAGATAGTGGTTTGTCGTGTGTGTTTTTTGACCTGTCATGCTGACATTCAGGACATGGGATTTTGTGTTGTCCCTGTTTCATTCCGCTAGTGCGAGATTGATTGTTGATATGACTTAAAAAATCTTTTTTATTCATTTCGCTATTGACATACATTTAAACCTCCTTAAAATGTATTAATATCTAGTAGATACTAGATACAATTAAAAATAACAGTAAGTATCTACTTACTATATATATCTACTTACTACCCAATCCAAAAAAGTTATCAACTAGATTACAAACATCTTCTGCTAATCTCTTCTTTGATAGGATTGGATAATCATTTAATTCCTTCACTGCATTAACAATGCCATCAGATAAGATGTCATTTCGTTGGCACAGATTAGAAAAATCATTAGAAACAAAGTATAATAATGCTTGCTTTGAAGTGTTTGGGTCTTTACTTGCAATATCTCTTACTGCTTGTTTGACTACCAATCCATCTAAAATTTCTTGCTTTATTTGTACTTTTTCATTCATGCAAATATATTAATCTTTTTCTTGCACATTATCAAGACATCATTTAAACTTAACTCAAACATCATCTAACTTACTTCCCTAAAGTAGTTAGAAGAGAGTCTGAATTTTCCATCATTATGATGTGGGGTTTAGCCGACTATAAACAGCTATAGCCAATAAGCTAAAGGGTTAGCGGAAAAGTGGAAAGCTATTAAATCTATTCCAGTGCTCTGCCCATGCATACTACTAAACAGTCGGCATGGGTCATAAAGAGTTATGAACAAAGCCCTTTTTTATTATACTTGGAGGTATGAATGACAACGCTAGATGAAAAGGAAATATTACTCTTACAAATCTTGTTAGACAAAATAACACCACAACAGATGGCACATCTTAGAACAATGCTTAATGTAGATATCAATTATGTTAAGTCAATAAAAACCAAACTCAATTTTTTACCTAAAGGAGCATAAATGGAATTTGAAATAAAAGATGGCGTACCTATACCAAGAGGAGTAGGCAAGCCTAGAAAGTACGACATACCCTTAGAGGATATGAAGAAAGGACAAACAATAGAAATACCTATGGCGAAGTCTAAGATATCTAGTGAGGTAAAGATAATTAGAAACTATTGTCTAAGATTCACACATAGAAATCCAAACTTTAAATTTACTGTAAGACAGTTAGATAATGGCGTAGGAATTTGGAGACTATGAAGTACACCAACAAACATAATGTTCCGCAAGAGATTATTAATGCAATTCACAATGATAACTATACTAAAGGCGAAGCAATTATATCTGTGACTGGTTTACTTCAACCACCTCGCATTAGATTATTGGCAAAAGAACATTCAGATAATTTAGTTATAGATGTATCAAGTGAGATATGGAAACTACTAGGACAATCAGTTCACAATATCCTAGAGAGAGCCAACGAAGATAACAAAGACACTATCACAGAGCAACGTATGTACTCTGTAGTGAAAGATTGGACTATAAGTGGACAGACAGACAGCATTGACATAAACGACAACATACTAAAGGACTACAAAGTGACTTCAGTATGGTCTATTGTTTCTGCACAAACAGAAGGTAAAGCAGAATGGGAACAACAATTAAACCTATATGCTTATTTGTATCGCAAGGAGACAGGAAAGAATATTGACGGGTTAAATATTATTGCAATAGCTCGGGACTGGAACAAAAATCAGTACATGAGAAGTGGAGGAGACTATCCACCATCCCCAATATCAGTTATCCAAATTGATATGTGGTCAGATGAAGAGCAAGAAAGATTTGTAAATGAAAGAGTTTCAATCCATCAAGATGCAGAGATAGGGTATTTAATCAACAATGATTTACCACTTTGTACTGATGCTGAAAGATGGAAAAGAAAAGATACTTATCGTGTGGAAAAGAAAGGTAGAAAAAGTGCAGTAAGACTGCTTGATACCCAAGAAGAAGCTGATGAGTTTGTGGAGGGTCACAAAGATAGTAAGTTATTGAATGTTGTATTTGCTAAAGGCGAATCTATCAGATGTAAAGATTACTGTGATGTGGCTGAATTTTGTAATCAATATAAAAATGAGGAAAGCAAATGAGTATTGAAAGTAAAGAAAAACCAAAACTTGATTATGGACATGGTTATAACGAAACCAATTCTGTAATCATTATTTGGGAAGCGGAAGATGTTAGGAATGTAATTGAACAAAATTATTTACCTTTAGAACTAGACAATGACCAGTGTATGGAAGTTCTTGATTATGTTGTATCAAAGCATGATGCTAACTGGGGTATAAATTGGGATTCAATTTTATATGCGATTGAATATATCTTTGAAGATGAATTAAAAGAAGCAAAAAAGGAGGTGGCAAATGCCTAGCAAGGAACTTACTTATAAAGATGTTTGGGATAACCTATCTAAGATAGATTGTTCAGACAAGGTAGAAAAGAAGATGAATCTATCCTACCTATCATGGGCGTGGGCGTGGGGTGTTTTACAAGAACACTATCCACAGTCTACTTATCTGTTTTATCAAGGCGAAGATGATGTACCTTATGTCAAATTTCCTGATGGCACAGCAGAAGTTAGATGCAGAGTTTCTATAGATAACCTAACAAGAGAAATGACTCTTAGTGTTATGGATAATAGAAATAATGCTATTCAGAATCCTAATTCAAGACAAGTTAATGATACTAAGATGCGTTGTTTGGTTAAGTGCCTAGCAATGTATGGATTAGGTCATTATATATATGCAGGCGAGGATGTCCCTTCTGTTGATAAAGAAGAGAAGCCTATAACTGAATTAAAGAATGTAGAAGAGGTTAAAAAGGAATCAAAGAATATGGCAAAAGTGACTAAGCCTGTTGAAGAGCCTAAAGATGATAAAGGCGAGGAATGGGCAGAATTATTTGTAAAAAGTTTCTTAGATTTAGCTAAGTTGCAAAAGACTAAAGAAGGTATGACTTCTTATTACAAGTCTAATACTGCGGACTTAACTACTTTGAGAGAGAAGTTTCCTGAAAAGAAGGAAGCGTTGGATGGAGAACTTAAATCAATCGTATCAAACCTTAAGGAGGTGTAATTATGTACGACAATAAAAACCAAAGTGATGGAGCAATCTACACTAACGATTATAAAAACAGCGAGAAACAGCCTGATTGGACAGGCAAGGTTTCTGTATCAAGAGATATGCTGAAAGAACTTGTAGAGAAGCTACGAGGTGGAGACACTAATGAGAATGGCGGTGTTGATTTACGAGTGGCATTATGGAATAGAACTTCTAAGAATGGTAAAGAATACAAATACGCTAGATTGGATATTCCACAGAAGAAGGAAGAGCCAAAGCCAGTAGAAAATGTCAATGACAATCCAGTCTTTGATGATGATGATTTACCATTTTAATCATGGCTAAAGTTTACACATATGGTAAGGACTTGGTAATGGAAGTCGAAGAGAATATTGACGAGTATATATTTTTTGATTTCATGGTTGCGTACAAAACTCTCATTCAACAAATGAAAAAAGTAGATGATGGTTTTAACACTACTCCTCATTCTCAGCTTATGGACTACTTGTTTCATAAGCTAGAGGATGAACGACAAGAACATCACAAATCAGAGTTAGGGGTTTAGTATGAAACAGATAGATTATCAAAAGATACCAAAACACTTACAGTATTTAAAAGTAGAGCAACTTAGAGCGTTGTTCTACTTATTTAGAGGGAGAATTTAATGTCATTAGATATAAAAAGTATTAGAAAAGAAGGTTGGGAGCCTTTACAAAGTGAACAGGGTTTAGCTTGGTTTGGAGGTAAGTCTCACGAACAGCTATCTCAATGGTTGCCTGATGAAGCCTTAGAGGATGAAAACTTTGAGGACATAGACTTCTTAGTAGTTGGTTGGAGGAAAGGCTGATGGATGAACAGATAGAGAGTTGGCAGAATCAGATAAGGGATGTTGCTCCTGTAATGCAGACTGCTGAATACGAATTGTTAAAGTCAGAAGCAGATGTTAAGAGGGTGTTAGCCTTATGGAAAACAGTTGCTTTGTCAGAGGGCATAAAGACAACAAGTGCCCAAGATACATTCGCTGAAAATCAAGCAGAGGTTTATCAATCAAGATTGGCAGTTGCGGTAGCTAAAGGTCAGTTGAGTGCAGTTAAAGTACAACTAAGAGCCTTAGAAGTAGGGTTTGAAGAATGGCGTACTAAGATGGTTAATGCTAGAGAAGAGCGTAAGAGGTATGGAGCATGAGCAAGCCAAATGAATTAGGATTAATTTGTACAGAGTGCAAAGAAGTGTTGCCTGCTGATGATAGTATTTTTCTTATAGACAAAGATGATGTTAAGAGAAATGTTTTCGATTTTTTAGATAATATAAAACATCATATAAACAACAGTTGGTTATGGTGTGATGAATGTCAGTATTTAGAAGATGAACGAGAAAGCTAGAGAATTTTATAGATGGCTCAATGCTTGTCCATTCAAGATATGGAAAATTCAGTATGATAGTCATGGAAAGACAACAGTAAGTTTTATATGGGATGGAGATGATAAGAAAATATTTGATTGAGTTATTAGAAGATGCTATCAGTGATTTCTTAGAGTGGTCATGGAAAAGAAAAGCAGAAAAATTATTTAGGAAAAGAAAATGAAAAAATTACTTATTAGGTTAGATAACTTTCTTGATAGCAAGTGGCGTGAAACTTGTGCAATTATTTTTTACTACTTTGATAAAAGAGTGGATGAAGAAGATATTGACTGGTTAAATATGAATGATAATTATATTAAATCAAAGAAAGACAAGGATTAACAATGGCTAAATGGCATGGGGGAAAGGGTTCTGTTTATAAACCATATGATAAAGATAAGTTTGATAAGAACTTTGAAGCAATTTTTGGTAAAAAGAAAAAGGATAAAGATGGCGATAAAGGGAAGAAATCCAACAGCAGATGAATCTAGGCATATGGATAATGTTAGTCAACTAGGTTGCATTGTTTGTTATAAAAAAGGATTTAGGTTTGTACCTGCTGAAATCCACCACACAGAAGGCAAGACTAAAGAAGAATCACACTTCAAGGTTTTGCCTTTATGTTATGAACATCATAGAGGTGGTAGAGGGGAAGAGCCTATCAGTAGACATCCTTGGAAGCGAAGGTTTGAAAAAGAATATGGTACAGAAAAAGAACTACTAGAGTTAGTAGAGGAGTTGTTAGGTGCATAAAGTTAAGATTGAATTGGAGTTTGAACAAGAGCCTACAAGACAAGAGGTTATTGATGTTATTAAGAGCGATAAGTTTTGGTTTGAATTAGTTAGTCCGCCTAATCCTAATTACTTTAATAATGAAGATTGATTTACCACTAGAAGTTTACTACTCAAAGAATAAGAAGTTCATTCTTAATCTAAACAACTATCGTAATGCCCATTACAGAATACTATCAAGTGCCAAAAAGATTTATGCAGAGAATCTTGTTGACAGGATAAGCCATCCTAAATACGAAGAGCCTGTTGTATTGACCTATACATATTATGCAAAGAGCAAGAGAAGATTAGATGTTAGTAATCCTTGTTCTATTATTGATAAGTTTACTTGCGATGCTTTGGTAAAAGCAGAAGTGTTAGAAGATGATAGCTTTGAGCAAATCAAAGAAGTCATTTATAAATTTGGTGGGGTTGAAAAAGACAATCCTAGATGTGAGCTAGAAATCGCAGCCGTCTCGCAGCTAAAGAAATATTAACTGGTCTATTGTTATCTGGGAGGTAAGATGCTTAAAGACATATTGAAAGAAAAACTAGAAAAGAGAAAAAGAAAGTGGTGGGATTGGCATAAACAGAATCCACAAGTTTGGGATAAGTTTGAAGAGTATACTTTGGAGGCTATCAATAGTGGTAGAAAGAAGTATTCACACTGGGCGATTATCAATCGTATTCGTTGGCACAATGAGATAGAGACTAGAGGTGGGGAGTTTAAGATTAGTAATGACTACATCTGTTTCTATGCTAGATTGTTTCATGCTAGACACCCACAACATAAAGACTTCTTTACACTAAAGCCATTAAAAGAAGAAAAGGATATAGCTATGTTAGAGGTTCATAGTGATAACAGGAATGTTAGCTTTCTTCCTCAATTCAGGAATCATAGCTAGTCGCATATCTCTTTCTAGTTCTAAGTCTCTAAGCATATCTGACTTAACAGTTAGTGATATGTTCTCGTTCCTCATAAGCCTATCCCTACGCTCTCTCCAGTTAGATAGATACCTATCTACTGCTCTGACTTGACCCTTAACATTTAACACACCTTGCATATTGCTTCTATAAGCTGATAGTTCATCAAAGCGTTGTTGTTTTTTAAGCGAATTGATAGTCTGAACAGCTTTGTCAACCTCATTCCTTAACTCATAGAACTGTTGCTGATATCCGCCTGACTTATCTAAGTCTAGTAATAGTCGGTTAAAGACTGGCATCTTATTCAATTGGAAGTTAGAAGGTAGCAGAGGGCTTCCTGTAGCTCCTCTAGTGATAGTATCTATAACAGTTAATACATATCCACCAAGTGTACCTGTATAACCTCTCATAACGTGCTCTATCTTAGATGGAGATATATTAAGAAACTCTCCCATAACTTTAGCTAACTCATTGGTAGTTGCTCTTGACTGTAGTCCAGCTTCTTTTTTCTGTTGATAGTAGGGAACAATCTCTGTGTTAGTAAAAGTATTTTTATTATTATAGACTTCTGCTATAGGTTTAAGTAATTGTAAACCACCACCTGGTTGGAAAAATGGTATATTTAGTGATGTTTGCAACTGTCTTGTTGTGGTTGTAAGTGCTTCATCTACTGACTTTCTTGTAAATGCATCTTCACCCATTGTCATATCAAAGATTCTTTCAGGTATAGCTTTAAATAACATACCTACTTCAAATGGAATTGGTATCTTAACTGCGTGACCATCGCCTATAGGCATGACCCAGTTATCATCTCTTACTTCTCGTTTGAGATTTTTGTACTCATCTGAGTCACTTACCATCATATAGTAGAGAGCTGTCAAAGATACCAGCAAGCCAGCGTTCAGGGCTGCTCGTCTTAATATTCTTGATTGTACATCCTGGAGCGTTTCTCCTTTTTGTAATTTTTCAACAGAAGAGTATTGACCAGTTAATCCTCTATACAGAACATCAAGACCCTGCACTCTTGCATTTAAAAATGGTATCGCAGCAGTAATGACTTTGAACATAGGGTCTAATCCACGCCTTCCAAAATTTATTATTTCTAGTGCCTGGAACGCAGCTTCGGATTGAGCTTGTGCTTCTGTATATCCTTCTTCTTTTAATTTCTTATAGACTCCCTCGTACACAGCTAATCTAGTTGCACCATCAGACTTGGTTGTTAATGCTCCTAATCCATCCCATACTTTAAAGAAAGCACTAGAGGCTGACATTCCGTTTTCTGGTGTTAGTCCTTTCTGTCTCATAGTTCTAGTAATGAATTGTTTTACACTACCTTCATCATTAGAAAAGTCATACCCACCAAGAACACCAAACTTCTCTAAGTTTTCCATGTCTCTAAACATATTCTTAACTGAATCTACAACAGGAGTATAAGGTGCACCACTTGTCACAGCAGATGATAATGTATCTCTAAGTATGTTAATAACAACAAATCCTGGGTCACGAGTAACTGTATCTCTTAAGATACCTGCTGGAAAAGCTAATATCTTAGTGATTGTCCCTGTATTAACTCCACCTATTCCTTGTATGCCATGAAATAAATTAACATCATCAACTTCATAAAATTGTTTATTACCATTTTCAAATACAAATATAGTATTTAACTTGCTTGATTGTTTAGGAGTAACAGGTCTTGCTTCTCCTATTGATTGTAAGTCTCTTAATAGTTTTGCAGTACCATCATTTTTAAGTGCTGCTGTAAGAATAGATAATGAGTTTCTTGATATAGCTTCTATTGGGTCTACATCTATTATATCTTCTGACCCTTCTATTTTTATAGCTAATGGGTTATTAGGTAATGAACCGCCTGCAATAGTTGGTGCACTAATACCTGCATCATCTACCATGTTTCTATAGAAAGGATAGTATGAAGAATGTTGTCTCCACATCTCTGCTTGTTCAGGGTCTAACAAACCTTTCTTCTCGGCAAAATCTATTAATTTATTATTCCAAGTTTGATAGTTGTTATAGACTTCTAATACTTCTGGATGTTGTTGTTCTATTCTTTGTATTAGGGCATAGTCCTCTGCTTTAACAGGTGTCTCTACTAGCTTACCTTGGGCATCAAAACTTTCTGCTCTTTTTAGTGTAGCGTAAAGTTTAAATACTTTTTCTAAATTTACTTCTGGATTACTAAACAATGGTGCAAGTATCTGTATAAGACCACCTGTTTCTCCATTCTGTAATTCTAAATCTTTAACATTTGCTAATGCTGAATTGCCTTCTATAACATCAGATACATATCCTCTAGTAAGCATACCTTGAAATAGACCTCTTGCTCTATCTGCTAATCTTAAAGCAGCCATAGTTGCTGTATCTGCTGTATTATTAAAGTATCTTATCTCTTCACTATCTTGTGAAGCTTGCATTATCTTCTTATCTACTTTGTCTAACTTATCTATAAAGTTTTGTCTAAAGTCTTTAAAGAAATTATTAATAGATGTAACTGGGTCTTTAACAGCTTCTATAGTTCTAGCACCCCAAGACCTATCAGGTTGATATTTACCACCAAGTCTTTCTGATGCTTCTGCTATATCAGAGTCTATGCCATCATATCCTGGTCTAGAGAATGTAGGTATATCTTCTGGAGTTGTAGCAGATAAGTCCTTGTTAAACTCTAGAGCAATCTCTAAAGCCATGTCTGAGGCATTTAGATTGTAAAAAGGTATTGCACCCCTAGGTGTTTGTTTAACTGTTTCTTCTGCTTCTTCTACTGCTTCTCTTAGTTGTATGTTTTCTTGAGTATTACTGCCATCATTAAATCTTTGACCTCTGCTAAATAAAGGTATGTCTTGAGTAAACTCTAAGATACCATTTATTATATCATTTTCATTTATTTCATCTGCAAATACTGTTTCATCAGGATAATCTTTATTATAAAATTCAGTTCCTAATGATTCCCAAAAACCTAAAGCTCTTGGAACAATATTAGATATTTCTAATTCTTGATTAGGATTAACAGACATAATTGTTTCTACAACAGATTGCCCTAATCCTTCACCTCGTTCAGATATATTTATATCTGATAAAGTTGTTGGTCCATTTATATTAGATGAAAATATTGTTTGTCCTATTTTTTTATCATCTTCAAAAATAGAATAACCTTTATATTCATTATTATTATCATCTAGCGTTTCATCTAAAATTACATTTGCATCAGGTTTAATAATAATTCCATTACTATTAACAATGTTTTCATTAATTACTTGAACATTTTGTGGTTTTACTCTGCTAAATAAAGGTATGTCGCTTGATTTTAATGCAATTATTTTATTTTTAATGCTTTTTATTTTTTGTTCTAATGTTTTTCTAGAACCATCTGTCATAAAACCATATTCTCTTTGTAACTCTGCTTCTTTAAACTCAAGCATTGCTTCAAGATTACTTATTTTTTGTTTTCTTTTTTCTTTTGCAAAATAAACAGCATCAGCTTCATCTGATTCTCTACTAAAGGTAGGTATGTCATCTATAGGTTTTAATTTAGCTAACACTCCTCTTGGTCCTACTCCTACCATAAAATAAGATGAAGTAGGGTCTATAATTTCTCTATCATTTATTAATCCTTCAATCTTATCTACAGCATCTTCTTTTGCTTCTGTTAAATTTTTACCATACAAACCTATAGATTTAAAATCAATATCCATATCAACCCTAGGGTCTGTAATAATCATAGAATGTTTTTCTCCTGCAAGACCACCTATATCTCTATATATTTCTACATCATATCCAAGTATTTTTCCTACATTAATATTGCCTTCTATATATTCATCTTTTTTTGTAGTAAATTTACCAATAGGTTCTTCTGTTCTACTAAATGTAGGTATACTTCCATCAATACTCACAACATCAGATGGAAAGTAACCCCATCTTTCTAATTGATTACCATCCCAACGAACATCTCCTGCTTTTAATTCATAAGTAAATAATTCAGATGGAGTTGCTTCAGGTGCTCCCATAATACCCATAATAGAATCCATGGTATTAAGATTTTTTTCTTGTTGTAAATTTATAGCACCTGCATTATCTATTTGGTCTTGCCTTCTTCTAGCTCTATCTGCATCTCTAACTTCTTTTTGAGTTATTTTAGATTCGTTTACATAATTTTGTGCTTCTGTTTTAGAAGGCGTAATTAAATCTCCTGCACGCAAATCATTTGTAGGTGAAGCCCTATACATAGTTATAGTTGCATTAGGATTACCTTTAATTTGTTTTAACTTTTCCATAAAAGCTATTGTTTCTTTAAAGATTGGCTCACCTCTTTGAGATGACATATAAAATCTAGGATTTTTATATATATCTTTTGGAGAAAAGCCATCTCCATCTACTTCTTCTAATAAATTACTAGCTCTTGGACCTTTTGTTGCAGGCACATAATCGGCAGCCATGCCAGATGATTCATCTCTTGGTGCTCTACTAAAAGTAGGAGTTAATTTATCTCCTAGTCTTGTACTTCTTATAACACCTCTTTCTCTAGAACCTATTTTGCCAGACTCAATATCATTAAATATTTCTTGTGCGTTTTTATATCCTGAAGAACGCATAGCCTGACCCATAGATTTAAAGAACTCTATTATCTTATTAAAGATACCTTCTACTTTTTTAGGAGTATTAACTAGTAAATCTTTGTTTCTAAATAATTCTGCAATAGATTCTTCTGTATAAAATTGCTCTGCAAAAGCATCTGTTACATTTCTACCTTCTAATGTTTGTTTATTTATTCTTACAGCTCTTGCATAAAAAGTTTCATTTGTTTTAGGAAACTTTGTTTTTTTAGCCATCTTAGTTAAGTAACTATATTCTGCTGCAGAAATTAAATCTTTTGCACGCAAAGCATGAATCATTTCATGGTCTAATAATTTATTAAGCCTTTGTTGTATTTCTATATCTGTAGCATTGCCATCAGGATTTACTGCATTAAGAGATAAGAAAATAGTATCTGTATTTTTATCATACTCTCCTTCTATTTCTTTAGTTGGTGCTATGGTTGGGTCAAACTTTATCTCTCCATCTACATCTACTAATGTAGTAGTAGAAATAATGTCATCACTTATAACAATGCCAGTATCTTTAAGACCTACTTTATTAAGATTTTTTCTAATTTCTTTTGCAAACTTATTAGTTTTACCTTCTTCTAAAGTTTCAGCATAGTTAATTGTTTTAGGTATAACTTCTACTGGTGGTAATAATTTTTCTTGTCTTACTTGTTCAGATTCTATTAACTGATTTATTGTTTCTGGTGGTAATTTATTTTCTGTTCTTAATCTAGTTGCAAATTCATCAGGCGTTTCATTAAACCCTTCTGCTCTTCTAGCTATATCAAACTCAAAGTTATCTTTAATTTTATAATTTTGTGTGTTACCAATTTTTTCTGCTCTACCGCTATAAATTAAATCATCTAAAAATTGTTCGTTTCTATCAAAACTTTTTAAAGATTTTTTATTAAAAGTCATATTGTTACTCTTCATTTGAGCAACAAAGTCTGCTGTATCTTGTGCAGAATAATCTCTTGGTCTAAAGTCTGGGAAGGTTGTCCTTGAATTGAACTTAGGAAGTGCATGAAGTTTAGCCAAAAATAATTCTTTTTGACCTTTACTCATATTTTTGTAATCAGCAGTACCTGTGTACTGTTCTGCTGCATATTGCACAGCAGGATTATTAAAGTCTAAATCAATGTTTTTAGATTCAGCAATTTGTTTTACATATTTTTGTGTAACATTAGGTTCTGTTTTATCAGCGATAATAGATGGTTCGCCTTTCTTTTCTGATGTTGCAAATACTTGTTTGGCATAATCAGATGCAAAATTATTAAATTCTTTTTTTGTAGTAAATAAACTTTTTGCTTCATTCATAGTTACTCTTGGATAACTACGAGAATTTTTGCCAGTTGATTCGGTAAAATCCTTAACTAATTTTCTTAACTTTTTTTCTGTTTTAGATTTACTTGGAACACTATTAATTAATTGAGGCATACTTACTTTAATAGATTTATTATCTATTAAGTTTTGACCTATTTCATAAGCAGTAGAACTATTATTTAAACCTAAATTATAAGTAGCATTATCTAAGTTTGTTTTTATTACATCAGCATCATATTTATTTAGTAATTTTTCTCTAACTATTGCTGCATCTGTTTGTTTGTCTTTAGTATCTAATACAACAGGACTTTCAGGAATTGTTATATCTAATACAGAAAATTTATTATCAGGAGTTTGAACAATTTCTATTTGAGGTTCTGGTGATACTGTTACTGGCACAGGAATTTCAGGAGGTAATATAGCTTCTTGTGATTCTTCTATAACTTCAAGAGTACCTTGTTGTCTTGCTAACTCTTCTTTTTTAGCATTTAATACTTGTACTTTTTTTTCTTCTGCTCTTAAATCATCTTCTTCTCTTTGTTTTTTACCAACAGCTTTTTTACCAGCCATACTAGAAACAACTAAATCAGCAGCACCACCGATAATGCCACCAATAGTAAACTCTTCAAACATACTTTCGCCAATAGGAAGCTCTTCACTATAAAGTCCTCTAGCTGTTAAATCTTGTAATATACTTGCAGCTACTTCTTGTCCACCTTCTGCAGCACCTGATTGTAATGCTGATACTAGTTTTTCTTTAGCGGATAGCGGTGCGTTTTTATGAACTTTACCTAATATTGCAGCAATAGGTGCAATTTCTGTTAAACCTATTACACCACCAAATAATTCAGCAGTAGTTTCAGTTAAACCACTAACATCTTCACCCATTTCTCTAGCCATCTGTAATCTATCGCCTTGTGCTGCTATACCTGTTGGTACAGCTAAAGCTGCTGGCAATGTATTCATTGGTGATAATAAACCTTTAGATGCTCCTGGTGCTTTAGATAAAATTTGACCTACTTTAGCTGCACCAAAAAATGGTACAAATGAACCTGCACCTTCTCCTAGTTTTGTAGAAAATTTATCAGCATAAGCTGGGTCGCCTGCTAATATAGAATCTTGTCTTAGTTTATCTTGTAGTCCTTCAAGACCTTTGTATAAATTACTGTCATTGCCAATATCAAATAAACCAACAATACCTGTAGGAACGTCTAAAGCTAAACCAGCAGCACCTCTTGGTATTGCTTTTATAAATTCTCCTACTTGTCCTAATACTGATGTTTGGTCTAAATCTTCACCATATTTTTCTTTAACAGCAGCAACAAATTGAGCTCTCTCATTTGGGTCAGATGGAATATTATATATTTTGTCATCTGGTGCTTTATATGTATTCATTAAACAACCTTTTAATTACCGCCTGAAACTCTTTCATTAGCAGCTAAAATAGTTTCTCCACCAAGTTTAGGTTGTAAACCTTGTAGTAATGCTATTTTGTCAGCTATAGCTTGGAATGTAGGACCATATTCTTCTACAGTTAAAGCTCCATTTTCTAATCCATCACCAATTATTTTTGCTGATGCTTGTAATTCTTTTAAATCCATACCAGCTATATTTGCTTCAATTTGTGACGCTTGTGCTTGTAATAATCTGCCTTGTAATCCAGTTAAACTTTTTGCATCTTCTCTAGTTTGTATTCCAGTATATACATCAGAAATTCCTGTACCAAGTTCTCCTATATTTTTAGCACTCATTATAGCTCCACCAAGACCTACTAACATATCAGCTTGTTTTTGTTCTTTTTCTTTTTTTATTTGTGCTTGTATAGCAGCTTCTTGTTTTGCTTTTTCTGCAGCTACTTTAGCTTCTTGTTCTGCTAATAATCTTTCTTTTTCTGCTGCTTTTTGTTCTGCTAATAGTTTAGCTTCTTCTTTTTCTATTGCTTTTCTTTCCATACCTGATTCAATTAAATTTCCTACAACTAAACTTGGTAAAGCAAGATTACCTGCTCCTCTTAATAAACCTTTTGCACTTGGTATTTTTAATGCTCTACCTATGTCAGTTTTTCCAGCTCCTAATCCCATTTTTGCAGCAGCACCTTCTGGCATAAATGGAACATTGCCTTTTCTAGTAGCTGTTACAGGTTTTGTAATAAGATTTTTTCCTTTTTCTAATAATTTTGGTGCAAATTTTTGTACTGCTCTACCACCTAATCCAACAGCAGCTTTACCTAATCTAAAAGCAGGATTAATAGATGCTAAAGCTATAGCAGAACCTACATAATTAATACTGCCATCTTCATTTAAAGCTCCAATAGCTTGTAATCCTTGAGTACCAAGTTGTGCTAATTGTCCAAAATTAGCATCAACTGCTGCTTTATCTTCATTAGAAATATCTTCAGTAGGTGTAAATGTATCAGATACTAATTCACTACCTGTAGGATAAGGATTTTCTGCAGTAGGTGTAAACCCACCTACTTGATATCCTGTTCTACCACCGCTAGCCATTGCTTGCATAGGAGAAGGCGGAGCCATGTTACCCATATCACTTGGTGGGAAAGCATCTTGTGGACCAGGTGATTGAGCCATAGCTCCTTGTAAACCTTGTTGACCTGTAAATTCACCTATTACTTCTTCAGCAACAGTTGTTTCAGGTTTTGGTTGTTGAGCTTCATACATCTTTCTCATCTGATTACGTCTTTGTATTTCAGACAATACTAAATAAGAAGGGTACATAGAGTTTGGGTCTTGTGACATTTGCACAAGTTGTTGCTCTGGAAAATCCTCTAATTGATTTGATAGTTCTACTAAATTTGCCATTAGCTCATTCCTTTATATAAACCTAGTCCTTGTAATCCAGCTCCTACTGCAGTCTGGAATAATCCTGGTTGTTGTTGATAGGTACTTATTTGTTGTTGTGGTGTTACTGGCACACCTCTTAATAAACCAGCTAATTGACTTAACTGTTGATTAGAATAGTTTTGTTGTCTCAAGAAGTCTTGATATCCCATATCCATAGATGCTTGTTGCATTGCTCTATTACCTTGACCTACACCTTGTAATGCAGCAATTCTTTGTCTTACATCATCTTGTATCTCACCACCAACACCTCTAAGAGCGTCTACAGAGGCTAAACCATAACGCTGTGACATATCATAAGCTGATTGTCCATACTTCTCTTGAGCCTGCCTAGCAGCTTCTCTAGCTTGATAAGCAGCAATGTCTTGTCTGCCTTGTTCTTGAAATGATTTCTCTGATGTAGCATATGCACTTTGCATAAACTTTTCTTGAGCTTGTCTGGCTGCTTCATTTTGCTGTGCTGCTGTAAGACCAAGTTTTGATGCTGCTTGTTTTGCTGCTTCTCCAGCTTGATATCTTTTTAAATCTATTTCTGCTTGATTTTGATATGAGCTTTCTGTTAATTGGAAACCACTTTGCGAGAATTTTTCTTGGGCTTGCCTTGCTGCTTCATTCTGTTGTGCAGCATTTAAACCTAACTTAGCTGCTTCTTGTCTTGCTTGTTCACCTGCTTGATATGCAGATTGTCTAAATTTCTCTTGTGCTTGTCTTGATGATTCTGTTTGACTAAATGCAGATTGTCTAAACTGTTCTTCAGCTTGTCTTGCTGCTTGATTTTGTTGTCTAGCAGTCATACCCATTTCTGCTGCTTTTTGTCTAGCTTGCTCACTAACTGAAAAAGCTTGTTGTTGCATTTGTTCTTGTGCTTGTCTAGCTTGTTCGCCAGCACTAAACTGTTGTAATCCAAATTGTGCTGAACTTAAACCTGATGCTCTTTCTGCTGCTAGTTGTTGTTGTGCTGATTGGAAAGCTTCTTGACTACCTTTAGCTTGTATATCACTTAGTTGTGTACCTAAATTACGCTCACGTTCTGCTTGCATAATAGCTTCACGATAGCCACCTAAACCACCAGACATAGCTGCAGCATCAGCAGTTTTATCGCCCATCATTTCTGATTGTCGTGTAGCTTCTCTTTTTTGTACATCAGTTACAGCTTGCTGATATGGAGACATAAATCTACTTATGTTTTCTTCATATCCTAACTGTTGAAATTCTGGTCCAACTTGACCTGCTTGATAGCCTGATTGTCTTGCAAATGGATTATAAGTAGAAAAATTATCTTGTGCTTGATATCCAGATTGTAATCCTTGTGCACCAAAACCTAATCCTAAATCACGAGCTTGATATCCAGAACCGACTAGTCCTGCTTGATATCCTGGTTGATAATCTTGTGCATCATAGCCTTCTCTTTGTTGTCCTGCTTGATAACCAGAGCCTACTAGTCCTGCTTGGTAGCCTGAACCATATCCTTGTGCATCATATGTATTGCCTAAGTAATCAGCTTGATAACCAGACCCATATGGTCCGCCTAGTTGTGCTGCTCTTTGTGAGGCTAATTGATATTCTTGAGGAGTGCCAGCTTGTGCATAGCCTCTTGTCATACCTTGTGATGCTAATTCATCAGGAGAAAAATAAGCTAATCTTTCACCTTGATAAGGTGTGTATTGTTGATTAGATTCAGCTTCTCCTCTTTTAAGAAGTCGCTCAAAATACGGTTGAACGTATTCTGGTAAATCTGTTTGTGTTACTGTTGTTTCTGTTGGTGCTGATGAACCACCACCGCCTTTAAAATATCTCATTATTCATTGTCCTCAAATTCATATTCAAAGAATACTGCTGTTTTTTTCCAATCTTCTCTAGCTTTAATCCAGTTCCAAAATCCTTCTCTACCAACGCCTTCTATACCTGCACAGTCATTAGCTTTTGCCCATTTATATATAACTTTAAGTCCTCTATCAGCCCAGTCATTCATCTTCTTACCAGTTACATGGTCAATGTTTAACATTCTTTTGCCAGTAGGGTATTGATTTATTTTTGTAATGGCACATCCAACGATGTCCAAACTACCCTTATCAAAGATAATCCATAATGAAGCTCTGTTATTAAGGCAATCATAAAATACATCTTTAGGTGTACTTCTACCATTAGAGCGTTTGCAAGATTTTTCTAGAAATTTTTCACATTGTTCCCATACAAGAGTCATCTTATCGCTAGGCATTAACGATATTTCAAAACCTTCTTCTGCTTCTACTTCTATTTTTTCTGCTACTTGATTCATGCTGGTAATACCTTTTGTGGATTAAGTGGTGGAGCTTGTGTTGTTCCGCCAGTTTTAGCTTGTCTAACTCTATCCATCATATTATATAGCTGTTTAGAGCCTGCGTCTGAACTACCATCTCCTAACATAGATACAACATCTGCTGGAACTATAAACTCATCTTGCGATACAGCTATCTTTTCTTTATTGCCTATAACACCTGGTAAGTCATCAGCCATTCCGCTATTGCCATCACCTTGTATTAAGCCTTCTGTCTGTGCATCTGGATTACCTGCTGCTTGTTTTAAGATTTTATCTCTTAAGAACATAAACTGTTCAGCACCATATTTCTCTACGAAAGCATTGATTGCATTTTCATTATCAGTTTCACCAAGAATAAACATAATTACATCTTGTGTTACTGGGTCTTGCATCATATCTGTTTGACCGCCTTCTTGATAACCCATTGCTTCTACAGCTTCTCTACCTTTTTCTGTTTTAGATAAAGCTTCTAAGCCTTCATTAGGTAAGTCAGTATCTCCACCTGCTGCAAACATAGGTGCTCCAAAAATACCGCCTCTACCACCACCTGGTCCACCAATGGACATAGGAGGAGGATTGTTACCTACATTTTGTGGTGGTGCTGCTGGTGTAGGTACTGCACTTATACCACCCATAGCTGGTCCTGTTGGTATTTGTCTACCAGTATTACTTGGAGGAGCTGTTGGTCCTGAAGGTAAATTATAATTACCTATATTAACTGTTTGCATTTCACCATTTAAATTAGGTCTAGTAACAGCAGTCATTTCTACAGGCTCTTGTACAGGTCTAGGTGCTTGAGCTATAGGCTGTGGCGTTGTTACTGATTGAACAGGAGGTGCTATAGGAGGTGGTGCTATAGGTTTAAATTCAGATAAAGGCTGTTCCATATTTCCAGTAATGGAATTAAGAGTAGGTTCTGGTAAAGTTCCTTGTATATCTGTATTTATAGAAGTCATTGGCATAGTTGGTACATCAGGCAAAGCTATTGCTGGCTGACTGCTTATATTTGATGCTTGATTACCTACAAGACCTTCTGCTCTTAAGTTTGATAATGCTCTTGGATTAAAAACTGGCATACCAGACTCAGCATTTTTTGCAGCTATTTCTTCTTCACTTAATAATGGATTTCTTTCATAGTAATTAGCTGATGCTTCTGGATTAGAATCTAAATATTTTTTTAATTGATTTCTATATCCTACATCTGTACTAGAACCTTGTTTCATTAATCCAGTTACTGGGTCTTTATAATATCTTCTATCCATAGTGCCCATTTGTGGACGCTGTGGTGCATCTGGGAACATATCAAAGAATGATTGTGTAGTTGGTTCTGGTGCTGGTGCTTGTATAACAGATACTGGGTTTTTAATTGGTGCAGGACGTGTATTTTGCATTGGTGGTTCTATTCTTAAATCTGCCATACCACCGCCTGGTCCGCCTATAGACATAGGTGGCTCTGGTCTTTTCATAGGTGGAGCCATAACAGGTGGTGCTATTGTAGGTGGAGCTGGTGGATTAAATCTAAATTCTTCTTCAGGAGTCTCTACTGGTCTGCCTATTGACATAGGAGGTGGTGCAACTGGTTCAGGAACAGGAGGGACAAATGGTAAAGGCTGTGCTGCAACAGGTGGTCTAACACGAATAGGTGGTTCAATTGGTGCAGGTGGTTGAGGTCTACTATAGTCAGGTATTGTTACATCTGCTCCACCTTCAATAGGTATTGTTATTGTAGGAGGTGGTGTAACTATAGGAGGTGTTCCTGGTTTGCCACCAAAATCCATATCTCCAGGAGGTTGTATACCAGGTCTAGTATTATAAAAACCTGGCTCTCCTCCGCCTGGAATATTTATAGGAGGTGTTATTGGAGGCTCTGCTGGTCCGCCTACAGGTGGATTAATAATAGGATTAACAAAATCATCTGGTGGTGCTATAGGGTCAGGATTTGTAACAGCTCCTTTACGCCCAAAGCCACCATCACCAGGTATATCTATTGGAGGAGGTACATCACCACCGCCTGTTCCACCGCCATCATCAGGAGGTGTTCCACTATCATCTGGTGGTGTTTCTACTGGAGGTGTATATGGTTGATAAGGTTGATAAGGCATAGGCATTTGTGAAAATGCTGCATATGGATTAATCATTTGTTGCATTTGTGGAACGCCATAGAATCCTTGATAGCTAGGTGATTGCATAAATGGATTGCCATAACCACCAAACATTGGAGGTGGAGGAGTATATCCAGGTCCACCTTCATATCTAAAACCACCACCAGGAGGCATAGGTTGTATACCACGACTACGACCATCTCTTTGAGAGGTTCCTAATGGGTCATATCCTAATGATGTAGCACTTGGATTCATGCCTTCAAAGTAAGAATACTCAGGCATAAAACCTGGCATAAAACCACGACCTATTGGTCTAGTTCTTCTTTGTCTAGGAGTGTTAAATACATTAGAACTATTTTGATATGGATTATTATATCCACCATAATTAGAATTTATATTATTAAATCTATCTAAATATCCATCAAGTTCTGCTGGATAATCATATCCAGTTTGACCACCTGGTTGAAATCCTGTTCTACCGCCTGAAGCCATTGGTATTTGTTCAGGGTACATTTCATACATTTTTCTTTTACGTTCTTCTTCATCTAATCCCATTTGAGCCATTTGTCTTTCAAACTCTTCTTGTGATGCTATAACGCCTGCTGTACCTGCTGCTGCACCTGCTGTCATTCCAGCAGGAGTCATTGCTGCTCCTGCTAAACTTTTCATACCTGCATCAAAACCACCCATTTGACCTGCTAAGTCAGGTTGAGTAAACATTAATTTAAGAGATTCACCTGCTGTTATACTTTTATCTAGTGGTGGAGCAACTGGTGCAGGCATTGGTCCAACAAAACTTGGGTCTACTGGCGGTGTTGCTATTGCTGCATCTACTCCAGCTTGTGTTCCTTGTGCTGCTCCTTGTAATGCTCTTGTTCCTAATCCTGCTGTAAGTCCTGATAGTAATGCTTTACTACCAGAACCACCTGTTTGTGCATAAGTAGCTAAACCTGCTCCTATACCTGCCATAGCTCCTGCTGATAAACCAGTAACACCTATTGCTCCAAGAACTGTAGGTGCTAGCATAGAACCTAATACAGGTGCTAAGAAAGGTAAAAAAGCTTCAGGTTGTCCTGTTTCTGGATTTACAGTTAAAGGTACAGCAGATGCTAATCCTTTTACTTCAGCAGGATTAACATGAAGAAGCATAGAATCGCCAAAACGACCTTGAGCTGCTACATTTTTAGTTTGTTGTTGAATATCCATTATCTATCTTCCTCTGTTGTCTCACAACCAAAAAGACTAAAGCTTAAATGTGCTGCACTTGCATACACTTTTACTACATCTGTTTGATTTAATGTTATACCAATTACATGGGCTTGTGTTGTATTTGCTGTACTTAATACATCATAAAATAAATACTCTTTATTACTTGTTGTAGCTCCTGCTACAGATACATTTATCCTATAACTATGATTACTATTATTTCTATTACATATAACTATAGAACTTATAGTTGTTTGAGTCATATCAGGAACTGTATAAAGAACTGTTTCAGTCGTTGCATCAGGTGCTGATTGTCCTAAAACTTTTAAATTATCAGACACTTTTGCCTCCCATTAATAAAAACTGATGTCTTTTAACACTTTTACTTGCTACAACGCTTTGCATTTTTTGTAACTTATCTATTTCTATAGCTAAATCTTGTACTGCTTGTTCTATAATTCTTCTTGTAACTGATTCATCTGTCGTATTATATTCTTGTTGTGCTAAAGGTAGTGCTATTGTTTTAGGATTTGCCATTATCTTTTACCATCTGGTCTTATATCTAATCTTAAATCACCTAGTCTCCAACCATAATCAGCAGATGAATTAGATACTTTGATAGCACATTGCCTGCTTCTTGCTCTGGTATTTGTAAATGTAGAGTCAGGAGTTACTGATACTGTTGATAAGGTAGACAAATCTTGTAATGGATAATCTCTACCTTTAATTGTTATTGTTACATCATCTGTAGTAGATTGTTGGTCCCTAAATTCTATATCAGGTATTATCTTATTTACTGCCATATATTTTTCTCCATCTGGGTCTAAATCAAAATCACTTGATTCAATATATGCAGTAAAGTCACTACCATCATTACTATGTCCTACTTCATGTGCGAACAAGTAGTTATTATTATTTGTACTACTATTTTTACTAGCTGCTATAGGGTTATTTAATATATGAGCTTCATCCCATGCAGTTCTAACAAAATCATCTGTTGTAGTGCCTATAGACCAAACTTGTTCTAAATAGTTATACATTACATATTTATCTACTTCTAAACTATCTCCTGATGGATAGAACCACATAATTTCATTAGCAATGTTATTAACTGCACCAAACACTTTAAATGCTTGACCTTGGTTTAAATCACTTAATACATAGTCTAATACAGTACATGGTAATCTTTGAGCACTACCTGCATATGTATAAAATCCACCATTGTCCATAAAGTAAACTTGATTATTAGCATTAACTGCTGCATTAGGAGATATTAAAGATGGACCATTAGCAACTTCATTAAATGAAAATACAAATGGTGCACCTACAAATCTCATAGAAACTATACCTACATCAGTCCATATAAGTATTTCTTGTCTTGTTCTTAAGGCTCCTACTATAGTAGAACCCATTGATAACTGTACTCCACCAGCTTGATTGGTTGCTGTTGGTGTCCAATCAGTAATACTTTCTGTATCTGAAAATCTAACTAGTAAAGGGTCTAAATTAGAAGAGCCTATAGGATTACAACCAAAAGCTATAACGTGCTTGTCTACATCTGATAACATAATTTGAAATGTTTTTGTTGGCACATTGCTAGCACCACCCAAACTTGTAGCATTTACTGCTCTTGTATTGCCACCAGCAGATTCATCCCAATAATAAATACCGCCAGACCTAGGATTTAATATAGCATCATCACCAAAATTATCTATTGACCATAATCTTAACTGATTACTTGATACTAAATTACTTGTAGAACCCCAAGCACCTGCACCCCATGTACCTGCACCCCAACCTGTAGATTGTACATATACATCTAATCCAGAATTTAACTGATAAGCTCCATCTACACCAGAGCCACCATTACCAGTATCACTAGAATTAGCTGTTGCTGTAGCTGTAAATGTATAAGTATTAGCAGTAGGTACTGAATCTATTTGATATTCTTGATTTAAAACTGTAGCTGTTATATTACCGCCTAGACTTACAGCCTGACTAAATGTAACAAAATCTCCTGTAACTGCTCCATGGTCAGTATCAGTTGCTGTTATAGTAGTGCTGCCATCAGTAGCAGAAAAAGTAATAGCATTAGTAGCTGTCTCTCGTATGGGGGTAACATCATTGTAACTATTTCCTTCTAATACATAAAATTTTTGATGTGTTCCTAAAGTAATATAATCTGTACCTACAGAAGCTTTATATGGATATATTTTTCTACAAGTGCCTATAAAACTATTTGTGCTTTGTTTCTCCCATCCACCTATTCTTTCAGGTCTACCTTTTCTAAATCTAACTTTATCTGCATCAAACCAACCACCTTCGTTACTATAATTAGTACCTTCTTTGTTTATACCTGGTTTAAATACATATTTTCTTAATGGCATTATTTATACCTCGTGCCATTCTTTACCTTCAAAAAGTAAAGCTTCTGCTTCTCTTCTTCTGATAAGTCCTTGTAAAACTTTACCGCCTGCTTTATTCCAGCGTTTTATTTGTGCTGGAACATCATCATATTCTTTAGCATTTAATACTTTTAACATAGTAGAAGCTTTTAAATTAGCTGGTCCTAAATTAAATACCCAAGATACTAATGCATCAAATTGATTTTGTTTTAAATCAACAGTTACTGCATCATTTATATAACCTTCATACTCTTCCATTTCATGTAAAAGTAACTTATCTGCTTCTTCTTGGGTAATAGTGTCGCCTTCTTTAACGCCTTTGGTAGAGCCATATCCTATTGTTAAAACTCCTGCTGCACATTTATATGCTTCTAACTCGCAACCTTCAAATTTTTTAATAAGGGATAAACCTTCTTGTGATATGTTCATGCTTTTATTCCTCTTTTGTTGTAGTAACTTTTCTATAATAGACGACAACTTCTTTAAGTTCATTTATGTACCTCTTTAATTCCTGCATATTATATGCCATCAACTCATAATCAGGGACTGACATAGCAACAAATACTAGTTGTCCTTGGTCTTTTTCTACTTGTACTAAAAATTCATCAATGTTTTTATTTGATACTACATACCAATAAGGGTCTTTTAAATCTATTTCCCTTGGCATTATAGGTTGCACTATAGTTCTTTCTATAGGTTTAGATATGACTTCAACCTGTTGTTTACTTGGTATCAGACTGCAACTGCAAGCCATCATCAAGACTGTCGATATTACGACTATCTTCTTCAATGCTATCAAATACATCTTTAGTTCCTTTGTTAATACGAGGTTCAATAAGACCAGGTTTAGCTGATGCTAGTTTAGTTAAATTATGTCGTTTAAATATGTCAAGGTATCTTGACATTTCTTGTTCTATTTCTTGATTACGACTTTGAATTTGTAACAAACTATCTGTTTGCAAAGTAAAATCATTTTGCAATGATTCTATAGCTAATTTTTGTTCTTGGTTTCTTAGTTCAAAAGCTTGATTAAGAGCAGAGAGTTTAGAGTTTTCATTCCATAACAAATAGCTACTTAATACTAAAACTACTATTATTCCAATTAAAACTTTACTCATCATTTCCCCATGTATATACCTGTAATGGTTTAGACTTGCCTTTAACCTCTATTGGTTCTAATAATTTTAACTTAAATTTAGACTTTTTGGCAGTTTCTTCGCCTATTAATGTTCCTACACCTGCAACCTTGGTACTTGATTCTAATCTTGCAGCAACATTACATGGGTCGCCTATAAGAGAAAATGCAAATCTATCAGTTGCTCCAAAGTTACCTGCAATACAAATACCGCTATTAACTCCAATACCTATTGCTATCTCAGGTATACCTTCTTCTTTAAATTTAATATTTAACTGGTCTATGTTTTTTTCTATTTCTTGTGCTGCTTGCAAAGCTAAATTATGATGGTCATCTTGTGGAATTATTGTATTCCAATGAAACATACCTGCATCACCAATAAATTTATCAGTACATCCAAAATATTTATTAGCTGCTTTTACTTGTACATCTAATACATTATTCATAATATATGTAACCATTTCAGGTTCTACCGATTCAGATAAACTAGTAAATCCTCTAAGGTCAGTAAATATAATACTGCAGTCAACTCTATTACCATTTACTTTACAAAGCTCTGGGTTATCTTGTAATTTTTTAACCATTCTAGGGTCAAGATATTTACCAAATTGTTTTTTAACTTGTTGTCTTAATTTATATTGCTCTCTAAATCTAAGATAAAAACCTAAAGAAGCTGTAATAAACTGTGATATTAAAGTCCAAGTTACATCAATTAAGATTCCACGCTGTATAAGATAGTGTCCAAAAAATATTGTTGAAAAGAATAATAGACTGGTCAATGTTATTCCTGCCGTCATTCCAAAAATATTTATACATAACCAGACAAAAGTTACTGTTATCACTAGAATTAATATTTCAGCAGCTAATGACCAATCAGGTATGTAAGGACTGTCTTGTATTAAGATTGATTCTGCTAATGCTGCTTGTATCTTATGTGGCTCTAATAATCCTATTGGAGTTGCTATCTGTGGCATAACACCATTAGCAGTGACACCAACAAAGACAAACTTTCCTGCTACATTCATTTCTTTTAAATCGGTTTGTGGTGTATCTACCCAACTTATCCACTTACGACCAAGACTGTCCGTTTTAACTGGTGGTATTCCTCTGATTGATATTTCCTCTATACCATTATCATTAGTTTTTATAATGTAAGTTTTAACACCAAACAATGCTTTATAGATTTGTGTGCCAAAAGAAGGAATCCAGTTATTATCTGGAGTGCTTACAAGTAATGGGATTCTGCGAACAAGTTGGTCAACTTCGGTGGGAGCAATGGCTAGACCCTGCAGTGTATTATCTTTTAGAGTGTTCAGGTTTTCCTTAACTCCCATAGATACTATACCACTAACATGACTACCTTTTACAACTGTTCCTGTTGGTTTTGGATAATTACCTTTACCATCTTCAAACATTGCAATAACAGATGGTGCATAACCAAGTGTCTGTGCAAAGACTTCATCTCCCCCCATTCTATCTGCTTGAGGAAAACTTATAACCCAACCTATTCCTATTGCACCTTGATTAATAAGCTCAACTTGTATTTCTGCTAATCTTCTTCTAGGAAATGGATATCCACCTTCATTTTCTACATCCTGTTCTGTAATGTTTAAAATTACAAAATTACCAGAAGGTTCTTGTTTTTTTACAAATGTATCAAATACTTTTAACTTTAATATTTCTGTTGGTACTGATTGATATAACAAAGGTAAAACTAGTATTATAAGTATTATGAATATTAGTTTTTTCATTAATCGCTTTGCGTAATAGTGATAGTGCTATTACTTCCCCCATTTACTTTAACAATATTAGAAATACCATCTTGTATAAATATAACTGTATAAGATTCACTACCATTTAAATCTAATCTAACTGACTCATTAACATTTCTTCTTAAACTTATAACATTACCTGTTATTAAAGCTGTTATTTGAGTATCTGGGTCTTTACCTAAAAGTGTGCCTGATAATTGTGTGCTTGTTGCTTGTGCTAAAGCATCTTCATCTTCCGCTATTGCTAAAGCATCTAAAACATTAAGTAAATCTTCTAAATAATTAACATCTAAAAAATTAATATCTAATTCATTAAACTCTAAACTATCTTCTTTAAGATAATCTTCTGCTAAATAATCTATATCTAAATCATTAAAATCTAATATGTTTTCTTTTTTAGTTCTTATTTCTTCTTGTACAATAATTTCTTCTTTAGGTGGTGTAACAATTAACATATTGTCAATCATGTCTAAAGTCAGGTCTAGTATTACTGGTTTACTTGGTGCAGATTCAAATACACTTACTGTTGTTGCTTCGTAAGGTTTATTTAAAGTAACTGAACCCATAGCAGTAACTACTTCTATTTCGCCACTAGAAAGCCCTAAAGCGTCTGGTAGAAGTATTATAAGGCTACGACCTAACTCATCTACTGTAGCTGTAAAATCTGTACCTCTTATAGCTATATTTGCTGTAGGAGTCTTAAGAGATATATTTTGTTTATCTATTTTATTTAGATTGCCTGTAATAAATCTTGCTGTTCCAAGACCAAAAGTAAGAGCCATTTTTGATTTGCTTGGGTCTGCATCAAATATATACTCGTCTATTATTAATTGGGAATGTTCTGTCAAGCTTACTTTACTATCATCTAAAAAAGTAATAGCCATTCTGCCATTAGTCGTGATAGCTTCATCATTGCTTTGTATAGCAAACTTTAAATTTGCATCGTAAGGTTTGTCTCTTACTATTTGTGCTGAACCATTTAATTCAGATATATCTCCAATATCAGCAGCTTGTGCTTGTACCTTGGTCGTTTTGAATAACGCACACAGTAGAACTAGCGTTACCGCCAATTGATATAATTTTAAGCCAGTCATTATCTTGGGTACTCAGTTGTTGGATGTTAAATGTTCTTTGTCCACCAGTATGGTCTAACCAAAAATATCCACCTGCTGAAGCATTAGTACCAGTACCTGTATAATTTACTGTATTATCAGAACCATCTATATCCATGTAGTTTGTAGCACCATCAATATTTATATTTGATGTTACTGTATTGTTAGAACCTTGAATAATCCAGTCAAGATTAAGAGAAGCTGCTATTGCAGTAGTACCTTGATTTAAAGTAAATGTATTGCTACTACCTGTAACAGCTACATTTTGGTCAGTACCATCTGAACTATATGTATCTGTAGGGTCTACTTGAATAGTAAAAGTATTAGTCCCACCAGTAAAGTTATATAAACCTGTAAAGTTATCAGCAAATATATCACCAAGAAATTTATTAGTTGCACCAATCATATTAATATCTAAAGTCATTGTAGTTCCATCTAAATCAAAAGCATTTACACTGCCTGCTGTAGAGTTTAATCCACCAATAATATTAGATATACCTAGTTGTTCTAAATCTATATTAGCTCCAGTACCTGATTGGTCTACATATATTTCGTTATCAGCCGCGTATATTGTCGATGCAGTCATCATCACAACTAGGCTCATCAATTTTAATTTCTTCATGTTTCCAAAAACTCCTGTCGTAACCGACATTAATTAATTCTAATACAGCACTTTCTATAGATTTCATAAGTGCTATTGTTGTTGATTCATTGCGAGAATTACCTAACTCAATTTCTACAAGCTCTGTTCCCATTTCAATAAATCTAAATACATCTTCTGATTTACCATAACTAAATATAGTTTTTTCAGTCATTACTTCTATCAGTATTTCTCCTGTAGCTACTGACACCATTCGTAAGGTTACTGCTACACTATCTTCTCTATATTGAATACTAGAACTAATACCTAAATATCTAGCTCCTATACCGCCTGTAGCAAGATTGCTTTCATAAGAAATTACAGCACCTTCGATTAATACTCCAGCAAATAACAATGGTCTTAAAACTTTTTTCTTATCTTCTTCTGAAGATGATTGTTCTCTTGCTGACCTTATAAGTTGTCTTTCTTTTGTAAGATTATCTAATCCAACTCTTTCAACAACTGTAAAAAAATCACCATTACCTGCGTGTTTTAAAGCTCTAATAAGCAATGCATTTGGTTGTTGAGTTATAGCTGTACTAAACAAAGCAAACTCACTGTTACTTTTTCTTTGTCCTGTTTGGTCTGTAAAAGATGAGGGATAAACAGCAACTACTGGTTTTATTATAGGTTTTAAAACACTAGCTAACTCTATTGATTGTAATTCAGATATTTGAACTATATCTTTTGACTTAAATCTTTGTTCGTATGTATCTTCATATTGGTTAAATATAGAACAACTAGAAAGTAAAAGTACCAATAGGAATCGTAATTTCAGTAATTGTTCCATCTGCTTCCGTTATTTTAAGAGTTAATGTTACACCATCACTTGTGTATTCTATGGTGTTGCCTTCTAGAGTTATAGTGCCTGAAGAAGAAGGGGTTTCTCCAAATAAATTGTTTACAAGTTGTCTTGATAGTTCTGCATATACTCTTGATTCAAGATTACGCATAAAACGAGCAAGCGTAGAGTTTTCTTTTTCTCTTTCTATTTCATCTTGTAATGCTTTAATTTCTTCTTTAATAGTTAGCTTGCGACTAAATTCTTGGTTTTCTATAGTTAAATAATGACTAGAAGTATTAATACCACTAAAACTAGGTGATTTAAATTTATGAACTATTTGGTCTGCTTTAACATTTTGTGCAATTATAAAAGCAAAAATTATTAAACCCATTAATAAAAACCATGCACCTGCTTTGGTTTTAGTAATTTCTTCTTGTCTTATTTGTTCTTTAGTAAGTTTTCTTTTTTTATAACTTGCAGTCATTAATCCTTCCTCTGGTCGTCTCTATCAGCTTTTGCTAATCTATCAGTATGCATTAGCTGTGGTACTCCAAGTATAGTCTTGAGAAGCGTATCTTGTCTAATTATCTCATTGTCTACTGACCTAACTCTATCTATAAGAGCTACTAGTATTCCGTGTTGTGAATCTAGTTTTTGACCTAATCGTTGTTCTATTTCAGATATTTGTGCAGAAACTTTTTCATCAAGCACATCTACTTTTGTTTCCATGCCATCAATAATTTTATTAATTAACTTCCAGATAAATAAACCTAATCCTATAGCTGCTGCTATTGGAAAACCAACTTCATTAATTAATTGAACTACAGAATCCATTATTCTACTGGTGTAAACTTACCAAGTTCTATTAGTTTATCTCTATTAACTAAATGTTCTGCTTCTATATCATCTTTGCTTTGACCAAAGTAAGCTACTGCTAAGTATTCATTTATCATAGACTGGTTAATATTTATTCCATCTACGACAACATTACCTAAAACTCTACCAAATTTGCCTTTTGAGTCTTTTAATTTAGTTTCAATAATAACTTTTTTACCTTTTTTAATAGCATTTTTTAAAAATGCACCAGCTAATTTACCTCTAACTTTTTTCATCTTTGTTTCTAGTTCTACTTTCTGGGGTATCAATACCATAAAGACGAACTCTAGAACGATATAAAATATCAAACCCAAGGTCCAAAACAACATCAATAGTATCACCATCAACAACTCTATCGACTTTACAACTATATTCATACATTATCTGTAGCTCCTTGTTTTTTTAGCTATTTTTTTTGGTTGTTTTACAAATTGTTTTCCAGCTTTATTACCTTTTGCTTTAGCTCTATTGGTTGCAGCTTTTTCACTTTTTGTTAAAGATTTCCATGCTGCGTCAGGTAAATATCTTTTTTTACCTTTGCTTGGTTTGCCACTAGAGGTACGCCACTTTTGTTTACCCCAATCTTTTAATGACCTTTGAGATTTTTTTAATGGCATTATTTTTCCTCTAATTGTTCAGTATATAAATTATTAAATGTTGTTAATGGGTCAAGATAACTCTCATGACCTTCTGCTGAATGTATGTGTTGTGATGGAGCAAAATCTGGCGGACCTTCTCCTGTAACCCATAAAGCAGGACTTGTAGCCCTAACTCTATTATTTGGTAAAGCAACTATATTACCTTTCCATTCACAATCTTCTGTAATGTATATGACATGAGATTGTTTATGTTGAGCAGGACAATCAGCTATAGAGTTTCCTGTGTAATCAACTGTAAATAAATATTTGCCTTGATAAAATTTATTATTAATTTTGCATACCCAAGGACTACTACTTACTCTGTCCATAACTACAACAGAATGATTGCGTGCTTCACAGTCCCAAGGTTGAGCTAAATGGTCCTCCATAGGCTTTGCCCACTCTGCAACAGGAATATCTGCTACAAGAGCTTGTATAGGCATCCTAGCCCACATTGCACCGCCATGTATATTAGATTCATCATCCTCTGCTTCACATCCAGTAAAAACTACTTGAAAACTTAATGACCTATCTGGAATAGTATTAACAGCTATTGCTAATGCGTGTAGATATTCTCCATGACCATGCTGATGATTAGTAGTAAATTCTTTCCTAACCCAACATTTAAAATGCGGTATGTTACTAATAAGATAGGACACTATTTATATCCACCACCTGCTTTTTTATAAGCTTTAGCTACCATTTGTGCTTTACGAGCAGACCATTGACCAGGTTTACCACCTTTACTTCCAGCTTTTATTCTATTAAATATATTTTTACGCATACTTGGTTTAGTATAATTGCCAGCTTTATTAACTGTTGATTTTTTTGCTCTACTCATTATATAAACTTAGCTAAAAATACAACGCCTACAATAAAAGGATAGACAGCCCAAATCATATTATCTAACTTATCAAATCTTTTTGAGCCATCTTCTAATCTTTTATCAATACTTTTGTACAATGCTTTACATTCTTTTTCGTGAGACTCTATAGCATTTAAAGCATCTTTAACTGTTGCCATTATTTTTTTGGTGCTATCTCTTTAGCTTTACCAATATTCATAGCTAACATATCTATGACTTTATATAGCTTGCCAATCCAAACATCATCTTTAGGTGTTGGTGTGCTTGCTGCTATTATTGATGAAATTGTTACTATTGCTGTAACCCAAGTTACTATACTCATTACTATATCCATTACTTACCTCCTTTGGTATCTTCGGATTTTTCTTCTTTTTTAATAACTTCTTCAGAAACTTTTTTTGTTTCTTCTGCCATTAAATTATTAAATACTGATAAGCTTGCTTTTACTTGGTCTAATTGAAAATTTAAATTAGCTTGTTTTTGCATTAAATCTGCAATTTGTGCTTTACAGTATTCTTGTTCTTTTGTTAATTTTTCTTCATTCATGTTAATACCTTATAGTTAGTTAAAGTTTAATTATAATGC
>JACKZZ010000889.1_pt1 | contig 37877 bp, 16 predicted proteins | sample 8027871 | NCBI WGS metagenome assembly JACKZZ01 (sample SAMN15724774, study PRJNA655200) | protist metagenome | isolation source: fluorescence activated cell sorting (FACS) single amplified genomes of... | place: USA: West Boothbay Harbor, Gulf of Maine | collected 2000-07-19
CATTACTGTCAATAAGACCATACGGCGCGAAAGGAACACCATTCACATTAGCGTTATACACCATTTTACCGATAACGCGAATCAAATTAGCTTTATCCGGGGAATCAATTGACACAGTTCCAGACGACAGACCTGGTGCCATAAAAGCTCCATCGCCTACAGTACTAAGCACACTACCAGGTTCAAAGGTCACCGATGTAAGATCAGAGCATTGAAAAAATAAATTTGCCCCTAATATTTCAACGCTCTTTGGAATTTCAATTGAAATCAGAGCACTATTCTTGAATGCATCAGAAGAAATTTCTGTCATCGAACTATTGCTTTTAAAAACGACTGAAGTGAGTTTGGAGCAGTCTTCAAAAGCGCTATGATATATATTCCTTGTTGATTTCGGAATCACTATTGCTAGCAATGGAGTACCATTGAAGGCGCCTTGTCTTATAAGCGTTAAAAGACTATTTTCATGAAATTTAATAGATCCTAGCTGAGAACCCTGGAAGGCGAAATTTCCTATTTCAGAAACATTTCTTGGTATATCAATAGTTGTAATGTTCGTATTTGAAAAAGTCTTGTGTCCTATAATCTCAAGCTGACTATCTTCTTCAAAGGTAATCGATTGAAGATATTTACAATCTTCGAAACAATTTCCAACGTATCCAATTTCAGCAGTTCCCGATGATTGTATGTAATCTCCCAGATATTTTACATTTCTAGGAATCAATACATCAGTTAAAAGAGTTTTAGAAAATGCATTCCGACCAATACGAGTAACACTAGGTGGGATTAGAATGGAAGTGATGCTTGTGGAGAAAAATAAATGTTTTTCTATAATATCAAGCTGAATACCTTCTTCAAATGTGACTGTATGTAGATTAGATGCGAATTGGAATGCCATTTCACCAATTACTGTTACACTTTTTGGAATAAAGACACTTTCTATTAATAAACAATCTTTAAACGATGATGCATCAATGGTCGTAATGTTGTCGGTAAAATTAAAGTGGCCATTCACAATTTCACTCTCATCACAAGCTGCTTGGGACAATCGAACATATGAAAACATATTCAGAAAGAATACAAAGGAAATCAAGTTCATCAATTCTGTCATTATTGAATTCAAGCTTCGACGTGTCTATGAGAACGATAGATAGTGGAAAATGTCTTCTTCACCTGTGACATTCCCTTTGATGGATGGACACAAAGCAACAACGCAACAACCGAGGTTTGATGAAACCCGGTGATCCATTGTGATGTTTCAAAAGGTAGTAAGTCGGTTCGCTATAAAATGACATTTTGTCGTTTTCTCTTCTCTCAAGAGCCTTAAGGCTTCTGAGTTGAGTGGTAAAAGGTATGACGAAGGATGATGCTTCTAAGGCCAAGTCAGGCAAGAAGAAGAAAGAATCTGGTAAGGATAATGACAAGAGTGATAAATCAAAGAAGAAGAAAATTTCCATGTGTGAGAAAATTACAAATTTATTGTTATGTCGTAAACCTCCAAAGGAGAGACCACCAAGTAAGATACGAACTTTGACAAAGAAGAAGGAGACTAATAAGCCTGCTTTTATTCGTAAGATTGTAGATGATGATAGTGATGAAGAAGAAGAATCAAAATGGAGTGAAGAGGATTTGGCTGCAATTAAAATACAATGTATGATGCGTCGTTTTGAAGCTCGTTATACACGTAGATATTTATGGCAAAAGAATATAAGAGACGCGAATCTTTTTTGGAATAAATACTATCGTTTGCGTGCCTTAGAAAAGGCAAAAGGACGTGCTTTTAAAAAGGGAACTATAAATTTCTCAAAAGAATATGTTGGGAATATGCTGAATACAACTGTATTATTTTTAGTTCATACTCATTTTGCTGGAATCATCCAGAAATACGCTAGAGGGTATATTACTCGTGCATTCCATCCATTGCCATGGCCACCACCACCTCATCGTCCTCAAAGACCGCGTAGAAGGCATGCAGATTCTGTTTATAGGCGTGCGTGGGCACGTGGTGGTGGTTTTATGCCAAAAGGTGGATGGCCTGGTAAACATGAATATTTAGAATATGGAATGTGGGGGCATGCTGATAATCCACCTGAAGGTTTAGATTTCGGACAAAAAACAATTAAAGTCAAAGGTGTTCCAAAATCGCAAAAGAATATGAATGTACTATTAGCTGATCGTAATGCTTGGATTGGTATGCAAACGAAATTAATGACGCAAGAACAAGCTAAACCAGCTTATACTCCATTTGAAAAGAAACTTCGAGATAAAAGTCCTTTTGCAAGACCTATATTTGATAGAAGTAAAGATCCTGATTTTGCAGAGAAAATATTCAAATCTTCAATACCACAAGGAGTATCTACTACTAAAGCTGTAGATATGATGATGATAGACGATAAAAAGAAAGAAGCACAAGCAAAAAGAATCGATCGGGTGAAGGAGTCTATTGGTATATTAAAAAAGAAACCTGAATCTGCTGCTATTTCTTCTTCTTCTGTATCATCATCAAATCAAATAATTGACAGCAATACAGCAGTAGGAGGTAAAGGAGGTTCTTCTTCTTCTATGGATTTGGCTTCTTTAGATAGTTACTCTCAAGATGTAACATCCTTATCTGCAAATGCTCCATCTGGTTATCTACCTGCTTTTGTATATAGTGCGACACCAATTCGTGGTGCTACAAAGCCTTTATCGTCACACCATCTCCGTGCTATCACTGCTGCTGTAAATGGATCTATCCCTCTTGGTGTTTTTGTAGACCATCAAGAAAATGTAGGTGAAAAGAGTATTGCAAGCACTGTTACAAGTTGGCAAGTATTTGGAAATAAAGGTAATTCAGGAATGGATTTGTCATACATGAAAAAAACTCTAACTTTGCAAGAAATGAGTAGCAAAATTGTTGCAAATAATCCTAAACCTCAAGACCCTTTATATATTTCAGATATTGGTGCGAATAAGGAAGTTGTTAGAAATGAGGAAAGTGGTATAAGTAATAATAATGGGAAAAGTGGTAGTAAAAAAGTTACATTGCCTGAATTTGATAAAGAAAAAGCTGATAAAACTGCTGCTTTGATAGAAGATAAATTGCATATTCGTCGAACAGAGACAAAAGAAGAGAAGAAATCAAGGTTGAATTCATTAAATTCTAAAACTAATACTAGTGGTTTACCTTTAGATGATATTAATGAAGCTGGATTTGCAAGTGAAAAAGCTGAAAAGAAGGCAAGAATGTCTCTAGCATGGCGCAATTCTGCATGGGGTCGTTTGAAAGCATCTCTTGAAAATATGTCTAAAGCTACAGAATATGAAGACATTTCTGCATTAAATCGTTCACAAGCGGCTATGGCTACTGCTGGTACTGGATCAGTAGATCATGATATGGATTATAATTTGCTTGAAATTAAACAAGATGATGACGGTGCATCTTCAGCAGCTGCTGCTGTAAAATCAATTATACCCAAAGGGCTTGATTATGAAGAGAAAATGGCATATAAAGTAAAGAAACAAATTGAACTTGCAAATTCACAATTGCATAAACCAATTAAAATACCCAAAGCTATTAAATCACTTGTGCGAATCTGGCCGACTGAACCTAAAGAACATTTTGCATTTAAATATTCATGGTTACCACAACCAATGCTTCATAAAGCTGCAACAAAACTTTATCTTGGGCCGAAAAAACCTACACCTTCAATACGTGATGGTCCTAATACTTATGAAATATCAACATCAGGTGCAGGTATTTTATTAAATGATACGAAAATTAATAATACTGCAACAGCAGCTCCTGGAAGTCCATTAAGTTCTGCTTTGAATAAAATGGTTGAGTCACCAACTATTGAGGCTTCATCTTTTGTGACTCAAAGTCAAGCTGATACTTCTGAATATGATAGTGATGATTATTATGATGAAGAAGACGATGACCAATCAGGTTCCATGTTTACAAAAGATCATAGAAAGAGACTTGCACAAGGAAAGGAGCTTGAAATACCACACAAGAATAAGAGAAAGCCAGTGAAAAATAACATTTCTCCTTCTCATAAATATCCTGGGCCTCCAAAGCAAGTTTCTTTAAAGCATGGACTTCACGGTCATGCTTTTTCTTAAATTATTACTTCGCATACTCTAATTAATTTTACTCAGTCTTTGTCTATAGTACTTACAAAAACAAGAATATAATTGTTTTACAGTACCTGTATTTTAATTAATTTATAATTACTTCGTTGCTTAGTTTTTTGTTTATTTATGCACACAATTCAACAACAACAAAATGCAAGTATATTATTCGGGTGCTGTCTTGCCCTTGTTTTTATTATTTTAAAACCATTTTTAGTTTACTACGTTGTAAAACTAACTACTGCATTATTCTGGAATACTGCTCGATGAGAAATTTCCTCGGTTTTTTTAGAAGAGTAAAAAAATCGCCATCTCCGCGCAAAACAAATAATACGGTAAGATATGGCAAAGGGTCCAAAAACACCAAAATCTATTAAGCTGAAAGAGCAGGCTTAGTAATTACTTCTTTAAATAATAAAATTAAAAATATATGTATGATTGAATTTTTATTGATCTATTCAATTATTCATTATTTTAGCAATTTTCGACCAGGCTAACCCAAACTACCAATCATTCCATAATAAATAACTTTTCCCCATCCAATACTTATTGCTACAGTAGGTCATAAAAATAGCTCAAGATGCACAAGGGCAAGGGCAAGTCACGTGAAATTGCCAAAAATAATGGGGGCATGCCGGGAATCGTTCGAGAAACTAAGTTTAAACCCAGGACCTCTTCCACCCGAAGGAACTTAACTCTAATATTAGATGAATCATACCCCTAGACCACATGCCCTAATCCAACTATCGTATTTTTCCAAAAGAAATCGATAAGATATTCTATCGCTGAAAAGTGCTTTTGAAAAATGTTTTTTTTACTTTTAAGCTTTTTTTTAAAGAAATTTTCATGGAATAAATAGTTTTCCCTCAAATGCTTGATTAAAAGTAGATAGAATAAATTGATTTTTGATGTCAGGATTAGGATTAGGTCATGGTAGACGCGAACGTGAACCAAATCTCGAAGAAATCGATAGTGATTCTTTTGCAAGCAAAAAACGTCGCGTACCTCAAGGTGGGAATGAATGCAAAGAATCAGATGCTATATCCTTTGAGGAGACTCTTCGACTTGTTCGTGCAGCAGCTGCTACTAAAAAATCAGCTGTAATTGGCACTTTTCTCTCTTCATCCTCAGCTTCTTCTTCAACTCGTAGTTCAATTCAATCATTTCCTGCAAGTATGGACACTGATCATATTGTAAAGAGTGAGAAAGAGATACACGAGAATAATAATAATAGAGATGACGAGAAGGAGGAGGAAGAAGTAGTAGAAGAAGATAAGCGTGTAGCTGATTTTGGGTTGACTGGTGCACTTGCAAATGATACGAGAACAGGGAATATGACGAATGGTGTACGTCTAAAGTACTCAGAGCCGGTAGATCGACGCCTGCAGGAGAAGGGAAGATGGCGTTTATATGTATTTCGCAAAAAAAGGCAAAACAGTGGGGATAGAGATAAAGAGATTGAAACGATTAATTTAGATGGTCAGACTATGTTTATGATAGGTAGAGATGAACTTGTAGCTCATATACCTACTCTTCACGATTCATGTTCGAAGCAACATGCTGTGATTCAATTCAAAACATCGATATCAGCATTGTCTTCTTCAAGCAAAAGTAGTATTGGAATGCCATATATTATCGATCTTGAATCTACGAATAAAACACAGTTAAATGGTCGTGTTATTGAGGAGTCGAGATTTTACGAACTAAGGCATCAGGACAACTTGCAGTTTGGTGCAAGCTCCAGAGAATACATTCTTATTGATACATTCATAAAATCTTAATTTACTTACTTCTTATTTATACCTTCGTACTTTTTTTAACTTCGTAAAACTTTTCATTTCATTTCATTTAATTAAATAGTCAAATTGGTCCAAAATTGCTTCTATATATATTATTTAATTCTCTACTTTGTTTGAGAAAATATATCACATCACATTACAACATATAAACATTTTTTTCCACAGTATTCACAACACATATAGCAAAGTTCTTCGAAGTACATTAAACTTGTTGATGTTTGTATTCATCAATTGCTTGTCTTAATTGGTGGTTCGGCACTAGGAAAACAAAGGGTAAAACTTTACCAGTTCGTGGTGATATCGAAGAAGATTGCAACCATCGCACTATTGCAGCTCTTTCATATGTGTGTCCATCAGTTAGCATCACAGGGTCTGTCATAATCTCTTGTGTAATAGGACAGCTGAAACTACTAATTTCATTTTCAGGATCAAAGCCAGTATTAGCACTTTTGTTTAAAGTATTATTCAAAGAAGCACCAAAAGCTTCAGTTTGTTCTGGACTTTCTCCTAGTATTGGGATAACAAATTTACTTCTTTTCTCTTCATTTTCATTTTCATTCTCATCACTATCATCATCATATGTCTCATCATCACAACCATCTTGGTTCATTAATGAAAGTGCATCTTCATCATGAGCATCTCTAGTCCATTGGATTTCTTGACTAATACCACGTACTTTTTTACGCGATGGGTCTTCCCTTGCAACAAGAGCTACCCTTACAGAATTAGACATATCTTCATCACAAAAATTCCCAATTGTAGTAGCAGCACGTGCATTTCCTTTAATTGATGACAATGGTGTATCATATGTGCATAAGCCTCTACGACGATGCCATCCATGTGAATCGATACTACTACACCAAAATAGAGATGTAAAAGCAGCGACAACAACAAATGTTAGCATTAATGCTAACATCAATGCTGCCGGTATAATAAGTAGAACAGTAATGATATAAACAGGAGTAGTAGTATCACTCGTATTATCTCCAATATAATTCAATACAGCAGCGAAACTAATTCTCATTATCCAATTCGTGGACATCATATCTTGCATTCTTACAATTTCTGTAATATATATAAAAAGTCCAAATAAAATTATACACACAATAATTGGAATTATCATCATAATAATGATACAATGGACTCTATTTCCCAAAGAAATAAAGTTTTCAACAACTGCTTGTAATGCAAAAAAAAATGCATCGAAATAAAGAGATGCATCTCTCAGTCGAGTGCGAATACAAGACCAAGGGAGTAGCCGATCGGGTAATGGACTACGATGCATTAGAATTAGCTTTGATTCTGGTAAGTGCGGTAAAGCAAGTGCTACCATATAAGCAGATGATAAATAATCATAAGCTGAAAATGTAGCCATGTGATATTTATGTTCAACACGTGAAAGAAAATGAGCTGAAGTATACAAGTCACTTCTGATTTCTTTCACATAAGGTACAATAATTTCAGGGCCAATAAATGAACTTGTAATTGTGCAAGCTAACCGACTTCCAAATATATAAATTAAAGCAGCTAGAACGGTAGTAACAGCCCAGAATTTACGCCATTCATTTGAATGATTACGTCCTTCAAGGACACATAAATAAGCAAATCCAGAATTCACTATCAATAATAACAACAATGCAGAAAATTTGAAGAATTGTGAAACCAAAATTGTTGGACGCGTGAAATATGAAAATTTGTTCATACAAACCTCGTATGCTGCAGAAATAGATGATAGTTGGCCAGTAGAGGCAAGGTATCCGCCTGAAAGCGCTGTATTTCCAACAAGATTGCGCAACCATAAACATTTCCATAATGATGATAAAGAAGACAACAAAGCGGTAAATAAATAATAAAATGAAGAATGTGATGAATTATATGGTGCGAAAGAATCCAAAAAGCCATGACCAAGTCTCTCTCGCATATGTAAACGCATTAGAACAGCCCCTACTCCACTAGAACACGTACCGTGAACTACCCCTTCACCACCATGTACTTTCAAAGACCTAAGTGTAATATGAGTAGTACCAATAGCACGCATAACACGTTCAGCAAGTAGAGTAGGATTACGCCAACAGGCAACACCATAACTAGTAACATCAACAGTCTCATTTTTTCCATTTTCAAATATATTTTTATTTCCATTCCCTTTCATTTTACCATGTCCTTGTGTGCCACCACTACTACCACTAGTAGCCCGTGCTTGATTTGCAAAGGTTTTTGAATTTTTAAGTTTCTTCCATGTTTTCAAAGCTAATGTAGGCGCATCAGCTTGTTGTGCTCCATATAAAGTCGAGTTAGAAGGGGGAGGTCTAGGGACAGCATAATTCATATGTAAAATACCCCATTGGTAATCGAATTCGGCTATTGCTACATCATAATCTCTAAATTTGTGTAATTTAGGTTTTCTTTTTGTATCATGAATCATTTTTTGAATTTGCTCCTCACGTCCAATCTTTTCTCTTTTTTGCAAATATACCAAATTTGCACGATATCTTAATATATTCATCTCTAAAGCCTTGATTGTACGAATATAAACAGGATAATACATTGGATCAAGTAATTCCTCATTAAAAGGGACATCTGCCAGTGACTCATGGACACGCTCACGATGATCTTCCTGAGAATTTATAGGAGGATTATTTAAATGTTTATTACCAGAACTTTCAACGATACGCAATGGTAATGATGATCCGGGCCCATGTTGAGTATTAAATGTCTTATACCACAACAAATGTAAATCAATTGATTCCTTCTCTTTAGCACGTTGTTGCGCAATAGCCTGTTTGAGTGGAAGAAAAGAAATATTCGCAACCGCTGATACTCGTGATTCACTCAATGCAGGAAGAACCACTTGATATACCAACGAGTAAAGGGTGGGTACACTGACTTGTACTTCATCCTCCCTAGCACCAGCCAACCATGCAGATGAAGCATTTACTGACTCTTGACATGATATTATAGCACTTCTACTACTATTGCCACTACCACTCACCTGCTGTTGCTGCTCCTGCTCATGCTGGTTTCTTGAAGAAATAATATCAGAAGAATCTAAATCTTGCTTTGCTAAATGTAAACCCGTCGCTTCAACTCGAAAAGAATCAACAGTAGGTAATTTTTGTATGAATTCGCAATACATTTGACAAGCGACAATAAATGGAGCCGCAACTAAGGATGAAAGTATAACGACAAGGCAAATTAAATAAACCAAATTTGCATCTTCATTTTGCGAATTTGAATAACTAGCAATAGCGACGGTAATGTTAGCATAAGAATCGACATCATTAAATAAATACAAAACAGTCGAAACACTTGAACCAATAATTGTAATTGTGGATAACAATTCAATTAAAATAGTAAACCTAGACAAAAAGCTCCCATTCCATTGAAATATGTTAACATAAGGATAATCTTGAAAACTGCATTTAAGGCGGTTTAATCGATCTCTAAACCAACGATGCTTATGCTTACCATATATAGCATCACTTTTTAAATCAGCGACTTTACCAGTACATATGCCCTTATCCTTACCAGTAGTAGTAGCAGCAGCAGCAGCAGCAGCAGTAGTAGTAGTAGTGGTAGTAGTAGTAGTAGTATCATCGCAAGAGGTATCACTATAAGGATCAAACATAAGTTCCGGTAATGTGAAATATGGAAGAGTATAAGTATCTATCATACATATTAAGGTTTTATAACGACTCTTTGAATAGTCGTCTAACCAACCTTCTCTCACACGCTCTTTTTCTATTTCTTGCAATCGCAGTAGTTCAGTAGCAGCAGCTATTGCTTTTTTCTCTTGAGAAGCTTTCAATTTCCGTAATCTTACTAACTCAGCTTGCTGCTTTTCCATTTTCTTCCTTCGCATTCGTTCTAAAGCATTTTCTTTTATTTTAGAGGCAACAGCGCGTAACTCTACCATTCCTGCAACATCAAGTATTTTATTTGGAGTCTTAAAAATAGCTTTATCCAATGTAATTTCTTCTTCTCCTCCTCCTTTTTCTTTATCCATGTCATTATCTTCACCATGAATTTCTAGTCGCCGTTGTAAAGTTGGCGAAACAACGGCTGTCCCTGTCTTACTAGCTTTAATATCTTCCTGACGCATCTGTAATTGTTTCTGAAGGCGAGCTCTTATACCTAATAGATTCGATCTCACTACCATAGTTACACCAGAAGGCAATGGAGATGATGGAGAATGCAGATCCAGGGTTTGACTATCTTGTTCAGGAGTTTTCTTTTCGATTATTCTACGGGATGCATTCGCAAAAACATCCATAAATTTCTTTTTTTGATCAGGTATTTTATTTTCAATAATCCTTCTATGACCACCAAACGTTCGCATAAATTGTTTTCGGGCTGTGGTAACCTTAAGAGCTAAAGCAGCGGTTTCTGAAATAGGAGGTGATGGTTCTATTGGTTCAGAATGAAGAGCAAAGATATCAAGAACAGGATTTTCCGGTCTAGAACTTACTCTAGAACTTGCCCCCGAATCATCACTGTCACTATCAGTAACTTCTATTTCAACTTCAATAAAACCATCACTACCTGGTGAGTCAGGCCTAGCCTTATTTACCCATTCAATATTATCTACAGGATTGTCAAAAGAAAGTCCCAACGATGAAGCATAGCTTTGACCAGAGTCAGAATCGTCATCATCAGAATTGTCATCGAAATGTTTTTCACCATCGTCACCAATAAGATCTCTAAGCATTACATGAGTTGGGACCTTGTCTTTCTTTTCAATTAAACTTACAACTTCTTCGCAATCTGCATCATCACCATCATCCTCTCCTTTATCTACTCTATTTTCTGATTTAATACCTTTCCCTTTTACTAAATTATTTGGAACATCCCCGCCGTACTTTATTTCAGTAATTTCAATAGTAGAAGATGACTGCAGTTCAGATGATACATCAAAATGAGACTGCATAGGCGCAGAAGAGGGTGGTATATGTGGCAAAACCTTGGCGTTTTTCTGTTTCTTCTTCATTTTTTTTCGCATGACATTTGAAGCAAGTCTGCATTTTTTAAGACAATACATCCAAAGCTTGTAGAAAGTATTCCAAAAAATATAAAAAATATAAAACAACCATGAGAAAAGTTTATATAAGTAAGGAGATGCAAGTATCAAAGCACAGAGTCCAAGCGACGCATATACAAAGAATCCCATTTCAACATCAACGCGAGGAGGCAAACCCGTAGGTTCTGATGTAGGCTGACTTGTAGGCTGCCCCGTAGGCATAGTCGGTTGAGAAGTAGGTTGTCCTGTAGGCTGACCCGTGGGAACATCGGTAGGCACGGCTGTAGGCTGTCCAGTTGGTTGACTTGAAGTAGGGTGTCCTGTAGGATGTCCTGTGGGGAATCCAGTAGGCAGGCTGGAAGGAAAAGAGGAAGGAACAGTCGTTGGCTGCCCTGTTGGCTTACCAGTAGGCAGGCTTGAAGGAACAGACGAAGGAACAGTCGTAAGCTGCCCTGTAGGTGCACCTGAAGGCGCTGGACAGCATTCTTGTCCACAATGGAGCCCATTTCCTCCTACAAAATTACAAGGTGTAAACGTAGGGTTACATGTAAATGCACAACAATCATTTGTAGCTGTCCACGAAAGCATATCATTGTCAACAGGACATGCCGCACATGCTTCTGCTATTGGACTGTATACCCAACCAAAGCCACCATCTTGTGTACAGACTAGAAATGTTTCATCTGTTACAGTACCGGCGGCAGAAGGAGTACCCGACGGCTGGACATTAAATCTAGCACCATCACATCTAGTATTTTCCACCTCGTCAGACACTGTACAGCTCCCTTGAAGCAAACCAGCAGAAACGACGCCGCTAGTAGGAGTAGGAGAGAGAGATGATGAGTCTGGATGAAGAGTGTTATATCGATATGTGATATATCCGCCGCCACCACCACCAGCACCACCGCCGCCGTAAAAAGTATAAAATTCGCACATACCCCCTGAGCCAACACTACCCAGTGTTTTAGTCGGGTCGTCACAGCAACCGCTAGTTGGTTGAGCGGTAGGTTCGAACCCTCCGTTACCTCCAGAAGCAGTGACTTTCGCAGCACCATTGAGGTTAAGTATATATGCCTCAAGAAGGATAGAACCACCAGAGCCACCACCAGCTCCATAACAGCCTGAATCGTCATTATATTTGCCATCGCCTTTATTTACAGGGTTTTCGCAAACAACGCCTCCATCAGCACCATCAACGTTTAGTATCGCGCTTGCACCGATTGATAGGGTCCCTTCAACAGCAAGGAAAATTAGTCCACCACCTGCACCATGAGTGCCAATTCTTTGAGCTCCTGTCCAGTCACTATTGTCAACAGACATTACGACATCACCACCACCAGATCCTTTCACTTTCGGGCGCGTACCGAAAGGTGTAGAAATAGGATCTGAAAAGGCTGCCCCTCCAATTAATTTAGATGGGAAAGAAGGGGTTTTAAAAGGAGTAAGAGTTGCTGGGTTGGTGTCATCTGCTCCAAAGAACTTGCACGAATCTCCTCCTCGTCCTGCATTTCCACCACCACTACCCGCTTGCGCATGCTCTGAGTAAAATGTATTAAAAGGACTGAGGGGAGTAAAAAACATCATTTTACCACGAGTTGGAATAGGACTATCAGTATATGACACGAAATCATCAGCTAGAATTTTCCCGTCTATTGTCAAATCCCCATCCACTTTTATGGAAACTTCTCCAGAATCAATGTCACCACTACTATCTATTATTACATTTTTTCCATAAGTAACTAAAGAAACAGTGAGCACAGGTGTATCGACAGAACCATAGACATAGAAATCACCATCCGTGATAGTAAGACTGATGCCAGTAGGAGTGGTACACTCGAGAGTAGTTCCTGCAAATATTGCCACTGTACCTGTATATGTTAATGATCCACATTGAGTTGATATACCACCTATTTCAAGAATACATGCAGCACTGCCATATAATGTTGTTTCTGCTCCTGCTGATGGGGATCTACAACCAGTAACAGTCCCTTCAACGATGACAAAAGCTTGCAGAAAGAACAAGAAGATGAATATTTCATTCATTTTGTTCGAATAGAAGTTCGATAATTATTAATCCAATTCACCAAAAAAAACATTAGAATGTCACTGTGACACTTCTAGATCAAAACTTCATACTGTAAGCTCTTTTCCACCACTTAAGTCCAAACTAAGCATAAGGAAAGGCACATTGACGCTAACTATTAAGTGCTTTCTTGATTCTCTATTTTCCCGGTTTTAATATGAGGTTCCCTTCTTTTCCCTCTCAAATCATTTAGAGTTTTAATTGTTATATTATTAATGGCTTACCTAAAATTATGCTTATTATCCTATGATTACGAATTGAATTTGTAATATTTATTTACGGATGAGCGAAAAGAAAGTTTGGTTTGCAGATGTCTATTCTTTCAATTCACCACAGTCCTCTATAACTATCGCTTTAGTAGGTTTACCAGACCCACTACCAAATGATTCTATTTTCTCAACTAACCCCATTCCATCCACAACTTCACCAAAAACGACATGTTTTCCATCTAGCCAACCGCACGGCACGGTAGTCACAAAGAACTGACTTCCATTAGTATTGGGACCAGCGTTGGCCATAGACAAAAGGCCTGGCTTAGTGTGCTTAAACTTGAAATTCTCATCTTGGAATTTCTCGCCATAAATTGACTTTCCACCAACACCAGTACCATGAGTAAAATCACCACCCTGTAACATAAAATCAGGAATGACGCGATGGAATTTAGATTTTGCATAACCCATACCTTTCTCACCGGTACAGAGTGCGCGGAAATTCTCTGCAGTTTTTGGGACGTCGTCACTGTAGAGTTCAAATGTTACACGGCCGGCAGGTTTTGCATCGATAGAAATATCAAAGAACACCTTGGAATTGGCCATCAATAAAGCGCTCTGAGAGATAGATCTCGTAGCTCCAAAGCGAGCCATTCCAAGTCCACGAAATGCAGAAGTAGTAACGAACATTGTTGTTGCAAGAACCCGACGAAACATACAAAGCTACGAAGCAACGCGCAATATTGCAATATTGTTGGTAATTACCGCGGCTCCTGCCATGGCCTCCTGGGCCTGTCATCCATTTTGTATTTTGTAGAATATCATTATCAAAATGAGTTCTAGAGGGTCTGCTAACCTGCCTACAGATAGCGAGGATAGTAGTAGTAGTTGTGATGAGGAAGAACCATCACAAGTACGAGAAGTAGTTGAGGCTAAGTCTGATGGATCGGAAAGCATCGGCTCAGGCGATGATGAGGACGATGATGATGATGATGATGAAGAGGAAGAGGAGGAGGAGGATGATGATAACATGAGTGATGCTGATGCTGCAGATGATTTTGATCCATTTGCAGATTCTGACAGTGATACTGAGGAGCCTAAAATAAGTAAATCGTCTATAGCGATAATAAATGCCAAGTATGCAATGGTATTAGTGGAAAATGCAGTAGATGCGGAATGGGAAGCTAGAGAACTTGCTGATCTTCTTGTTTTGGTGAAAAAAGCCTCTAAGCTTTCTCGATATGCTGTATTTCGCTTAATAATGAAAACTGATTGTTGCAGTGCCGATCTTTTAATATTACTTCAAGATAGAAAGATTGGACTTCCTGCCCATTTAAACCTTCGCTTGCTTCGCCATTCATTTAAAGATGTTATGACATTTCTTGCTAGTTTTAGTGATGTCCTTGAAACAGGTTTATTCCCAGTTCGTGGTTCACAAAGCACTGAAATGATTGATTTATTATATCAAGAAGCGAATGAAGTAATGACACTTGATGAAAAACAAATGCTAAGGTTTTGTACTATTTTATGCAGTCATTCAGAAACTTTTAAACAAACTGGGAAAATTGTTAATGTTTTTTCACAGAATCTTCTGTCGCGAGAAAAGGCCTTTTTTGCATATGATGTTAGCCAACGTGAATTCTTTTTGGACATGAAAGGTGATGTGAAAGATTTTTACAAGCAGCTTGATAAAGGCGTTGGAGATCAAGTACAAAGGATGCACAGTGAACAAGGGGGTATTAAAGCACCCGATTCAGATGAAGATGATAATGGGAACTTGAAGGGTTTTATAGAAAATAGTGATGAGGATGATTCTGAAGATGATAATGGTGATTATGATGATGGTGATGATGACGAAGAAGACGAAGATGGTGATGATGGTAATGGTGATAATGGCGGCGAAATAAAAAGAGTTGTTAAAGACGACGATGATGATGATGATGATGGTGATAATGATGATGAAGAAGAAGATGACGATGCTACGCAGAGCTCTGATGGTCGCTCTTCAGGAGTAGTAGTATCGGGGAAGCGTAAGGTTGAACCATATTCACATTTTGCAAGGGGTGGACCTGAGGAACAAGCAAAAAAAAAGTCTAAAAAAACTCGAGTTATAGAAGATAGTGAATCACAGTCAGACTAATAGCTAGTAGTGTAATTGTAAATAAATTAAAGTTTTATGTAAGAGAAATAAATTAACCAATTTATGTCCAATCTTTTAATCGGTTTTACTTCCAACAGCTCCTCCCTCTATTATATCTCTCAACATTTTTATAGACAAACGAAGAGCATCAACTTGTCCTCTCGATCCTTGCACTTGGTCTGATCCCTTACTTGCACTTTCCCCATCGTCAATATAAGCTTTTGTTGGATGGTTTGATGTAATAATAGATTGAAGACCAATTAGCCAGGTTGTTAAATCATCTCCAAATGCAACTTGTGTGATTTTAATCTTCGCCAAACACATCCGAAAAGAAGAAATCGATAATAAAAATTGAAACATGTCAGAAATTCCACTTGGCCAACGAACATGTGTCTTTTCCTTTTCTTCTTTTTCTAATGATATTAATTCAGATGATGAACCAGTTTCCACACCACCACTATCACTAGCATCTTCCTCGCTCCTTACAATTGCACTTGCGTCAAAGCTATCCATAGTACATTGAAGTTCTATACTAATATCTGTCATTACTTGCTTACATGATGTAATACTGTCAGGAGACTGACTATGCATCGTATTTGCCAAAAGAAATGGAAATTTACTGACATGAGAAAATGCTGATAAAAACGGTGGCAACTGTGGTAATCGAGATAGAAATGACATTGTGGATGAACTTTGAAGAGCTGCAACACCTAATATATGAATTAACACACGTGTTGTGTCGTCTGTATCAGTAATACTACTAAGATGAGATAACGGCAGACATATTGATGATACCAAAATATGAATTGCACGAGAAGAAAATAATAGGTCATGGCGCGAAGCAACAGTAACAAAAGATGAAGAAGCAATACTTGCGTAAATTTGTGTCGTAGACATAAGAGGATTATGTGAAGGATCAATGCCTGCACAAAGTTGGGCTGAAATTATAGTCGCGAAAATAGTCCTTGCTTCACAATCGATAAGACATTCTTTTTTGTCTTTCCCTTTACGTGGATCATCCATTCGGCTTATAACTGACAACACAGTAGGTAACTCAGTTTGTATAGTTTGTACAATGAAGCACTCTAGAGCCTGAAGTGTACGTTCCATAGCATGTCTCGATGAAAAACCTACAAATGATGCATGCGAATGCATGTGTGCGTGAGTATAAGCTTTAGTTACAACTTCGCATATTGATGATAGAACTAGAGCATACAAACACTCGTCAGCAGAAGGGAAATCGTCCTTCGCAGTAGCACTAGCACTAGCACTAGTCGTCTTTGGTCTGAGCTCATCCAACAATTTAGGTAAAAAAGACTGAATTAAATAGTGGTGCGTGCACATAAGATCACGAATTACTAGAATCAACCGCACGCGTAGGGTAGATGCTAGACTATTTCTATTATCTTTCTCGATAGTAGGGGGGGATTCCACCTTTACAATACCCTCTGCATCTACTGCACCTGAGTCCAAATCCGACGAAGAAAAAGGAGGAGGAGAAGAAGAAGGTAAACCTTGCACATATCGCAACACTTGCAGTAGAGTCATTTCAGATTTCATTACAGGTGCCGCACTAGCACTAGCACTAGCTCCGAGTGCCAGGGTAATGCCTAAAGAACGGATAGCTAAAAGCAGATTATTCATATGACCCTCCGTTTCAATTATTCCTTTTGGTGCAGATGACTCGCCTTGTCCTTCAATTAATCCAGAAACAATTGATGACTCAATACAAGTGAAAAATGAATTTACTTTATTAATTATTGCATCCCAACGGATGCTTGAATCCATCGATTCTTTTGAACTTATCATCACATCAGTCATAAATATGCGCCAAAGATCATCTAAATTACTATTTAAAATTAGAATAGGTGCAGTAAAGAATACAGATGCACAAATGCGTGCAATATCGCGATTGGAAAATGTAGATTCTGAGCAAAATGGAGCACCTGAAAGATATACCAAATTATCTACAAACTTCTGAGGTAAAATAAATTCTTCTTTAGAAATGAGCATTGGTTTCACTTGAAGTGTACCTTTTTTAACCTTAGACTTTTCAACTAGTGCATTGATGCCAGAGCTTAAGAGGAGTAATTCATCACCAGTGACTTCAGGAAAATCAAAACACATTTTACGCAACACCTCTCCAGCAGCAAGCGTCTTTGGTGGTAGAAAGCCCCCGAAAAGCTCTCCTTCGTCACCAACAGCACCATTTTCAGTACTCTTAGTACTCTTCATACCTTCAAGTGCAGAGATCATCTGAGCAATGAAATCATCTCTTGAAATCGACATTTGTACTGTTTTACGAACTCCTAATGCAATTTTAACAATGCATTAAAATTATAAATCGATTTTATTGAAGTGTTGTGAAGAAACGCGCTTCAAATCCCACTACTTTCAGGTGCTTTCCTCAAAAAGGGAATAAGGAAAAGAACTTCTAGTATTAAAACAAGCAAAAGAGAAAAATAAAGTACAGTTTCCGTAATCTAAATTCTTTGGTTTTTAAATACGAGAGGGAAGGCTTTAAAATTTATGGTACGAGATTAAATAAATCATTCAAAACTGTTATTTAGTTAGAATATGTAATAGTATAAAACATCAAGATGAGAACAACACCAACTTCGTATATTCACAACCAACAAGTGGCTTTTGTTGGAAGGAAGCAAGCAAGTGAGCACAGGAAGCAAAATCTACTCTACATCCGGCAATCTGCTTCCATTCCCTGCCAGAGGGAATCGCTACTGCCAAACAATGCATCCTTAGAAGCATCTTCACCAAAAATAAACACTTCAGGTACACAAAGTTTAAACTCAGGATAAATGTTTGTATTATCAACTAATGCACCTACGGCCATAGCCAAAGAGAGTCCTGCAGAATGAACTGTCTCACCTTCTGTAGTTAGAACAATTTTCGAAGATGGATGGCGTGGGTTGAGTATATCCATGTCACTAGCACTTGGTTTCATGTATTGTTTGCGTTCAAGCCATCTAGAATCAATTTGTTTTGAAATCTTGGGTAATGTTGGAGTAATAGCATTTACGGCTTTCTCATCAACTCGAGGTAAAGATGCAAATATTTGCGCATGAAGTGGCAAGTTTGTAACAGTATTTGCTGCAAGTTTGCGCTCACTATCAGTCGTCAAAATAGTAGATACGGATACATCATCGTTCTCTAAGTCATGTTGAAGAGCACGAATGTGCCCTTGTAAAGCGCGACTGGAATTCAAATGCGGCTCAGCAAAGACCGTTGTTGGTGCTTGTATAATGCCATCATTAGAGACATACTTACCATACACTTGAGCTGCAGTTGTAGGGATTGTTTCATCAGGTTCTGTGGTAAATTGAGTTCTTACAGCAGCAGCAGCAGCAGTAGTAGTAGTAGCTGCAGTCGTAGCCACAGGAGTAGGAGCAGGAACAGGAGAAGGAGAACCAGCACCTACACGTCCATAGGAACCGACAGAAGCTGTGCCATGTGGTAACGGTGATGTGTGTTGCTGTTGCTGAACCTGTGTAATATGGGATGGAACATCACTTCCGATTAGATTTGATATCGGCGCAGGAGCAATTAAGCGTGGTGATGGGTCCCATTCTCCAGAGTCAGTAACTGAACCAGAAGCAAGAGTACCATGAGTACCTGAGCCTCCACCAAATGAAATCAAAGTCTTATCAGGACGCATTACTGGTAATGCATTAACTTTATCCTTACTTTTCTTTTCTTTCTTTTCCTTTTTAGGCTTGTTTATTTTCATTTTAGGAATGTGTTTTAGAGATTCACCACCACTGGCAAAAAATGAACCAGAACCTTCAGAAGTATAACTAGCACGAGAATCTTCCTCTGAAGAAGAATCGCTACTGCTTTCATCATCTGGTTCATCCTCTTCATCACTATCAGCAGCCGCAGCAGCTGATCGAGCAGCAGCTTCAGCAGCATCTTGAGATGTCATTAAATTAAGAAGAGAACCGGCCTTGTAATGACGTAGCTCGCCATCAGCGGTAGCTACTAATAATCGTTTGCAATTCTCAACAGACTCAATTTCCTCAACAACTTCACCAAGCAAAGATGAACGCGCAGATTCTAATTTATTCATCGCTTCTAATTGCCATTGTGTAGTAGTAGTACTGCCATCATCATCAATATCATCAGTACCAAGCGAGCCAGAACGACGCTGTGTGATAGTTCTTGGTAGATCACTACGGTCAGTCCATTTGTGTTGATCTGAAAACATCCATGGAAAAGAACAGCTTACAACAGGATCAGAGAAATAAGCTTCACCGACGATACTGAGAGGTTTAATACGTGCATGAGACCCCTTGGTCTCAACCTTTTCCTCTTCTTGGATTGCAGAAAGCTTTTCAATAGTAGACATTCCACCAATATTAAGTTTTGCTAAACTATCAGCACTGAGTCCATTCTTAGCAGTAGCTGGAAAATCTTCGATTTCAGATATTTCAGCATGCACACGCACAGTTCCATTGGTATCTGACGCCGCTAAAACAACCTTTTCCTTAGCTGTAGTAGTGTCAAGAGCGCAACCAATGGCAACTTGTACTACAGGCTTATCTGATGCATGCAAAAGGGAAAGTAAATTTGAACCATCATCGAGTGTACCTTCACTTCCCTTTCCACTCACACTACATCCCCATTTCAATGCGAATTTAGAAGGGTCCAATTTCCATACATAAACAGTACCAGCATTTGTACCAGCACCAAGCAATATAGTAGAGCCTTCTGGTAAGTCACTTGAGTGGGCAGCATCATTACTACCCTTATTCGAATACATCCCACGACTCTCTTTGTAAGCACGAGCAGCCATAGCAGCAGTAGAAATAGGCGCACCACCCTTAAATGTCGACTTTGTGGGGCTACGTAGCTGCAGTGCGGAATCAAGACCAGCTTCATCTGCTTTAGTCGAATCGTGAGTGCCACTTTCAGATGCTGTTGAATTTTCGAGTCCAAGTAGAGATTTTAGGAGTTCAGGTGGTTTTGTGCCAGCTAGTGCAGATTCAAGGCATAGAGTATGTGTTGACATAGTATTCAAAGCCATGAAAGGGATCAAAGCTAATCCTTTCACACTAGAATAAGTAACTTGCCATAGTCTCACTGCTCTATCAATTGAACTCGTCGCCAACACAATACGCTGAACCACAGCCGGCTCGCCACCATTTTCAGCAGTAAGACTAGAATACAAACTGAGACCATATTTAGAGGCACTAGCAGAGCCTGAATCCATAGTAACCTCTGAGTGCACTCCAGGGAGCCATTTTACAGCAAAAACAGGAGCAGTATGAGGTTTAAAGGAAACATTCACATTCTCTGGTAAAGTAGGTTGTCCCGGCTTCATGCGCTCCTTCAAGACCTCAATATCCTCAAAATGTTGTAATAACATGATTTTAACATTACCTTGCTCATCCCCACTAGCCATCATGTTACCTTTATGACTGATGGAAACAGAAGTAATACGAGCATTGTGTGGTTGTAGCTCCATAATTGGGCTACCATACGCGAACTCACCACTATGAGAACTAGTACTCTTTGCAACGAAACCATTAGTTCCAGGGAAAGCAGTATAAAGAAGTACTTTGGAAATACCAAGCAAAAATACGAATTCTCCTGGCCGTCCGGGAATTAAATGCATTTTATCGAAGTGAGAACGAACATTACGTGGATCTTGTTTATCTAAAACGGAAGCAGTGCGGAACCTTCGAAACAATATTTCATATGTATTCACTTCACTAGAGCTTACTCTTGTTGTACGAACTAAACCTGATTGACTACAACTCACCATGAGATCATTGTCATTAGGATCCCAATGAGTAGAGAATATGCGGCCAAAACTAGACGACGGAGTAGTCGAAGTACAGATACGATACCCAGTCTCCTCTGCAGACTGAAATATCTCGTCCTCTTCGATCATCTTGTCTTACAGGACGCTTACAAAGTTCGAAATTGAAAAAAAATCAAATCAGACCCGTGAATAAATAAAGGCCATGCATGGAAGTGCTAGTGAAGGCCACTGGAGAAAAGTGCCTAGCAAAATACCTTAATCTTTCGACTCGTTCTTTCACTATATTTAAAATCGTTCGTTATTGTGTGATCTTATCTACCGCGAAATGTCAAGCTTAAACTTTGTGATCATTGTTCATCGCAAACTAGGCGTAGAGGATGAATCTTCAAGTGATGCAGAAGTACTCGATCGTATTTTATACTTTTACCCACCACACTCTTCACAGAAAGAACAGTTATCCAGGATGCAGATGGTTGAAGCTATGGTGGAGTTCGGTGCGCGTATGTCTGATACTGGCATGAACTTTATCACGATGCAAGATAGTACTGTTGCCTTTTATGAATGTGAGCCTAAATGTTGGTTAGTTGCTAGTATAAAGAATGAGCCTGATTCTAGTTCTAGCTCTAGTTCTGGCTCTTATTCATCATCATCCTCATCTTCAGCAGGATCAATGTCGCATTCATGCCCATATCTATTCAACCATAGACCTAGTGGTAGTGGTATTATATCCACATTAAAAAGACTTTATGCTGCATTTGCAACTATTCATGGATCCATTTTAAACATTTTAAAAGGAGATGATAATGATGGTTGGAATCATATTGAAGTCGTTCGAATTGCTCGTAAGCGATTTAGGAAAACTCAAATAGCTCATTTAGAAATCGTTAGACAACTTGAAAATCTTGAATATTCAATGGAAAATCACCCGGAAGATACTACTCCGCAGCAAACAGAAAGATTCGCACAATTGCAAACTGTTGTTGATAAAGGAGAAAAAGAAGTTGAGGGTCTTGAGAAAGAGTTAGTAGATATGACTTCTCAGCATGGAGCTTTTAAATATACTCCTTATGTTGCTTCAAAACAATTGTCGATTTATTTTAATTGGTGTATCGAAAAAGGCGAGTTATTTAATCCTTCAGTTTTATCATGCATGTATACCGAAAGCGGTTCCTATTTAGCAAATCTTTCTCCTAATGTTGTTATAGAATTAGAAGGACTACGTAGGGTGATTTCGAATGCAATGTGTAATTTCAATGATAGTAAAAGTGGCGATGATGATGGTGATATTGATATCGATGTACCACTTTTTGACGGTAGATATCTTATGATTCACGATGGTTCCATTCTTATGTCTGACTTTACACCGCCTGTTACTGCTTCATTGTTTGATTTTTGTCGTATGATTGACGATGCTAGTGTCCGTGACGGTTTTGAACAGCAATTACATGAATGTATGCTGGATGTGTTGTCTGGTGATAGGGTTGGAGTTGGGGGCTCTGCAGCACATGATGATGGCCATGACGAGTGTTTGGGGAGGAAGTCCACTGTTTATGAACAATTACAACAAGATAGATCTAGAGAGCATCGTAGGAAAAGCAGTAGTATATTCAGTATGTTCCGTCGTGCTTCAGCTACTACTGATGCATTTGCTTTTACCGCTGGTGGTGGCAATGGTAAATCACTAGATCCTGTACATGTTGAAAGAATGTTTCAAGAATGGACACGGAAAGCAACAATGTCTCATGGTTTTATTGGTCCTTCTTGGAATACTTTGGATTTCGGTAGAACTGTGGCATCCCTACAATCGGGTGATCTCACACTTCAACCAGGTTTAGACTTTGAAAAGCCGCTACGAATGGAAAAGACTTTGGTTGAACAAGGGAGTGGTGGTGGTGATAGTAGTAATTCCCGGTCCATTTCACAGTTATGGATCCCTCCACTTTGTGACCATTCAACTGGGGAGCGATTGGGAGATATAATTATATATAGACAAGGTCGTTTTTTATTGGTTTTATTAATATCTTCTAGTCTTGTTCACAACACTACCGGTCGTGGTAGTGGTAGTGACAGTGATAGTGACGACGATCCTACTGTTCTTTCTGACGATAAAGGTTTCAAATCGCACAAAATGCACGATCGTGATCGTCTTGATTGGACTGCATCATGTAGAAAGGTTCAGGATGAACTGGAGGTTCAAATATCCTCTCTTCATCGATCTTTACATGCTGATTTATTATCTGGCGGGCCTGCATCACCAACTGGCAGGATATCACCGTCACCTCCTAAATTTGGTACTAGTACTGCTGGTGGGCCTAGAAAAACACCATCGTCTTCTTTTTCTGACCCTTGTACAGTTTCAAAGCGGGCAAATGGTCTAGTAGACACGACTCGTGAACGGTTTAAAGAATCATTCCATGATGCGGGCTCTGCAGTAGGTTCAATAAGTGGTGGTGGTAGTGCTTCTATGGCAAATCCTTCCTCATCTTCATCGTCTATTCTTTCAAGAAAGGGCTCATGTTCAAGTATTGATAAAGATGACCAACAGACTAGTCATCCACGTGTATTTTTCGTAGATTTTACCACTCATTCTCTGAAGTTTATCAATCCCACCTCTAATCCAACTAGTTTTAGTGGATCAACTAGTAGTAGTTTCGCTAAAATAGATTCAGTGTGGGCATGGCCATCGTTACCTACGACTCGTGGGCAGCTGGGGACTCGGGATTTAAATAGTGACGGAGAACTCTCTCGTCCTATCCCTGCTATTTCCATAACATCTCCGAGTAGTGGTAGTAGTAGTAGTAGTGACAAAGGATCATCTGACTCCCAAGCTATGTTTAATGTTACCCTAGCACGGGTATTCCGTGAAGCAAGACATCGCTATCCAACACCACCATCCTTTCTTTCGGGTCGAATTGAGCCACTAGTTCTGTCAGCTTTAACAGAAGTCTACACTTCTTTGAATCCAACTTTGAAATCTCATTCATACACATCGTCTTCTCAAGAAATGTTGCTGCGTGTTACTTCAGGCCCAAGAGGTGGAGTTTGGGCTTATGGACGAAAACCTTTAATTGAGAATAAAATTGTTCTTTTGGTTTTGGAAGGATATGCAAAATCAACAGATGCTCTTGCCGCAGCAAATAATGTCATCATATCTTCAGTTGGAGAAGTGCTCTAATTTAATATACTGTAGTACTTCGATTTTTCATTACCAATCATAATATTCCATACATTCTTTACATTTTGTATTTAAAAAACAATCTTACAGAACAATAAAATTGGGAAAACTTAGTTTCCCTCCAAATAAAACTAACCAAGGGCAACAATCCTCATGACGACCCTCTATTACCATCTGATGTTCCTGGCATTACTCAATGGACTCTGTTTTCTTTACCGTATCAATGGATTATGGCTTTTACATTCATTTTAGGTTCAGGAGTCAATGAAACCATCACTGCATTTTTCGTAAAGCATATTTGGATCACAGTTCCTCTGCTCTCTCCTATGCATATTTCCTTTAACTGGCATAAAGACGCACCTCGCCCACAGCATGAAGTCGAGTGATGGTTGGGGTATACGTATTATTATTTATGGAAGGCTAGATTTGGTTTCGGTCCGAGCGTTCCTTCCCCTCTATTTCCAAGGAACGTTCCCTTCTTATACATGTATGGTAAGAAAAAACGCACCATGTTCCATTCAGATGAATTTCTTGCTCGATTAAAAGACACTAATGGATGCAGAGTTGTTGAATATGTTGATGCAGGCCATTGGCTTATGTTTACGCATGCAAAACAATTCAATAATGATGTTCTGTCCTTCATCTCATAATTCACGTATTTCCTTAACTTATTTTTTTACTTCGTAAAATGTTATTAAAATGAAAATAAATATTTCGTATTCAATTTAACGCAAGTAATGACATGTGGACAGAACCAATCTAACTCTAACCTAACGCTAACCGATCTTTTTTGGGAATGGTAGGATTTTGTTTCAATTACTTCCGTAATTAAGAGTTGATCCACGTCGTTGCAGTCGCTTTTGCGCATTATCTGAAACATGCAATTTTACCAACGCCTTGAAAATATTATTACTATTGAGATCTTTCGGAGCTTCGCGAAGTATTTTATTGATGATATAAGCATCGCCTTTTATTAATTCCTCATCAGATATTATTTTTTTCGGCGTGGTTAAACCGCATTTGCATGTAACTACTGGCCCAGTATTCAAATGAAAGATCATACAACCAAAAACAATTATAAATGTTATAAACACATATGCACAGATGAAATAAATGTGATCCAGAAATAGAAAAGAAGGCAATATAGTATGCGCTTTAGGATGTACCGCAATCGGTAATAAGAAAAGGCCTAAAAGAGTTCCATAGCTCCCTAAAACAGTAAAGACTTGAGAAACAAATATAGATGGCCAAAACAGAAAGAAAGATGACTTGATATTGACATCATGAACTAATTCTAACATAGATGCAATCAAAGTATTCAATACAACAGGACCTGCAAGAAGTACAACACCAGCAAACCAAAGACAAATGAGAGAAAATTGAGAGAAGAAAGAAGGTCTAGTTGTTTCATCGGCTTCAGTCACAACTGACCATGGAACCGTGATACCCCAATTCAAAACCGCGGTAAATTTGATAGTTTGATTTTCAGTGATGGAAATCCTGAAATTGATCATCATGAGTCTGGGTTCTATTTATTGGGGATCATTTATCTTCGTGACGGTAATATGTATATTTACCTTTCTTTATGGCAAGTCTAAGCAGTCTACAAAGGCGAGTAAGAGTGAACGTTTCCAGGATTTCCAGACGAATTACTTAACAGTGTACTTGCTTGCAATGTTTTCCGATTGGTTGCAAGGGCCGTATGTCTATCAGCTCTATGTATCATACGGGTTCTCTGCCTATGATATAGGTCTGCTATTTGTAGGTGGATTTGGTAGTAGTTTAATCTTTGGAACCTTTATTGGCAGTCTTGCTGATAAATATGGACGACGATTTACCTGTCTTGTATACTGCGCATGTTATATTATTGCATGCTTAACTAAAACTATCCCAGAATTCTGGATATTGATGATTGGCCGTATATTATCCGGGGTCAGTACTAGTTTGTTATTTTGTTCATTTGAATCTTGGATGGTATGTGAGCATCATAAAATGGGATTTGATGATGCTTTGCTAGGTGATACCTTTTCATTAGCTACATTTGGTAATGGTGTAGTCGCTGTATTAGCTGGTTTAGTCGCTAATGTAGTTGCATCTTGGTTTGGATTCGTGGCTCCTTTCCTTTTTGCAATTATTCCTTTAAGTATTTGTGGATACATGATCAGAACAACGTGGACAGAAAATTACGGTAACACAGACTCAAGAGTTTTTGAGGGACTTTTGGCAGGTTTTGATATTGTCCGTCGTGACAGCAAAGTGGCATTATTAGGTTTAGGTCAAAGTTGTTTTGAGGGTGCTATGTATGTTTTTGTGTTTCTTTGGACTCCAGCTCTCAAAACTTATGAAGAAACAATAGCAGAAACAGATGGAAAGGTATTAGATGAGACAACTTCTCAATATTTAGGCCTTATCTTCGCAGTATTCATGGTATGCGTCATGGTTGGAAGTTCAATTTATCGTATTGTTACTGATACCATGGGTAGGCATGCTTACAAGGCAGTGCCTGTGGGAATTCATGGTGCTGCGTTATTATCAATGGTGGCAACAACATTTTATTTCAGCGATAAAAATATTGTTTATGCATCCTTTTTAGTATTTGAAACATGTGTTGGTGTATTCTATCCTGCGTATGGTGTTATCAAATCAGAAGAAATCCCTGAAAATGTTCGATCTAGCGTCATGAGTATATTCAGAATCCCATTAAACATCCTCGTTGTTTTAATTCTTGTTGTCAAGGATATCCAACCTCGTGTAGTTTTTGGATTTTGCATTTTTGTGCACGCAGTAGGCTTAATTTGCTATTATCGATTTTACCAGAATGTTACACACACACAATACTCACGTTTGGAAATGAAAGAAACGCCGTAAAAAATAAACGATTTTCTTTATGAAATTTTCTTGGGAATTCTAAACCAAATTTAAATAGTTACTAAAATCGCCCTAAAATACTACTCCAAGTAATTAAATTTTATTATCATGAGCCCACTTTAGGGTAACATAGCGTTTTCCACGAGCGCGTGCAAATTCATCAATGTTTTCATGGGTCTCAAGAGCATTAAAAATAGCCCTAACCTGAGCATATGGGTTGCGTCGACCTACAATCTTTGTAGAAGCTGATGCAATGCCCATACGATTAAGAATAGAATTAGCTAGTTTAGAACCTACCATATCTCTAGTGGTAGGAGTTCCTTTGATATAAACACGACATGAGTTATGCTTCCCGTACAAATCGTGAGCAAGAGAGGCATTCTCATACAGATCGATGTGCGTAAGATTGCGAAGAGCATCTCTGAAAGCTGCATTCATAGCATCAGGATATGATTTGGCTTTTCCTACACCAAAACCACCAGTTCCTCTTAGATTTCCTACCATAACTAAGCATCTGAAGGAGATAACTCTACCACCCGCCATCGTCTTCTGAACAGTATCAGAATCAAGAACTACTCCACTCCATGAAAATCCATCAGCATCCGAAATTGAAGAAGGGTCGTTTTTAAGAGAAATTCTTTCTTTACCGTTCTCACCCGAGACAACGATTTCACTATCAGTAAGAATCACACCCTCTTTCTTTGCTAACAAAAAGTCTATTTGTGCATCCTCTTCTTTCGCTTGGTCTGGAGTTAGATATGAAGATGCATTGTTGACGTAAGACTTAAGAATATCAGGGAAACCAAGATGTTGCTGACTATCTTCAAATTTAGCTAAATCGTGTCGATACTGACGAGCCAACTTCTCAACATCCCCAGGAACTTCTATTTGGAATTGAGACCAATCGAATGCATCAGACGAATCTTCTACACCTAACACAGCTCTCATCTCTTGGAAATCATGAGTAAAGCGTCTTACATCATCTCTCTGAATATATAGTTCAAAAAGACCATCAACATCTAAATCTTTAGGATCCCTTACATTAAGCAATTGATTCGCACGGTCTTTGATCTGTTGAGGAGCATTAGTTTCTAGAAGGTATTTCACATCTTTTAGTGCTTTAGCGTCAGCTAATGCACGCTCAAATGCATTTCTAGCAATTTGATAACGTGTTGCAGGGTCTACATCCATAAAATCTTGAAGTAATCTTTCAAGAGCAAACTTATCAAAGTGCTCTGAGTCGCCATCTTCATCATATACAGAAGTACCAACATTAACACCATCCTCTATCACTTTCGGTTTAAGTTTCATTCCATCAATTTCTTTCGATTTCATTTTTTTAATACCTGGTACTACATCACCACGCTTCTTAAATTGAACCATACCACTACGAGACAATGATATAACAGAAGGAGCTAATGAATCTTGGTTGAGAATAGTCAAAATTTCATCCGCTGGAGTTTCCGTACTTAAATTCATAATCTCAAGTGATTTCGTAGGATGATCATAAATAGTTGCATGGATGTGATCTTCATCAGCAAGCACAGCTGATCTTGCGGCATTCGCTTCTGCGCGTGTTTTGAATGTAAGCAAAACAGTATGATTTAAACCAACACGAGAATTTGTTACTTTTGATTGAAGACCGGCACCGTCGAGTGCTTTTGAAATCGCCTTTGTAAGCTCATCTGTTTTGGTTTTATCCAAAACGGCATCATTATCAATTGTAATATCTACTGCAGGATCTAATAATTCATGCATTCTGATCGATAATGGTTGCTTATTGATATTTAATGCACCAGATCGTAGGTGTTTATTTGAAGCAGCAAAAGCAATGCGAGCATCTTCAAGTCCGCTATATACTACAGCTACCTCACCAGTGGTGGGTAAGAACTCTACTCTACAAGGAATGATACTAGCAGATTTAGTTAATTCATTGAACATATTTTTTATATCAGCGATAGCTGTTCCATCGGGAATTCCACCAACGGCAATGGAATGTTCGAAAGATTCAATATAAGAAACGGAAGTTTTGCCATTAATAGTCTTAGCCGCAGCTGATGCTACATTTTCAGAAGGGAAATGAGCAACAACTAAGCCAACAGGAACATCTTTAGAACGCATAATAGTATGAACTGAAGTAGCCCCACTCTTTTTCAATTGACTTGCTAATTCATCATTTACCTTACTATCGCGCTTGCGGTCGTGACCACCTGTAATTCGTACCAATAAGGTCGGTTTCTTTAATGAAACTAGTTTAGCACTATTCACACCAGAAGTAGCACTTGCAAATACATCTAATGCAGTTTGTACATTAGCGCCTAAGTTGTTAATAGTACTAGTATTAGTAGTCACAAGACGTGTAGAGACGTTAGTAGGTAAAGCTGATAGAGTACGACTAGATCCACCATTAATACCTTTAATTGTATCAGAATCACTAGATGAACAAAGTGCAGCTTCCACAACATAAGTTCCTTCACTTTGGCGTGTGATTCGTGCATTAATTGACTTGGAACGGAGAGCAGCTGCTGTAGTAAGAGCAGAAGAAGCTGATGTCTCAGCAAATTGAACGGAGGAAGAGCCAATTGGGAAAACTGCAAGAGGATTCAGTCTATTCATCTTATCGAATATAGCAGATGTACTACCACTATCACTACCTTTACTACTACTTACAAGAACAGAAGGTAAGCTACTTTTACGAATAATAGAAGTAACACCAAGTTTCTCTTTTAACATTACACTTGCATAGTCTGCACTTGCATCATCACCAAAATGAACCATACATCCAGGTTCAAGTTCGACTTTCTTTAATTCTATATCACTCAGTACTGACGACAACTTACTACCTGTTGTAGAATAAGGTAAATCGCGAAGCATAACCATTGTCTTTGCAACACCACTCGATGAGGATGAACCAGAGCTGCTAAGGCCACGCACATTGAGCCGCAATTGGTTGTGCAATGCCAAATTAGACAATTTTGATAACACTGACAAACGTTGCATTCCAACCACCCTATATATATCGACACCTGACGTCCAAAACTTGGCAGATGACAGGGCGAAAGGTCGAGTTGTGTTTGAAAACACAACAACACAGTTAGATTATGTCGCGGACTCATTTATCTTTCTCATTACTTTTACTTATATTAAACCACTTTTAATACGTTCCTAATACAACAATATACTACTTATTTTTAAACTCTTAAAAACATGTAAATGCACAAGACAAAGCAAGGCAAGGAAAGGTAAGGCGAGGTAGAAATGCCCATTTAAATACGAGCTCTCACAAGACTTTTCAAAATCTTCTCAACAACTAGGAACGGTAACAATGGCAGTGCAATATACAAAGGTGGGCCTGATGCACCCGGTCGAACAGTGTATAAGAATCCTAACCACATAATACCGGTTTGCAATACATCTGCTCCAATAGGCCAATGTCGTATCATAATACTTTCAAATCCAAATCGTTCTAACCACGGATCGATTAGTGAACGTGCTGAATCCATCACCATTTGAGATCCAAGTGCACATGTGCTTAAAACCATACCAAGCCGTTGGAATTTAGCAGCGAATAAAATAGCTGCAGTATTCGTTGTTAGCTGAATCATACTTTTAAACCATTTTTTGCCATATTCTGTTGCTATCATATTTTTAACGAATTTCTCACGTTCAGATGGATTTTCTTTTAAATTGAGCTTATTCGCAAAACGTTCACCAACATGAATTAATTTGCTACTAACAGCATGCCCCATAGAAAGACCCATTGTAATTGCACCAGCAGTAGCAGAAGTAACAGACGCCAAAGCAATTGTAAAAGTAGCGAGAAAATTAGTCAAAACACTCTTAATTTTATCAGGATCAATACTTCGTTGTAGAGAGGATAGAAAGAGTGGTCGTTTGCGTACTTCAGCAGCAGCAATAGATGAACCACTTATCCCAGATAACCGAGCATCCTCTTTTATTTTCTCTCTACTTTCTTTATAAGCTAAACTCAATTCGTTCCAAGATTTTTTAAGATTTGGTAATCCTCCTGATGAAACGGCTTGTGATACCAACGTTGTGTACAAGAAACGATCGCCAAAGATGGTCAAAACTACACCAGCAAAAGCTTTGATTCCATCTTTATTCTTTTTACAAAATGCAAATGAAGATCGTAGTTTTGCTTCTACAACAAAAAACATTTCTGTCGATTCTAGCTTAGCAATAGAATTGCCACTAGCACTGTCATCATCATTGTCAGTATCAGTATAGCTATTTCCCCAATCTGTTTCTCCATCACCTGCTTGAAAAGCACGAAATACTTCTTCAACTACTTCTTCAACTACAACATCTTCAACTACAACATCTTCATCTTCATCTTCATTTCCACCATCAAGAGTAGGAGAATCAATAATTACTGGGTCTACTTCTAGATCTACTCCTATATGAATATCATTACCATCTTCATCTACTATACTCTCAGGATAAGGATCTACTTTATTTACCACAGATTCACTTTCGAATGACAAATCCTCACTTTCATCAACACTCGCTTCATCCAAAACAATTTGTGCATTACCGTCTTTACTAGCAAAGAATACAATCCACAGAAGAAGTGTTATTAATAAATGGAACGACCTCATCTGGTTTCACACTGATGATTGCTGCCTATGTAATACTCGCAGATTATGATTTATGAGGTTTTAATACACTCGCATCAAAAACCACCTATCCAGGCAGCGGTAAAATCCAAATCAAAAAAAGCCCTCCGCCAAGCGCACCCTATTTTGATTGAATATATACAGTTAGAATATGTCTGATGCAGCTGGTGCAGATGGAGAAGTCTCCAAGAATGCTTTGAAGAAGCTTAAGAAGGCCGAAGAAGCGGCGAAGAAGAAAGCCGAGAAGGAAGCCGAGAAAGCAGCCAAGGCTGCTACCGAGGGACCAAAGAAAGGAAAACTCGAGGATGCAGAGGAGCTAGATCCCTCCAAGTTCCATGAGAATCGCCTTAATGCTGTCGTGGCAATGGGACCTAATGCTTATCCTCATAAATTCCACACTACCCATCGTGTACCTGATTTTGTTGAGGAGTTTGGCGCTCTTGCAGACGGTGCACATAGAGACGATGTTAATGTAGGGGTTGCTGGTAGAGTTATCTCTAAGCGCATTCAAGGAAAGCTCTTGTTCTATGATGTACAAGGCGATGGTGCTAAAGTCCAGATTATGAGTTCTCAGGATGCATATGAGGGTGACGAGGAGGCATTCCGAACCATTCACAATACTATTAAACGTGGTGATATGGTAGGATTCCTTGGCCATCCTGGTAAATCGAAGAAGGGTGAGCTATCCATCTTTCCTACTTCCATTCAACTCCTATCCCCTTGTCTTCACATGCTTCCTACTGCCCAAACTGGATTGAAGAATGCTGAGACTAGATATCGCCAGCGATATCTTGATTTGATTCTCAACCCTTCCACTAGAGAGGTTTTCCAAACAAGAGCAAAGATTATCCAATATATCCGCTCCTTTTTGGACCAGCGTCATTTCCTTGAAGTTGAGACGCCTATGATGAACATGATTGCCGGTGGTGCTACTGCTAAGCCTTTCATTACCCATCATAATGATCTTCATATGGACATGTTCATGAGAATCGCCCCTGAGTTGTATCTTAAAGAACTCGTTGTTGGTGGTCTTGACCGTGTCTACGAGATTGGTCGCCAGTTCCGTAACGAGGGTATTGACATGACACACAACCCGGAATTTACTACTTGTGAATTTTATCAGGCTTATGCTGATTATAAAGATTTGTTGGATATGACTGAAGAAATGATTAGTGGTATGGTTCTTGCCATCCGTGGGTCTTATGTCATTGAATATGCCGCTGAAGAAGGCGGGACTCCTGTTACCGTGGATTTCTCACCACCTTGGAGACGTATTCCTATGATTGCTGGTCTTGAAGAGGCTACTGGTACTAAATTCCCTCCTCTGGAATCCCCTGACATGCCTGCCTTTCTTGAGGTTCTTATGAAGAAACATGAAGTTGAATGCTCACCTCCTCGCACTGTTGCCCGTCTTGTTGACAAACTTGTTGCTCACTTCTTAGAAAGTCAATGCACTAATCCGACCTTTATCACTGACCATCCTCAAATGATGTCACCACTCGCTAAATATCATCGTGACTCTCCAGGTTTAACCGAGAGATTCGAGTTGTTTGTCTGCGAGAGAGAGGTGTGTAACGCCTACACTGAGTTGAATAACCCTATCGTTCAGAGAGAGCGCTTCGCTGAGCAAGCTAAGCAAGCTGCTGATGGTGATGACGAAGCTCAGGTAAGTTTCTATTTTATTTATTATTTATTATTATTTTTTATATTTATTTTGTTCTTGGGATGTTGGCGTTGCTGTCTAGATTGGACTAATACATTTCTCAAAATGAGCGATGTTTAGCTCCCAAAATGACCATATTCGGCTTCAACGCGTCCCTATATTAGATATTTCATATGTTACGGTTAACAGCTCATTCATAGGGATGTTCTCTAAATGAGCATTTGTTATGAACTTTTCGTCATTTCAAATGTTGTTGACCGGAACGTACAATCTGTGTTTTATATCTTTCCTTATTTATATTTATCTATCCTTTGATTGTTTATTTCCACTAACTTTTTTATATATCTATTCCTATTACTCTATATTTATACACTATAGCAATTGGATGAGGATTTCTGTACTGCTCTTGAGTATGGTTTACCTCCTACTGGTGGTTGGGGTATGGATATCGACCGCATGACCATGTTCTTGTCAAATAAGGCCAACATTAAAGAAGTTCTTCTTTTCCCTGCCATGAAGCCCACTGATGAACAGTACAAACAAATGGCTAAAGCGCATAAGGCTCAGAAGGATGCTGATGCTATTGTAGCCGCCGCTCTGCCCAAGCCTCCTACTGCCGACATGGAGAAGCTCGCAGTTTAGTAACTCTCAAGGAACAGTAGAAATAACTTTTTTAAAAGAAGAAATAGTACGAAGTAATAAAAATAAAGTCTAAAAGATAAGTTGAAAACAAATCCACTGGCTTCTAAATAAACAGTTTTTATCATAAAATTACACAAAAAATGAAAAACAAGGTATTTTTAGTATGTAGACTTCTTTTTGGTTTTAATGAAAGTCTCAGCCTTCTTACGCCTGAGATTATCCTCCACCATAGAAGCAAGAGCTTGCTCTTTCTGGAATCTGATTTTCTCGCCTTCCAATTCATCCAACAGGCGCCAGGGAATAGAAACTTTACCTGGTCTTTTATTATCACGCCGTTCTTTCTTTCTTTTCTCTCTTTTGAGCCATTCTTGGTGCTCATATTCGCGATTCGCCCTCTCAATTTCGCTCTCAACAGAATCCATTTCTGCACTATCAATACCAATATCATCAGCAAAAGAAACACCATATTGAACAGGGTGCCCCCGGCCTTGTAACTGTGCATGTGTATCTGCACCATGGAATGGACCAGATAACACACTAACATCATCAACATGTCTAGAGTATACCGATTGTGATGGAGACATAACTGAACCAGTCTCGCCACCTTGGGATTGCGTTTCAGATCTATAAGTACCAGCAGCATCATAAGTACCCATATCAAAAGAATCAGAAAACCCAACATTGAGACCTGACGTGCCCCCAGGAAGACCAAGCCCAGAGCCAGGACCAGGAGACATCATCATAGGCGACATAGTACCGGATGCACCCATACCATTTGCACTTGGGGGTGCACGACCTTCTGCAATAGCTTTGCGATATTCCATAACGTATTGTCTTCGAGCAGCTTTCTCCTCTTTTTCTTGAGTAGTGTGACCCCAGATTTTGGGGGTTGCACCAATATCGGCAAGAGTGGTAGGTAATATAGAACCCATAGAACCAAAACCAAGCTCTGTAGTAGGCTTTTCTCTTGGTGCACCACCAAGAGTTTTCTGTAAAATCTCTTGAATTGGATTGAGCATCTGTTCGTAGGAATTCACTTGATCTAAATATGTCTGTAAAGCGGCTCTGTTTAATGATTGCTCTACAGACTCGTCCGTTCCCGGCTTCATAATCTTGTCCTTCGCCTTGATCTCTGCAAGAAGATCCACCTGGGGGTTTAATGTCTGTCTCTCGGGCCCTGCAAGAACTGATGGGTCCCAAGGCTTACCCGGACGTCTCTTCTTATCAGGCTTTCCATCAGAAGTAACGTAACGTACTTGCCATTTTCGACGTTCAGCTGCAATAGCTTGTTGTTTAACAACTCGTTGATTACCAACACTATTAACATAATCACGTTCAACCTTATCAGCATTTTCCATTTTACGAAAATCTGCCCACATTTGTCTACGAGCTGCCATTTTTTCAATTTCTATTACTCGAGACTCAAGTTGATGCTCAAGAACATTCACTTTAAGGCATTTATGGAAAATACAATCGAGTTTGTAATTCGTGATTGAATCTCTAAGACTGACAATCTTTTTGTCTAATTCAACAACCCAACCTTGACTAATAGCACGAGGAGATAAGATTTCTCGCTGTCTGCTCGTCTCCATAAAATCATTCTCTAGATTGTAAATTTCATCAAAAGAATCATGCATTTTTGTTGCTTCATGCTCTAACTCTTCCTTGTGATGATTTTTACCCATCCTACCTGCCATTTTAACAAGTTGATCTTGAGCCCATTCCTCCTCAGCTACAATCATGGTAATAACATCATCTCTATAATCCATCTCACGATTATGAAGCCTTTGTCCCATTTTTTTCCGTGCACGGGCCCATCGAAATTTCATTTGAATTTTAAGTGCAGCATCATCCAAATCTCCTCCGAATTCTGAAACAACTCGTTTCGCAATCATTTTACGCGCGATAACTTGAATGGGTACAATGATACGATCTAGCCATCGTTTATCAGCTCTTGCTCGTGCAGTAACACCGCGCCAAAGGGCTTGTATAGGTACACATGCAATTGTATATTTCTTATCCCTACTCCTCGTACGACCAAGCCATCCTCGAAAACGCCTTTGAATTAAAGTAGCACTTCTACATTCTAAATCTGCTTGGATATTCCAGTATTTATTAGATCTCCATCTACGATAAGAAGCTTGCCATTGTATAGTAAGTTCTTGCCGTTTGAAAAACCAACCAGCAAGCCATTTTCGAGTGACATAGCCACGAATCACTTTTTGGATTTTTCTTACTTGAAAACTTATATATATCGCATGTTTAAACGGTCTGAGCTTTGTGGCATCTCTATAAAACTTTTGAATACGACAAGCAGCTTCGAACTCGATACGTTCAACTTCAAATATAAACTCTAACTCTTTCGAATAAAATTCAACCTCTGGATTTGGAATAGGTGTAGGCTTCAATAGTTCTTTAATTCGCTTCTCTTCTGCTTTGTAAATACGAAGCTTATCATTTAACATCTTCTTTAGTCGTTGGTCACGAGTCAATACTTTAGGTAATGGCGATTTATTGAGTCCAAGACGCATCCGCTCTTTTAAGGCTTTGCCTGACATATTCGGATCTGTACCATCTTCTCTTAAACCTAACGCTAAATTTTCTAACTTCTTTAATTTAATTTCTTCTTCATTTGACATAACAATACTCCCCGAACCATGAGTATTGACTCCATATCCATGTTGTTCATCAGTTAGTCCTTTATGAATGTGAGAAAGAGAAGTAGCCATTGAAATATCTAAAGGTGACCCTATTGAAGGCTCTCCAAGATCACCAGCACGTGGAGTATGTAGGGTATTTTCTTGCTCCAATGCATTAGGATGTGGTGTCGCTATTACCGTTTTCTTAGGTTTAAACTTTTTCTTAGCATTAGGATTCACTTTACCCCTTCCCATAGTCTCATCAGGTTCAGATTCCACTTCTAATGCATCAATTTGTGATGGACGTCTTTTCTTCAAAATATCATCAAGCATTTCCTTCACTCCTTTCGCTGCTTCCTTCTTCTTCGCTTTATTCGCTTCCTTCGCACGTTTATTCTGGCCTTTATACCTATCTGTAATAAACTTCGGTAATGGTAGATTTTGCAGATCTTTTTGATCCCTTACAGCTCTATCAAGGAAGCCAGCAACCCATAATCTATCAATAGCGTCAGGAGGAATCTCATCTTGTTCATTAAACAATTTTGGATATACAACTTCATCAAACAACAAATCCTTGGAGAATTCAGGATTGTCATTCACCACAAATGTATTAAAATAGGAGATTTTCTTATCATCTGGTTTGAGTTGTTCAGCAACTTCCATTTTTGCCTTTTCGACAAGAAGTTGAGCGCTACTCTTCTTCTCTTCCTTCACTGCCATCATCAATTTACGCAACTCCTTTGCCTTCTTATCTTTCATATATTTCAAAGCTTCATCGATCTTAGGAAACTTATCTCCATCTCGAATGCGATCATCAACGCTGTCAATACGAGATGGAGGTTGAAACATCACTATTTATAGAAGTAAACAAGACTACTAGTAACAATTTTTAATATCTAAGGAACCAACTTACACTTCTTTTACACTTCAGATAAAGGATTTTCCCACCATTGCAACAGTAAGTGAACAAGAGCCAACGAAGTATTAAAAAAAAAACATTTATTTAAGGGTCCCGACCATGGACCTCATGGACCTCAAAACAGTGGTATCCATGGGTTGAGGAAAGGGGGGTAGGGTTTTTACCCGTCGTTCACGGACGGGTTTACGGGTATT